>Ga0210059_1017447_pt1 | contig 10229 bp, 4 predicted proteins | sample Ectturendosymbi2_FD_188042 | JGI IMG/M metagenome (GOLD analysis project Ga0210059, IMG submission 188042) | Ecteinascidia turbinata endosymbiont from Florida, USA - Sample 2 (SPAdes) (version 2) | ecosystem: Host-associated > Tunicates > Ascidians > Unclassified | place: Key West, Florida...
TACCAATTATATTTCTTATTTTTGTATGCATGGTTTGTAGACGTTGCATGGGAGTTTTGTTACGACACAAAAGCGATACCGATGAGACGCGAACACCGAAACAATGCGCCAACAACTATTGCAGTTGGTCGCCACCATACAGGAGTGATAAATAATTGAGGAAAAATGAAGACTTGTAAAAAGCATCAGACATTTGAAGCGATCAGATAAAAAGTTAGATGAAGATGAGCAGCGTATAAAAAATCGATATAAATTGTTTCTCAACAAGGCATCAAAGGTCTTGACACCAGAACCGACGCCAGAAAGTTTTCAATAGAAGAGCTTTGCACTTCTACGGGGGGCGCTTTTCGTTTGTGCGGGCTTGACATTACAAAATTAACCAAAACTTCACTTATTTATAGTGTTTCACGTTTCAATTTAGGGGGGCTTGGAGCTTTGTTTGGGGCCTAAGCCCCCCATGGCGACGGGACTGCTTGACACAATGGCTAACCTGGTGTGGGCGAACACTTAGCCTACATTTCTGGGTATGTAATGCATGATTCAGTAGGCATTGTTAAAAGCAACACGTGAGCGCTTCTACTAGTCCGTGTATATTTACTCCACAATTGACAAGCATACCTCAGCATGCAATAGGCACGAATCGGAGTGTTTTTACAGCAGGGGAGATCGAAAGTGCCCCGGAGCTTGTTTGCTGCACAGTAGCCTACAGTGATTTTGCTTGTCTCTAAATATCATCGTCATCCTGCAGCAGTGGCATGCAGAGGTCTGGTGATGCCCGGGGCAACTGCTTGATTGGATGTCCCCCCTACCAAATTCTAGTATTGAGCAGTGGCGTATGGTGGTCATTGTTACTGGATATACCCTGTTTGTGACGTCCCAATATCATATCATATCAGTGCCAGATTAACAATAGTAGCAAATGTAGCAATTGCTACGGGCCCCGCGCTTTTGCGGGCCCCGCGGTCTTAATAAATCGTATTTATTACATTATATATAGGATTTTTTCAGTCTGAGAAGTCAGTATTTTGCTAAATTTGCCAAAAGTGTTAAGCGAAGGTTTTCGGTTGAACGCAGTCTGTGTCCAGAAACTCTTGTTTGAATCTTTTTGTGGAGTTACGTAACAAGAGGCATATGATTGCGGTCAGCAGTGTTGTAATTTTAGCTGATTTGCTGCTAAATCTCGCAGGATTTTATCACTGTTAACTGCAAAATTTTCAATTTAGCAGTTAGCTGATTTTCTAGCAGGATTTTACCAACCGTTTGGCAGATAAGAAATTCCTGACCAAAAACCTGTTTCAACAGTTTTTCAAGATGAAAACTTTTACATCATCAAAAAATATTCTTCTCTTTTTCAAGACGGTTTTAATTGGGTAACACCAGGAAAAAGAACATCCAGCTACCTGCAATTATTTGGAATTTTTATTATGAAGCAACGAACCTGCTTCAAGCAGATAATTGCATCATATTAAGTAATTAGATGGCTTGGTGAAGCTCAAATTATTTGCTTGTGTGCTTAGTCAGCGCGTTAAGTTAAAGGACAACATTGGTAGAATGTGTTTTTATCACACGGCACGATATTTTCAAGTGGTTTAGTTACGCTATTAAGTAGTAATGTCGTATGGTGGAAAACCTCCTGGAAAATCAAAGCTGCCAAAAGTTTCGACATACATGGTTGTAAGATTCAGAACTTAAAAGTTGGCTCACTGCCTATACTGCTGTTTAAATAAAAAGCGTTTGCGAAGTTTGCATTGCTGCAATCATAGCGAAACGTTGTGAGCATCAAAGGCATAACTCGTGGCGAAAGGACTTGGGTAAGACTAAAGAATTTTCTGCATGCCGACTGATGTAACACAAAGTTTTTAATTTACAAAGACCAGACTTACAGAAGTTGTAGGGCTGAAGCTATGCTCAGATTGTTTGTCGCTGAGCATTGTTCTACTGCATAAAAACATGCAACCATTTGAAAGAGATCGTCAAAAATTGTGTGTTGTGCAAAAATGAGGTAAGCTGCAGTTATGTTGCTAAAAATGTAGACTGATAGAAAATTGTGGGCCGAAAAGTGTGTTGGCCAAGACCGGGATTTTCAGCCCATGCTCATTCAGAGCGAGTGCAAAGTGAAAAATTAATATATTGTATAACTTTATATATTTCTTTTAATCATCTTAAAAATAACAAATTTTTCAACAGAATTTCACTGCTTTTAGCAGATTTTAGCTGAAATTTTGTGAAAAGACTTTTAGCAGAATCTAGCAGTTTTTTGTGACACCAGTTAGACGATTTAGGTCACAACCATCTGGCAACACTGGCGGGCAGCACGATACACCCAGACTACCATGTCCACGACGCGAACTGAAGAAAGCATGCAGAGAGTAAAACTATAGTAACACGGATGCCTTGCCCACACACTTTATGATTTAGTTAGCAGGTGTTGATGTGTTTTTTTTTTAATTTAGGGCCCCGCGCTCTTGAAATGCTACAGGTCCCGCCCTACCTTAATCTGGCACTGCATCATATTTAAGTGTGTAACCAACGTTTGGCGAAGCTTGTTGATACAACTTTCAATATTTAGCGACGCTGGAGAAGCGGTAGGGCAGGGGGAGCTGTAAAACAGTTTAGGGCAATAGAAACTTGTAAAAAACAAAAAAATCGTTACCTATTATGTTTGTTTCTGTTCACCAACGATGTTGATCTCAAAACTAATAACAGAAATTATAGAAAATCATTTTGAATTTTCTGGAAGCTCGAAAAGCTGCAATGACCCTGTTTCAATTCGATCTTGATAAACCACGAAATTACCTATGATGCTGTTATGAAAAGCAGTGGTGTTGGAGGTGGGGAGGGGCTGGGGATGCAAGTGCACACCCAAAAGTTTTGATTTGCTGAAAATCTTGGCAACATCCCTGATAATCCGCGTATAAATGGTGCCCAACGTGCTTGACTTCAAGAAATGGCGCATAAGGTTTGCAGAAAAACGCATGAAGACCTTTTTTAGAGGTCACACCAAAAAAGGTCGTAATGATCTTTGTGGAGAAAGTTTGTAGGAAAAATTTGCACAAAACACTTTTCGGGGAAGTTTGGGGAAATTCGGGCAAAAATCCTTCGCAACCCCAAAAATGTGCCTGCTCCCAAACCTATGATGAAAAAGGCACCTCCGCCCTCGTTGCTCCTCTTTTAAAAGGACAGGGGGATGAATGCCGCTGCCATGTCTCCATTTTCCGGCGTCCCTTTGCATATTATTTACACGCACTCTCTTTACTCGTTGTTGTAGGCTACAATTTGTCACTGTAATGAACATAAATTATCAGCGGTATCCTAAGACAGAGCAGTTCATAACTACAAAAATATCTGGCAACGCGTTAAAACAGAGGAGTAAAAAACACTTAATGCTACGTCAGCGCAATTCACAACTGCAAAAATACAGGGCTGCGCGAATGTCTCGTCGAATAGCAGTCGATCAGAAGGTATTCTGCTGGGATGGCGGACACCCAGGGTTGACAGTTTGAAACTTGTAAATTACACAAGAATTCAGGATCCGCATCAAGTACGCAAGAAAATTTTCGTGTCTCACTATGTGGCTGTTATATGTACAATAACGAAGTAGAAAGAACAGACACGGGCTCGTGTGAGCGATTATGATCAATCCGCCTGAACTGCCAACTGATGACGAAGCTCGAAACGAAACACATATTGCAAGTACAGGTGTGCAACTGTATTACCACAAAAAAACAAACGGGAAACCAGTGATGCATCATAAAATCAGCTAAATCAAGCACGTTGAAATTGAACAGTTTTGAAATTTGGCTCAGAAAATCAATTAAACCTTCGTAATTATCTTCAGTGTTGATGTAATAGGACCCAACCAAAAAAATCCCCCGTTTTGAAAAGCCCACTCGAAAAAACAATAAAATCCATCAAAATCTCTCTCTTAACTTTTTTTTGAAAAATGTGGTATGAAGTAAAAAGTAAAATAAGCAGCCGCTTGTACAGTTAACTGCAAATTTCTTTTAATGAAACAAAACGAACAGCAACGAAATTTGAAGGACTTGAAAAAACGAGAAGAATAATTCGACCAGCCTGAGTAAAACCTACTGGTTATCTTCTTCAGCTCCGTAAAATTGGTGTATGCCTTCTCTGCATCCAAGCTGTTTCTGATGTTGGACCATACCAAGCCATATATTGAAAGAATACACTACATAGATGCTGAACTAGCATGGCATATACATAAACTTCACGTGAAACTGCAGAGTTTGTGTGGGAGTGGCTTTTCTGTTTGCTGCGTGCATTCTTGCAAAGCTTTACCACTTTGGAGTGAATTGACCAACAATACTTTGCGAACACAAAGATGGGGTACATTTGTGTACCCTTAGATTAGAATGCCATAATAGCTATAAAAATTTATTATTGTGTGATTCTGCTAATGGTAATATTGCATAATGCAATAAATACAATTCAGAATAGGATTTTTGTATTTAAAGAAAAAAAAAAAACCTGCATCTTTTCAAAAAAAAACAAAAAACTTGGATTTGAAGTAACAGGAGGGTTGGATTTCAAAAAAACGTTTTTTTCTCAAGCCTGACTATCTTTCAATCCTTTTTTGTGATTTTCCCTTGATCCCACGATCTAGAACAAGTCATGTCCCTTTCAGTTTAATTGGGCGTGCGCTGTACACCTAGATTAAACGACCCTGGTAATGAAGAAGCTGAGCATTACTGGCATTTGAATACGTAAAAACTAGTGTTGACAACAAAACAAGTTTCGAAAAATCACATCCATTCAGCATGTAGTCGACGTACAATAGCAAAAATCATCTAGTTACAGCATTTAGATTTTTGTAATTTCACTCTTTGGATGCCCCCCTGCCTTGGATGCCCGGGACGGCGCCCCGTTCGCCCCCCGCCCCCTCTGCACGCCACTGTCCTGCAGTGAGGTATTTATCCACACACGAAGGTATTTCATTTGGTCAAAAGATTGTACGCGTACACAGTTCAGAAAAACATTTGATGGAGCAGGTTGTTTATATTTTTTTGGGCGAAAAAGAGCACCAATTGTTTTGCTGCAATTAAAAGCGATTTCATATTCAGCAGCATAGTCACCACAAATATTCAGAAGACATTGCAGCCCACCAATACTGGGGCTGAACACATCATCAGCAAATATTAGATGAATCACAACCATATATCCCACAGTGCATTCCACCCTGGCTGAACCCAGCTGGTTTCAGAGTTCATCCAGGTAAACAGCAAATAAGTATGGGCTCAGAAATCCCTCTTGTCTTACCCCTTTGGTTATTGTCATTAAGATAGTGACACAATATTTGACTCAGTGAGGAATTTCGGTTGGACATAGCTAGTAAAGGCCTATCTACGTACAACGATCATAAGAACAACGTGAAAATGTACTGAGTGAATGCACCGCCTTCAATGTTTCAATCTTACTGATTTTGCATTGTACTATGTACTACCTCTGTAGTGGGCATGTACTGGCTATTGAATCACTGCAACACTGACATTATTGTATATCTTTGTATTAGTGTTGATGATAAGAGAATTGATTGATGAGAGATTCCAAATATTAATAGGAGATTTCATTGGTGATCTACATATTTGATGAAAAATAACAGACTGCAAAGAAAATGAAAACATCTACAATTTCCGGTAAGTAACAACAGCTGTAAAGTGTAAACTAAACTGCCTACTTTCGTCCGCGTTGTTGATCCCTTTACCTTGCAAAGTAAGAGAAACCCTTGCTTGCATTTTGGTCAGTCAAATAAACTATTTTCCTGCATACTGTTCAATTCACCAAGAAAGACAAAGGTTTTCCCTCAAATATACCTCTTAGGCATAGCCCAGCAAAAATTGTTTGAAAGCATTTTGTTGAAGGTCATGCCGGCGTACTTATACTGTACTTAAAGTTAAAATATGCCTGAGGACATTCGCAACAGCGAGGCGCGACGTCAGTAGTTCACAGTTATTCATTTTGTTGACCAACAAGTTTGGAAGCTTGCCGCAACACCAGGAATACAGGTGTGGACAAACCAAGTCCAATTCATGTCTTTTGGTCTCAACTGATGAACTGGTTAATGCTATCAAGCAGCTCACCTGAAACAGGTCACAGCGGCCATTTTGAATGCCTAAGTGAAAAACACACTGCGCAAAGTGTGCATACTTCAAATCTCAACTTTCAGCTGTGACAGCAGCACGACTCAAATTCAGTGAAAGAGGATGCGCTTACAAAACGGAAAAAACATCTGAATAAATAATGCAGCAGGCAAAGAAAAACCATGTATTGCGATTTAAGAACAATTTTTGCAAATATTAGACCTGCTTCAACCAAACCAATTTATCTTTCAATGGACAAACCACTAAAATGCCATCAAACGTTTAGGTGAATCTACTCACAGCAATGTTTATTTCTACAACACGTGTGTTAACCTTGTGGGGTAGGCTACCTAGTATTTGGTATTTTACACATACAGTATTTAAAAGTTTAACACCCTGAGATGAGCTCATTGCTTTTGCAGTTAGAGTGACTCTGCAACGTAGTATTGACTAGACGTCAGAAACATCAGATTACTCAACCACCACTAACAGGTTGTGATCAGCAACCCATGCCAAGGCTGGAGCTCTACTGATACACTCACAAAGTGGGTGCATCACAGTAGTCAGGTTGGGTGTTCGACCCGTGACGACTTAAGTGAAACGCTATAGCGCATCTCAGACAAGAGCGCTTACACCAATGGCCCCAACAAGAAGGGCGTAACGAGGTTAGATGGCGCCCGGGGCAAGAAGCAAGTTTGGCGCCCCCATGCTCGAAACTGAGGTCTTTCGGAAGCAAATGTACCATATACTGAAGAAACTACTTGTGACATTGTTGGGAATTTTCCGCGACCCCGCAGTCATTCCGGCGTCCGCACAGTGATTCGGCGCCCGGGGAATTGCTCCTCCCTTGCCCTTTCGTTGCGCCCCTGCCCAGAAAAAAAACAAATTTCTGGCTTCGACTTCGACCTGTCGGTCCCCAGTGGCTGACACCCAAATAATCTCTTCGTGTTTGAGGTTCTGATATCAAAAATTATGTTCATTTCGATACTAAGTCCTTGCAAATATGAAATACGTTTGTGCTAAGATAGCCAGGTATGCGATTAGTGTCTTACCTGCATACCTGGCGTGTTTACACAAACAAACAAAAGACATCTTTTAATGGATAGTGTGAATGAGCAATTTCATGTTAAAGTTACATTTCTCCCATTTTTTAAAGTTAGACACAAAAAAGATATGTGGGGGCTGGGGAAGAAAAAGTCTCCCAAATAAATCGTTTGCTTTAAGCTTTCATGACGAATTTCATTCAACAGTGCAATTCACGCTGTTCAACATTTTTGTGGCGACCGCGCCTTTCGCCACCCCTGCAACGCCCTTGGCGAAGATTGGAATTTTTTTCAATTTGCAATGCTACAACATATGTTACGATATTTTGCACAGGCTAACAACAAGTGCACATTCAGCAAATCGTATCAGAGAAATATCTCAATCTATTTGCCAAATCACTCGAGCACTTCAGCTGTAATCGGATCAAGATCCGGTTGCAACGGTGTTTGTTTTAAGGGAAAAAGTGCTGCGGTGCTCTGTTTGCACCACTAGATGATAAACTCCAAAGGTCGAAACGGTTACGGTTAAGTTTAAATGTTCGTCGTCTTTGAGAGGAACTAGTTGACCAGCAACTGTATCTGACAATGCGGTAGCATATGTACTTAGTAACAGGTGTTTTTGATAATCCAGGCTTTTCAGCATTGATTGAAAGTATTCATAGGCGCCTTACAAAAAGATAGAAAAAAGTTTTGGATTAATACGTAAGCTATGGTGGAACAAACCTGTCATTTTCATCTAGTTTCATGTATTTTTTGATCACTTCAGGCATAAAAGTTCATGTAGTCAATAAGAAAAGGACTGGCGTTCTTGGTGTTGAAGCAAATCACCAAAGGCAAAATGCATGGCGGCCACTGCTATAGCCTGGTTATACCCATTCGACGGCTGCAGAGTACACAGACAGCAGTGGTGCACCGGGGTGAAGTTGCGTCCAAGCTATACCTTAGGCTTCCATAAATCAACAAATCAACCCCCTATATTACTTCGCCCAGCGCTAAAAACTCTTCGCACTGCATGTACGCATTACTGCTTGCAAGCAGTCCGTTTTCTGGACGAAAATAACCGTTGCGTTTACTCGGCTCTGCTGCTTACCTCATACGCAGGCCTACAGATGTTTCGATTGTTTACTGCTGCTTTGTCATTGCAGACCCACAATGCAAAAGGATGCGCTTTACAACTAATGGTGCATTGTGCGTCTTTAGTAAGATGTCATATAAGTGCCTATATTTAGTGAAGACTCCACAAAAATGTGCAGCAGAAAATTGCAGCTTTGTTTTCGTAGCTTGATAAAATGTTCGATAAGCAGGGCTCAGTCGGTCCAAAAACAACAAGGTCTGGTGTGGTCAAGAAGCCAGGCTCTAAGCAAAAAACATGTGATCAGGAAGCACACACTGATTTATGTGTTAGCTCATTAACTTTCAAGAACAGCAAAATAATTTATTCCACAACGCCGAGAAATTCTCCGTGTGTCTTCCCACTTACCTCGAAAATGTTGCCCTCGACAATCACTCACCTCGTGATAGGTTGGTTTTTATTTTTACTCCATTATGGAAAACCATTCTGTTTAGCACGAAACTGAGGAGCAACTTGAAGAAAATAGGCAGAAAAAAACAGTGAGCTAGTCGCTTTGATATGTAGCAAGCAATTAAACTAATTTCACCGCCTCGTCCCCACGAAAATCGTCTTTTAACTCTTCAAAAAAGACGCTGAAGGGAGCGAATGTCTGCAATGCTGCTTGGAGGTTGTGTTCTCAATGTTAGAAGTGTTTGGATTCACGAACAACCAATTTGTTAATGCCTTGATTGGAAGGGACGCAAAAGAACAAGTGAATTTAAAAACAAAATAAGCAAGTAAATCGGAAAAACAAGGCCAAAATTAACAAATTAACACAATAACGAACCCAAAATGTATTTTGGAGTATATTGAAACGGCAAAAGTTCCACGAAGTTTGGAAAACAGGCGACTCACAAAACAAAAATCCCCACAAACCCAAAAACGCAAAAACTACAAGTCTTTAAAATGTACGCTAGTTCAAAGGAAAACAAGCTCGAATACGCGGGAAAACCGCAACGTTAGCAACACTGCTTGTGCTGAACTGCACACGGTCTAAACACGGAGCAAACAAAGTGATATAAAGACATTCACGTAACCTTGATTTTACGGCTTGGAGAAAACTGATTACCGTTACTCGTCATGCAAGAGGTAAGGGCACCTGTCTTACAGTCCCCAAACCGCTTTAACGGCATTGTTTGCTTTTCGGCGTCGATCGACCCAGACGACGCTCTGCGGCGCAGCTTTTGCTAGTTTTAAACATTCAAACGTCAGCACGGTGTGGGATTAATGTTTCAGGTCAAACTCCAAAGGTTCGTTTGGTTAAAAGTCTTTCCTGGTTGTTTTTGCCCCGTGTACTGAACATTGAACAGAGGCGACGTGGCAGTGACAGATGCCTGCTTTTTCCTCCGCAATGGTAACTTTTTCAATTTGATTCTAGTTTGTTTGCCAAATGCGATTGAGTACATCATGTCAAATCACCAATGATGTGGTGCATTACGTTAGAAATACATTTTAAATTTACATAAACAGCATCAGCGCTTAATGCATTTATCAACCTAAAATAGCAAACATCACTAGCCGCCACATTGATTTAAACACTGGGACTTGAATATATTTCCACTTCGCCGAGACCCATGACAGTGCGTACCGAAACATGGGCTTACTTAATTTTTCAATAAAAAACGCACTTTTCTGGCGAACCATATTCTTTCAAAACTTTCAAAAATGAGCTTGTGACGGAGTTTCTATGCAGGCACATAATTGTATGAACAATTTGTTGTCAACGATAACTACCAATGAGTAGAACTGCACGGACATGGGAATAGCTTGACACTGTAAGGCCAAAACGCCTCAACATTTCTTGCAAATATTTAATAGACACTGTGTTTACAGCTGTGAATATGATTGCCTCCAGCTAAGTGTGGTGTTGGAAAACGGTTGCGTTGAACAGGGCTCAAGCTTAATCAAAAGTTTTTAGACCCTACATGGTTTAGTTTCAGGGAAACGCCTTCATAAGCGTAGCCAGGGGGGGGGGAA
>Ga0210059_1017448_pt1 | contig 10229 bp, 2 predicted proteins | sample Ectturendosymbi2_FD_188042 | JGI IMG/M metagenome (GOLD analysis project Ga0210059, IMG submission 188042) | Ecteinascidia turbinata endosymbiont from Florida, USA - Sample 2 (SPAdes) (version 2) | ecosystem: Host-associated > Tunicates > Ascidians > Unclassified | place: Key West, Florida...
AATAAAGTACAAGAGCAGAACAATCCGCTCGCAAGTTTCGAAGCCTCCCTTTGCAGGCAAAGGAGCGAATATGAGTGAAGTGCAAGCTGCTGACATGACACCAGAAGTAACAGTGAACCTGGATCTTGTTCAGTGGTGCAGTGTGAGTGTCATACCGGAAAATAAACCGTTATTGCAAAAATTTTATCAATTAATCGAAATTAAGCTTGACTTTAGATTCACTAAAAATTTTTGGTTCTTAGTCCCAATTTCCAGGGGGGGAAAATGCCCATTTTACCCTCCCCTCTGCAGACGCCCATAGATGGCAAGCAATTATACCAGAAGAGTCTAGATTGCAAAATGCTGGTTTCAAGTGGTGTAACTTAAAATGATCGCGTCCTGAAGTCCTGACATTCTTCGAATTCCTTTGAGAATAATGCTGACGATGGCAGTTTCCATTATTTACTGGAAGCTGCGAACGATCTTTCAGTAAACTGAAACTAGTCCTTTCATACCTCCGGACCTCATTGATTAACAATAAGTCAGGGAAGGTTACGTGATATAGCTTTGATGAGAATAGAAAGGGACGAAACAGCAAAAGCTTGCTTTGATGAAATCATAGACGAGTTTGCTTCGACAAAGGCACGGAAAGTGTTTGTTTTAATTGGCATTTTTGTGTAATTTAATCGGAAAAGGCTGAATATGTTCATGTCTCGATGGAATTATGTTTTTCGAACAGAAGTGATACATGACTCGCAATAAATATTTTATTGCACAATTCAGATTGAATGTGTTCCATTTTAAAAGAAATTGTCGTTTGCAGTTGCAATATGTTGTTTGATTTTTTTGTGAAATATACAATTTTGTCAAGCAACGCTATGTAGACCTATAGACTACGATAACGGTATTATTTGAATGTTTTAATGTTTATCATCAATAAAACTAAATGAGTATAGAAGTATGTTGTAGTCGTTATGGATAATTTATATTTTATTTGCTGAAAAGTTTGAAGCAAAAATAAACACAAATATTTTCCGTTTTAAAAAATTTGTTTTCCTTCTGGTTTATCTTTTGTAAAAATTGTGCCCATATTTAACATTTAAATTATTATAAATGGCGCACATTTAAAGTTTGCCATGGGCGCCACTTTGCATAGATACGCCACTGGTCTTCGCATCTATGCTGCCATTGCCACGAACTGACTGGGTGAGGGCGCTCGAATTGATTTTGTCCCCGGGCGCGGGAAACCCTAGGCACGCAAATGATTATATATATTTAAATGTAAACTCTTGGTTCTTTTCTGCCCCCCTATCAAAATTTCTGGCTACGCGCCTGATAAAGTATTGTTTAGTTTTTAATTTCGTACATGGTTACTTTATTCTGGCTTACCTATACGTGAAAGCTTGCTGACCGTATCGTAGTCGAATAAGCCCAAAATGTCCTTAAAAAAATTCAAGTGATCTGGCAAACCTATAGGCCCTGGTGATGTAGATTGTCGTTATGAATGTGGTTGTTTTCAATGACAGTCTGTTCCGAACGTGGTCTGTTATGAACTGGTCTGTTACGAACGTGTCTGTTATGAACGGGTCTGTTATGAACGTGGGTCTGTTATGAACGTGGTCTGTTTTCAAATGTGGTCTGTTATGAACGTGGTCTGTTATGAAGGGGTCTATTATGAAGGGGTCTGTTCTGAACGGGTCTGTTATGACCACATTCATATCAGACAACGTTTGTAACGAGTCTGTTATGCAAGATTTAATGGGTAAATAAAACTACCCAGAAGACTGTGAGCATGACACTTGAAGTTTAGATCATACCAAATGATACTTCGTTTTCAAAATGAATCAACTGCAGTAGCGGACACCAGAAATCCAGAAATATATTGTGAAACAATGTATAAACATGTATAAATGTTTAACGGTTCTTACCTGTTGCGTCTGCACGCAAGTTTCCTTGATATCCTCTAGTGGGTCGCTTATCCGTTTGTATTCTTGTCTTATCTGTTCCAAGTAGACAAGTTCTCCGTTCATGGCCTCGCTAGGCATCTACCACTGGCGAAATCAGCTCAGACTAAGTTGTAGCCTGCATTGCAACACAAATGAGAAACAACTGAAGTTAAAGTACCATCTAGCTTGCCAGACGTTTACTTTCCCTCTTGCTTTATCGGCCAAAGTTAAACACAATGCTTTGCATCGTTGGTAAGCAAACAGCAACAAAGGTTTACACAAGAACTGCTTTCTGTTTCGCTCGAATCATCTGGGCAGATTTAATACACTTTCTCAGAGAGGTTAGCACGTTTAATAATAAATTCAATTTTGCCGCGCCGGAACAGCAATGAAGATCTTCCTAAAAGCAAAAAGACTGTTGTCTGCACCGCTGAAGGCCACAAAACGTTTAACTCTTTACTAAACTTTTAACAATAAGTAGCCTATAACACCTGAACAAAATGAACAATGCACCAGACCTCTACCCAAACCCTAAAACTGACTCATCGAACCCTTGGGTTCGATTGAACCTAAAAGAACCATTGCTCTAGGTTGTTTTCGACTTTTCAAAAGATTTTGAATCAGTTCAACGTAAAGCACATACTTCAGTTTCTTCCATTTCCCATAGCAAGAATACGAGCTTGCTCCTCCAGCGCAACAGCAGTTGAAAATTCTCGAACATTTAAGTCAGGAAATAACTAAATTTCTACTGATTACAGACCGTTATCAGCAGGGCCTCCGAGAGAAACTTTACCAGGGGGTACGAAGATCGATGCCAGTCAGAGGCGGATTTTCATTTTTGGGGCCCTTGGCTATTTTAAATTGGGGGGCCCTTCTGGAAGGATTGCGACGACTGATGTCATACAAACTAACAATAGGCCTACACGTGCGCGTTACATTCACTGAAGAAGTTGTTCCAATTCATAACCATATTGCATTATTCTGAATTCCCTCTATATCAGGAACAAAAACAGTCGTAATGAAACTTACAAAAAAGCCAGCGGTGAGGTTATCTGACAACACCCCTTTTCAGGGGAGTATTCAGCCAGTAAGGTAAGAGGGCGGGGGGCGATTTCAGTAATATTTGGTAGTTAAGTTTTGTTACGGGTTCACTATTGTAGGAGAGATGAAGTATACTTCACAACAATGCTGTGACAAAACAACAGAAATATGACCTTACGTTGCGAATGCTGTTTTCTGATTGGTACAAAATCATGTTAAATGAAGTTACTTTCGTAGTTCAGGGGGGCATTTGAGCCGCTGTGCAATTGCACGGTTTGCACGTGTCAAGAACTGGCTCTGAGTAAAGCACCTTCACATAGGCATACCATACGTCCCGTTTTAGTCGGGACAGTCCCGGTTTAAAGGCTTTGTCCCGACGTCCCAGTCAGTCAACCAAAAAGTCCTGGTTAGGCATGCAGTCAGCCATTATGATTAACCTGTGGTCTGATAATAGAAGCAAAATGTGAAACCTCTTATTGCCTGTAAATTTAATACTGACTTTCTGCTGTGATTTTTTCGAGAAAATAAAGTGGAACAGAAACTTTTCGAAGTACTGTCTACAGAAAAGTAGGCTATGGTTGGATTGGGCGAATGTGCAAATGCTTGAATGTTTATTTGTTTCTTAGCAAAATGTATAGGCTTCCCATACGTCCCGTTTTAGCCGGGACAGTCCTGGTTTAAAGGCTTTGTCCCGGTTAGTCAACCAAAGAGTCCCGGTTAGGCATTCAATCAGCTTGCATGGCCCTACACAAATATCCCCAGCAGAATGCTAGGAATCCAAAATATACTCCAAGCAAGATATGAGCCACGTTTATCTGATAAGGCCCGTTGTTCTGAAGCGTCCCGGTTTTCAATCATAAAAATATTGTATGCCTACCTTTACTTCTTACGACACCAGCCTGTTACAAAGTCAGCGATCGACGGGACTTTTTGTCTGCAAAATCGTTGATACCTTTTTTGTCATACTTTGTCTTTCTAGCTAAAGCATGTTCAACATGCAGAATAGCAAGGCTTTGCAGCATGCCCCCCCCTCCCCGAAACATACCTGCAACGAATTTTACTGGTGCTTTATATCAATTTTCAACTATTAGATAATAAATGGAAGGAACAGCCGGTCTCAAAACGACGTCAGTGACTGACGACGTCATTGACAAGCCCTTCCCGGACAAATTTTTTGGCTGCGCCACAGGTAAACTGAAACTGGTCCTTTCATACCTGCGAGCCTCAATGACTAAGAGCAAGTCAGGGCAGATTATGTGATCTAGATTAGATGGAAAGGAGCATTTTTGTGAAATTTAACCGGAAAAGGCTGGATATATTAATGTTTCAATAGAATTGTGTTGTTCGAACACAACTGATACACGACTTGCATTAAATAATTTATTGTACAATCCAAACTAAATGTGTTTCACTTCAAAAGAAATTGTGGTTTGCAGTTGCAATGTGTTATTTGATTTTTTTGCAAGATTTACAATTTTGTCAGGCAGCACTATGTAGGCCTATAAATTATGATATCATTATTATTTGAATGTTTTGATATTCCTCAAAATAAAAATAAATGAGTATAGAAGTATATTATGGTCCTTATGGATAATTTATATTTTGTTTGCTGAAAAATTTTTATGTGAAAATAAACACATATATTTTCCGTATTAAAACATTTATTTTCTCAATGGTTTCGAAAAAATTGTGCCTACACATAATACACAAATTAGAAAGGGCGCACACTTCAACTTTGCTATCGGCGCCATTTCGCATAGATAGCCTACGGTAGTACATTTTGTGTCATTGCATATCTGCAGCTGTAGCTACAGTGCCGGCTAGTCTTGCCTTTACCCCGTATCTTACTCATACAAGGCAACAAGAAATAAACCCAGGCTGAACGAAAGCACGTCACTGGCCTCGTGTAATCTGAAAAATGGATTCAGGCATTTTGTTCCATACATTATACGTAACAATAACCAATTCTCAACGCCATAAAAAGATAATGGTTATTGTCATTTACTTCAATCCTTCGCGCACACTCTTCTATAGCAGGGTCTCCAAACTACGGTCAGCGGGCAAATTCCGGCCGCAAATACTTTTGCTAATATTGAAAAATTAATTGACGAAATCTTTTTGATTTGGTAGAATATAACATATCCGAAACATGTCCGGCCCACGCACATTTGTGTAATAGTTTATGTGGTCCTCGGATAAAAACGTTTGGAGACCTTGTTCTATAGATATCTGTTGTTAGCGGCATAGTAAAAAACGTGCGTTGAGCAAAACAAAAATACAAATATAGTTACAAAAATACTGGAAATTTTCCTTACAACCAAAATTTTGGGGCCCCCCAAAGTCGGGGGGCATGCCTAGGAGTCCCAGGCTTAAGCCTTTTTAGCCTAATGGTAAATCCGCGCCTGATACCAGCCCCCCCAGCAGGCTCACAACCAGGGGCAACCGGACAATTCCCACTCAGAAAATTTCAAAGGTATGTTTTGTTAGGTACAACTAGTTACAATAATTTTGCCCCTCTCGTAAAATCACTTGGTTGCAGCCTTGCTCCCTAGCTTCTGGGGTCCTCGTCAAAACTTGTACTGAATACCTTTTTTTTATAGAAATCGAAGTATAAATATAACAGCTACAATGTTACCCTGCCAACTAGCTTATGTACCCTAGTAACACATTCCAAATTATTATCTTCCTATGTTTCAAGAAGCTGGTACTCAGCCAAATCTTTCTGGTTGCTTTTCAAGATAGTTGCCATTTATAATTTTTAACACGCTGGTTAGGTAAGTTTTTTTTTTCAAAAAACACGTTTAATAACCCTAGGCCAATGCGCCTATATCGCATTAGCACCATTACCCAGGCTTAGCGGGACGTTTCCGGTGCAGAAACGGCTTTTACAACAATTCAGAAATTGTTTTCAAACTTATCTGTCCTTTAAAAAGTAACTTGTTTAATGTCGAAAAATTTTATTATTAATAAAACAAACACAGGTCCACGCCGAAAAAAGCGTGGGGCAGACATATAAGTGACACAAAAACAACACGAAAAAACGAAATGCTGCCAGTCTGCACAAGACCCATGCCCAATTTTGTTCGAAAATTGCTTGTGTGCATGGATTAGAAGTACATGAGGTTCGGACTTGAAAATTTGTTTATTTTCGGCAAATTTTCCGTTTTTTGTTACACATCAGGTGTGTTTATCCAATTTTGGTGAAATTTGTTTACAATATCCCTGCCAATCAGTGCCAAACTAACAATCACAAGCTATTCAAAACAAAATTATTCTGACTATCCAAACCGATATAACCATAGAAGATCATTTGAAGGAAAACAAGCGCAATAAAACGCTTGGGGTGCACGTAGAGTCAAATATCCCTGCCAATTAGTGGCGAACTATCAATCACAAACTATTAACAGATCATACTTCCAACCCTACTGCAGAAACTCTGAGGTGACCGATCTTTTCAATTCCATGATTGATTGCACCAAACGTATATTGGATCCAGGATTTTGCATCTGTCATGTACAAATTCTTAGCCACCGCTGCAAGTCTTCACGCTTTTTACAAATCTTCGTTTTCCTAAATTATTTAAGGCTGCTGTATGGTGACCAACTGATTTTGTTGTCGATGCGTTGTACCAGAGTATGTCTAATCAGTATTGTGTTTGCGTAACAACGAAAACCTTCGAAATTCAGGAAAATTAATTTGTTGTAGGTAGATCTCATGACAAACGCGTTGCAAAGCATTTGAAACCTTGATCTGAACAGTTTGCATGCCTCTGTGCATCCCCATCTGACTTATCTTACTTTTTCACTGTTGGCTGCTTACCTCAAAGTTTGATCTTAGAATGCCTTCATTTCTCTCACACTACCGCATCCCTGTATTATGATGGGTTAATGACGCTACAGTTGGGGCGCTGTTAAAGTGTTTTGCTCCTATCAGTGTTGGTCGTGTGCAAACACCTATTCTGTAATGCGCTATGGCTAACCATTTTTGTGCTCCTGCGTTGTTTGATTGTGCCTGTGATATGGACCATGTGTCTGTAATATATGAATTATTATTAAGTAACGAATGAACGCAATTATGTTTTGTTTTCGGAAGTGGTACATATCGAAAATACGAAGCGCTGTAACAACAGTGTTGGTACAGTACTAGTTAACCTGGGTTGATTCGCGACGAAGGAGTCGTTCAAACTGAACGACAGCAAAATCTGTCGTGAATCTCTTTCAATCATGCACGACGACTTCTATACGTAATGACAGACCGGCAAAAATTGGGACGGAATCTGTGGCTGCAAGATCGAAAGTTACCAGCATCTAATTCTCGATGAAGGTCTGAAAGCTCTTAAAGAATAATCGAAAAACCGCCTTTTTCCGCCGATCGTTTCTAATCAGCTCCAAAACTGAAACAAAGGTTCTGTATTCGCGCCGTTAACCACGCTGTGCTTTCCCGATTACGCGCATAATAGCAAATCATTGTAACGAAAAAAACAAACCAATACTCGATCAGAAACAGTAAAAAAACAAAATACAGACAGTTACGCAGGGGCGACGAAGTCATTGAGGGTATAGCAGCAAATGCAACGGAGCATAACGAAATCCTCCCGTCTAGCATTCCGGTAAAAGATCAAACGACGCCCAAGGCGTCTTTTGACCAGAAGCTGATAATTACAACGCAACAGCATTAGTCTTTCATTTGGCAAACAATCTCCTTTTCACCATGGCAACATAGTATACGAAAATGCGGCAAGTCACACTGATTACTTTGAAGTTGAAGAATTTCAGCGGCTTCTTATGATTTTAAAACGGCGACCATATCAAATATTTCGGTCACAAATAGGACGATAACAAACTTACAGTGCGGTCTTTCGTCGGCATGACAGGAAAAAAGGCACGACGGCTGGGCAAGAAATACATCAGTTCTCTTGATTAAAATGCCGTAGAACTTGCGAGATATAGATGCCCGGTTCAGCGTGCTTTGATCAGACGATCAAAGCGAAACAAAGACGACAAGTTGAAGTTGCTACTACGAAAAAAGTAGCCGAGCGCTACTTCAGCTGAAGTGGCAATTTCTTCAGGATTACTCAAAACAGGAAGTAGCCGGATGCATCGAGTTTACTTGATCGAGATCATTCTTTTGTAACGAGCACCAGTTTCAGGTTGCCTGACTTCTCGAGTTCAATTCATTTTTAGTGGTATTTTTTCTGTTACTTGTACACAATTATTATAACAAACACAAAAAGCTCGCCGCAGTGCAAAGTGGAGTTAAATCACACATGCAAGCCACTTCGCCACATGCACTGCATTATCGTCGCACTGTGACTGGCAAACGAGCAGTGAGTAAAAACGATACTCCACGTTAGTTTATCTAATTCTTGTAACTTTCTCTGCGACCGTCAGCAGCTGAAGAAACAACTTACAGCCGGTTGCATACGAGCAAACCCGGCGTCGGACAATCATAAAAAGACGCAGTTACTCGCGAAGTTACGGAACTAATGTCAACGCTTTTGAGAAGTTAAATTTAACTGGCCGACAATTATTCGCAATCTCTTTCTTGTGCCGCTGCTGCGTGTAGTGACGGAGCTGTTTATCCGAACGCGCTGGACATTTCGCGACGCAGCAGCGAGCGGATGATCGATCGCTGTTACAAAGCGTCGGAAGAAGAAAGCACACAAACGTTTTAAGTGCATCGCAAAGCAAAGATTTAACTTTCGGTGGAAGCGAACACGCATTGACTACAGAAATACACTGAACATGGACCGGTGTACACCTCCAGCAACGGTTAACTCGCGATTGCACGATTGTTGTTCACGCTCGGAAGCGCTTGAAAGCACAAATCAATTCAATGCCGCGGGCTGAGGTTTTCTCTGGCGCACATTTCTGCCGAGAAGAAAACTAAAGTACTGCGCACAGCAATGGACAAATACATGGATTCTTCAGAACACACGCAGCAGATTTTTTGGCGATCGACAAGCTCGAGCAGTGCAACTGAAACTCAGGTCGCTGATGTCATGAACGTCAAGTCGGGGCAAAAACCCTTCGTGTGCTGCTGTATGTGCAAGCACGGAAGAGGCAACAAACGGACTTGCTGCGTCATCATAAGAACAGCGCAAAACGGGAAGAAACGATTGAAAAACACGTCATTACGATTAGTAGGACGACATTTGACAGCAGACGAATCATGCGTGGATGCGAACAAGTTAATGACTATCTTCGCGTTGGGCAGTTTTTTAAGGAACGTGAATTGATCCTCCTGCAAACAACAGATTAAGAAATTAGGAAGTGCAATCTGATAAACGAACAGACGATGTTCGTTTGCACTTATTCCGTTGCAACTGATGCTGCAAAGGTCCGCGTGGAATGATGATAAAGAGAACAGTGAAAAGGTTAAAAATCAAAGCAAATTTTATTGCCTTAGTAAGAGTCGGGCAAGATCATAGGATTATGACCTACAACGTAAGAAACGTGGAAACATTCGGGAAACTTTTTTGAAACCAACACGTCAACTGTTACGGAGCAGAGCACCTAACTTATGTCACTGGGTGTGCATGATTTTTGTCATAAGAATACTGCTGCGAAACATTAACCTTTTCACCTAAATCCATGGAAGACATGAAGTGTACGTCGTAACCGTGTACACGCCCGGGTACTTCCCTATGATCAAGGTTGCCTGAGTAACAAGCAGCTCAAACGACTGTTCAAAATGAGACTGACCTGGACGTTGAACGTCTGCGTCAAACAGCAAATGTCATCTTAGCACAAGTCGAAGCGGATATTTCAGGGTTGTATCCAACTTGTCGTTATGTGGAATCAACGAGTTATACGCGTAATGAAGAACAAGGTCGGTAAGCGACTGATGCAGATTGAATGGTTCGGCAAACCCGTATCCGTCGCTGGTCTTCTCTATTAGGCAGTGATGGACTTCTCTATTAGGCAGTGATGGATCCTTCGCTCTGAAAAAAAGTACAATATTCTTTCAGACATGACGATCTTCCTAAACGCATGACAGAAAGAAATTTCTAGGTGGCTACAAAAGATAAGCACAACGTTTTTTCTGCAGAATTTAAGAGCATCATAGGGTCTCGCACAATCTGTGCACTGCAATAAGATCATCAAACAAAGTGTAAATTCGGAGCAGCTGTGGACTGTCAAAAATAAGTCAATAAATTTTACTCATGAGACGTTGTTCCATGGCTAAGTGGTGCAGTCGGTGGGAGTGTTCGCTACAAAACCTGGTAGGATGAGTTCGATCGGATTAAACCACAGGCTTGAA
>Ga0210059_1017449_pt1 | contig 10229 bp, 5 predicted proteins | sample Ectturendosymbi2_FD_188042 | JGI IMG/M metagenome (GOLD analysis project Ga0210059, IMG submission 188042) | Ecteinascidia turbinata endosymbiont from Florida, USA - Sample 2 (SPAdes) (version 2) | ecosystem: Host-associated > Tunicates > Ascidians > Unclassified | place: Key West, Florida...
GGACGAAGTCCTTGTGCAAAAACATTAAATCAAGTGTAGGTATGAAACTTAGTACGCTGCAGCCTTTCTTATTAGCCACGATCCTGTTTGGTTGAAATGCTAAGCCATTTTGATTTGCCAAGTGTAACGCTTACGCTTGTGGCACAAACAGACACAATCGGTGAGCAAAGGTCAGCCTGGAGTCGGAGCCGTTAAATTTTTCTCCGGCTCCTCAGGTTGATAATCCTTCGGACTCCACAGCCTTGGTTCCGGCAAATTTTGAATTTTCATACTCGTAATTAGACTTATCTAATGTACCAGCTGACGAACTTCCTACTTTGTCAGGCTAAAACACTTTCGAAATGACTCACATCACTTCTCGTGCATAAGCTTCCACTTTGGCTATCTAGCATAACATCATTAGGCTGGATGCCTAGGTTGTTGCTATTTTCACTGCGGTATGGCGCTTATAAAGCCTTTTCTTCATATTCTGATGTAGCTCTGTCAAATTACTTGTCCAACGCACCATTCTCTTTCTCTGCTTCAGCCTTTTCTGCCTCACCATTAACCCTCTTTTTGTATGCCACTCAGTGGTTTCGTCCTAAGTTTCTTGGTCTTTGACTCTTGGTATTGACCTTATTTACAGAAAAATAACACATTCTTAAACAAAAGGGCGAATTTGACTGTTAAAATAAACAAACAAAATTCCTGTATTATATCTGCCTATCAATATATACTTTACACGTGGAAAATGGTTACAGTGAAATCTTCCGGTTAAAAATCACAAGCCGCTTGTTAGAACCAATTTTGAATATCCCGGAAAGAGTTAAAATTTAACATGAAATAAGTATGTAAAGTGATTGTTGACTTCGGAATAAATTTAAACTTTCTTCCTTGTTTCACAAAACGAAGACATACTGAAGTAGCCTCCAAAACTTCCTCGATAGTTATCCCAGGATTGCATTTTTCATGACTTTGCAACATTCAATTTTTACAGCTAATCTCAGGAAATACAAAAATAAATGCTCATATCACGTTCTGAAAAGACAGGAACAAAATAAGGAAAGGAAAAAGGCGAATGGTTGCAATAAGTCACTGTACTCACAATAGAACAGATACATCATTTACCAACATATGAAAATCAGGAGCAAAAACAACACGAAATAAATCTCAAAACGAAAACATGAACAATGAAAACCAAATGGTCTTCAGTAAACAAAACTTTAAGCAGGCTCTAGTGGCGATAAAAACATAAAAACACGTTAATTAGCAAGTCTTTTACTTTGTTTTCACCGCCATTATAGCCTGTTTAAAGTTTTGTTTATGAAATTCCTTCCATCTCCTAGGCAGAAAGTCTTCTTCAGTCTTCATCTGAGGGAAGGAATGTCATCGACTCGCTGTTAGCTTTTTTTTCCTGAAATGATATTTCACAAATCATTACACCGCGAGCTGTTATTCATAACACATTGCAACGAAAAGTTTATACAGCAAAATATACTTTTACCAAAACTTTTCTTCAAGTAAAACAATCGTCTGCACCAACGCAGTGCTTATAAAACTTCAAGACACAACGGCACATTGCCTCGCCAGTGTTAGCACAGCACATTGATGCTAACAGTTGGGACGTAGCTGTAATGATTTCTAGATTATCCGTAAATGACAAACTAAAATTTACATCCAGTGGTGTTTACGACTTTTGTATGAGAGCAAGAACCCATTTTCTGCCCAATAGTGATACATTCTCCATAGGCTTAAGGTGAATCCAGTGTTGCAATGCAAACTTATAGGTTCCGGAGCACTGCTGGGCATTTTCGCTTATTTGTAGGCAACGCCCTATCACTCACTAGACGGAGCAATGGCAACCCTACACCACTGGAGGATGTCATACGAAACATCACAACGGAATGAAAATAAAGGACTTACTGAAAATCAACCAATTGCATTTGGCCGATTCTGCCTTCCTTTAACTTTGCAACTGGTGGCCTCTTACCATGAAGAAATTCGCAAACAATGCCATCAATACAAATGTAGAAAAATCGACAGTGTCAAAGGCTTAACTTGAGGGTTTGGGTTCAGGAAGGTTTTGGACAATAGTTTTTCAGAGCTAACGTGCACCCTACCAATATGAAGTCCAGTGACTATCCAAGAAAACATAATAGACCCGTCTGACTATATATTGAGATAAAAAACTTATGTTTGGAGCGGCGTTAGATAAAAGTTATGCTTGAACCGGCGTTAGATAAAAAGCTATGCTTGGATCTGCGTTAGACAAAAAGCGATGCTTGGAGCGGCGTTCGATAAAAAGCTATTCTTGGATCTGCGTTTGATACAAAGCTATGCTTGGAGCGGCGTTTGATAAAATACCTATGCTTGACGCGGCGTTAGATAAAAAGCTATGCTTGGATCAGCGTTAGATAAAAAGCTATGCTTGAAGCGACGTTTGATAAAAAGCTATGCTTGCAGCGGCGTTAGATCAAAAGCTATACTTGAAGCGGCGTTTGATAAAAAGCTATGCTTGGAGCGGCATTAGATAAAAAGCTATGCTTGAAGCGGCGTTTGATAAAAAGCTATGCTTGAAGCGGCGTTTGATAAAAAGCTATACTTGAAGCGGCGTTAGATAAAAAGCTATATTTGGAGCTGCGTTTGATAAAAAGCTATGCTTGGAGCTGCATTAGATAAAAAGCTATGCTTGAAGCGGCGTTAGATAAAAGTTATGCTTGGAGCTGCGTTTGATAAAAAGCTATGCTTGGAGCTGCGTTTGATACAAAGCTATACTTTAAGCGGCGTTAGATAAAAGCTATGCTTGGATCAGCGTTAGATAAAAAGTTATGCTTGGATCTGCGTTAGATAAAAAGCTATGCTTGGAGCTGCGTTTGATACAAAGCTATGCTTGGAGCGGCATTAGATAAAGAGCTATGCTTGGATCTGCGTTAGATAAAAAGCTATGCTTGAAGCTACGTTTGATAAAAAGCTATGCTTGGATCTGCGTTTGATACAAAGCTATGCTTGGAGCGGCGTTTGATAAAAAGCTATACTTTAAGCGGCGTTAGATAAAAGCTCTGCTTGGATCAGCGTTAGATAAAAAGTTATGCTTGGATCTGCGTTAGATAAAAAGCTATGCTTGGAGCTGCGTTTGATACAAAGCTATGCTGGGAGCGGTATTAGATAAAAAGCTATTCTTGATCTGCGTTAGATAAAAAGCTACTGTATGCTTGGAGCGGCGTTAGATAAAAAGCTATGCTTCCAGCGGCGTTGGATAAAAACCTATGCTTGGAGCTGCGTTTGATACAAAGCTATGCTGGGAGCGGTATTAGATGAAAAGCTATGCTTGAATCGTCGTTACATAAAAAGCTATGCTTGAAGCGGCATTAGACAAAAAGCTATGCTTGGAGCAGCGTTTGATAAAAAGCTATGCTTGTAGCGGCATTAGATAAAAAGCTATGCTTGAAGCGGCGTTTGATACAAAGCTATGCTTGGAGCTGCATTAGATAAAAAGCTATGCTTGGATCTGCGTTAGATAAAAAGCTACTGTATGCTTGGATCTGCATTAGATAAAAAGCTATGCTTGAAGCGTCGTTGGATAAAAAGCTACTATATGCTTGGAGCAGCGTTAGATAAAAAGCTATGCTTGGATCAGCGTTAGATAAAAAGCTATGCTTGGAGCGGCATTAGATAAAAAGCTATGCTTGAAGCGGCGTTATATAAAAAGCTATGCTTGGAGCTGCGTTTGATACAAAGCTATGCTGGGAGCAGTATTAGATAAAAAAAGCTATGCTTGGATCTGCGTTAGATGACAAGCTACTGTATGCTTGGAGCGGCATTAGATAAAAAGCTACTGTATGCTTGGAGCGGCGTTAGATAAAAAGCTATGCTTGGATCAGCGTTAGATAAAAAGGTATGCTTGAAGCGGCGTTAGATAAAAAGCTATGCTTGAAGCGGCGTTAGATAAAAAGCTATGCTTGGATCAGCGTTAGATAAAAAGATATGTTTCGAGCGGTATTAGATAAAAAGCTATGCTTGGAGCGGCGTTAGATAAAAAGCTATGCTTGGATCAGCGTTAGATAAAAAGGTATGCTTGGAGCGGCATTAGATAAAAAGCTATGCTTGAAGCGGCGTTAGATAAAAAGCTATGCTTGGATCAGCGTTAGATAAAAAGGTATGTTTCGAGCGGTATTAGATAAAAAGCTATGCTTGGAGCGGCGTTAGATAAAAAGCTATGCTTGGATCAGCGTTAGATAAAAAGGTATGCTTGGAGCGGCATTAGATAAAAAGCTATGCTTGAAGCGGCGTTAGATAAAAAGCTATGCTTGGATCAGCGTTAGATAAAAAGGTATGTTTCGAGCGGCATTAGATAAAAAGCTATGCCTGGAGCGGCGTTTGATACAAACCTATGCTTGGAGCGGCATTAGATAAAAAGCTATGCTAAGAGCCGCATAGCACAAAAGCAATGTTTGGAGCAGCGATAGACAAAAATCTATGCTTGTAGCAGTGTTAGCAAAAATCTATTCTACGAGCGGCGTAACATAAATATATGCTTGGAGCTGCGTTAAATAAAAAGTTTTGCTTGATGCGGCGCCAGCTAAAAAATTCCTGTAAGCTGCGTTAGATAGAAATGCTTGTAGCGGTGTTACATAAAAAGATATGCTTGGAGCGGCGCCAGTTGAAAAGACTGCTGGGTGCTGCGTAAGATAGAAATATAGTTGGAGTCGCCTTACATACAACGCTATGCTTAGTACGGCGCCAGCTAGAAAAACTGCTGGGTGCTGCGTAAGATAGAAATATGCTTGGAGTGGAGTTACATAAAACGCTATGCTTGGATCAGCGCCAGATAAAAAATGCTGGGTGCTGCGTTAGATAAAAATATTCTTCAAGCAGTGTTAGGCAAAAAGCTATGCTTGGAGCGGCACCAGCTGAAAAAACTGCTGGGACCTGCGTCAGAAAAGAATATGCTTGAAGCAGCGTTAGACAAAAAGTTATGCTTGAAGCAGCGTTAGACAAAAAGTTATGCTTGCAGCAGCGCCAGCTAAAAAACGGCTGGGAGCTGCGTTAGATAAACAAATGCTTCAAACAGCGTTAGGTTAAAAGCTACGCTTGGAGCGGCGTTAGATAAAAAGCTATGCTTGGAGCTACGTTTGATACAAACCTGTGCTTGGAGCTAAAAAAAGCTAAAAAAAATCCTGGGTGCTGCGTTGCGGAAAAATATGCTTGGTGCGGCGTTAGATATAAATCTATGCTTGGATCTGCGTTAGATAAAAAGATACACTTGGAGCGGCATCAGCTAAAAAAGTCCTGGGTGCTGCGTTTGACAAACAAATGCTTCAAGCAGCGTTAGGTAAAAAACTACGCTTGGAGCGGAACCAGCTAAAAAAATCCTGGGTGCTGCGTTACAGAAAAATATGCTTGGAGCAGCGTTAGATAAAAATCCATACTTGGATCTGCGTTAGATAAAAAGCTACACTTGGAGCGGCACTAGCTAAAAAAATGCTGGGTGTTGCGTTAGACAAAAATATGCTTCGATCTGCGTTAGATAAAAATGTATGCTCGGATCTGTATCAGATAAAAGCTATGCTTGGAACGGAGCCAGCTACAAAAAAAATTGGGTGCTGCTTTAGATAAAAATATGCTTCAAGCAGCGTTAGGTAAAAAGCTGTGCTTGGAGCAACGTCAGCTAAAAAAACTGCTGGGACCTGCGTTAGAGAAGAATATGCTTGGAGCAACGTTAGATAAACGCTATGCTTGGAGCGGCGCCAGCCAAAAAAACTGCTGGGTGCTGCGTTAGAAAAAAATACGCTTCAAGCAGCGTTAGGTAAAAAGTTATGCTTGGAGCGGCGCCAGCCAAAAAAACTGCTGGCAGCTGCTTCAGAGAAGAATATGCTTGGAGCGGCGTTAGATATATAGCTATGCTGGGAGCGGCGCCAGCACAAAAAAGGCTGGCTACGGCCCTAAAAAAATATGCTTCACGCGGCGTTGGATAAATATGCTTCGTGAGGCGTTGGCTGTTGTCGAGACGGTTTCTGCGCAATCGCCGACACCGGAACGGATTTTAGGCCGTAGACCGTCTCCGTCTCAACTTTCGTGGCGTCTTCCGTTTGGATGGCATCCTGGATAGCAGTGGTAACGTCGAGATCGTCCGCCTTCATCTTAAAAATGCCTTTAGAACCGCTTCATTGTTCACCGAGCAAATGAAGCGCGTACGTAATGCTTCGTCCAAGAGGTCTGCAATGGAAGCAAAATTGCACGTGGCCGCTGCTGACATATGCGTGCAGTCAGCTCTTGAATAAACTCCCTGGGTCGATGTTGCATGGTAGTCCAGAATTTGAAACATTCCCGGATGACGAAACGAGTTGGATCAAACTGCACCTTCATGTACGCCACGATCTGCTCCATCGAAAGATCGTTGATTTTCCTCGTCGGCGTTTCTTGTGCAGCAAGGTTTGAAAGCAGCTTGTACACCGTCGACGACTGATTGGTGAGAAAAGCCTGCGCCTGTCGGTCATCTGGAACAGCATGAGCTCTCGTAAAGGTGAGAACCGCGACCAATAATCCTTCCACAGCTCCGAAGTAGAATCAAAGCGCGAAAAAGTTGGAGTGGCTGAACTGGTCGCTGGCGGTAAGACCTGTCCCGATTGAGGGGGCTTCGCAAGGAGTTGAAGCATAGCCTTCATGTCAGCATGTCGTCGCTCGGCTTGTTCGTGGAACCGTTGCTCCCGGGCCTCCATTTCTTCTCGTTGTTGCTGCATTTCTTCCCGTTGCTGCTGAAGTTGCAACTGCATCATTTTGACAAGGTTTTCCATGGTTCGGAGTGACTGCGGTTGACGATAGCCCGTCCTCGTTCAGTCCAGAAGAAAAGAGTGAGAATCCTCGTCGCCAGTAACACTCTGTTGTGTTTTTCCCTGACAGAGTTTCAAAACTCATAGCACCTTGTACAAAATTTTCTAGCGCTACATATCTATGGGTGTTGTTCTTCGCACACATCCCATTTGTGGTGAATCGCACATTCAACGCAGTGCCAACCGGGAGGTTACAACACTATGAACTGCTTACATATTTGAGCTTTCCCTTGATTACGTTGGACGCAATTATTGAACGACGTAACAACTTAGTGGAATTAACGTGTGTAGACCGTGAGACTGCAGAAAAGTTCGTTTTCTTGCTCAAGTGCCACCCAAATGTTCATGCAGGTTGTCTGTTTGACTCGGAGCTCATTGATGTGAAGCTTTCATAGGTGCCGCACTGTTTACCAGAAGGTAGATTAACTACCTTAAACGTAATGGCGAATTGTCAAGACAAAAAACGATTAAAAGACCGGAAAGGTTATTTGGATGGCAGACGCATCTGCAAACTGCGTACTGTGGATATCGAGGCAGGGCCAATTCCAGACTTGAAATATCGCGTTGTATGTGGATTAGTAGGAGTGAACAATCTGTTGTTATTTCCACCGGAATAACGAACATACCAAGGCAGAATATCCTGAGATGGTAAAAAACCGCTCATACTTCACAAGGAAAAAACCAGCGACGTCTGTGTTACCAGCGTGGAAAGCAACCAATCAGTGGACGAATCACGTGCACGTGACACACCGGTATATGAAAGTCTCGGACTGTTCAGGATTTTGGAAGAACTTATTGAGACCGTGACCACGTGTGTAAAGAAATATGGCTTGTGACGTTTATTTTTGCTGGCATGAGGCCTTAGTGAGTTTACACAAAAGTTAAGTCTGGACAGCATCTATTGCTTGGTCTTTCACGTGGGTATCATTTTGATTGCATGTCATTGCTAATCTAATAATATATCGCACTTTCTTGCCATCGGTTGCCTATCGGTGTACAAATATGCAGTAATGGCGGTTACAAATCCATGGTATGCATCATGAATCGCAGTAAATACAGCATAAGTGGAAAGATCCGGGAAAAGAGCTAGACCGAATTTTACACCTACACGTTTCACGACGGCAGTGCGAACTTTTGCACTTTGGTGACATTCCAAAGGAAAACATATTTCACATTTTATCGCTGAAACGTCCATCGCCGAACTCATTCTGTGACACACGCCCAGCTGATCAGCCAATCAGGCAGCAGCCCGTTGTGCATGAGGACGAAGGTTTGCTACAACATGAAGCAATGATGCCACTAAAACTTCATGATCTCGATCCTGTGTCGGTAACAAGAGAAGACGAGCTGACTCCACAGATCGAGCATCCGGATCTGTCGGATTCATTATCGACTTCCACCGACGTGGAAGGAAACCTCGCCACCCTGTTCTGCATGCGCTAATACCTGACGAAGTGCGTTTTTGACTGTGCGGCGTTATACCAAGATCGTTCGTTAGTCAACGAATTACTGCCAGCGCAGGTTTGCTGCATTCAATGATCGGTGATCAGTTGGCTTCTAATTCGGTAGGGAGATGTTTGCCGCTGATATTCAGCTGATGTTTCATCGAATCTATACGCAGGTCTACACAGCAAACAAAAATAAGGATTTTCTGATCTCTGTTGTTCCCATGGCGACACTTCACAACCACCTGAAAAATATTGCATGGTGGTACATTTGTTCAGAGTGAAGTCGTCTCCTATTTTCGCGAATTACGCGTTTACTTTAAACGACGGAATATAATTCGTTGGATTTTTCTTCCGCCGAACTCGAAACTGTGAAACGAAATTGTTACGAAGACGATTGTTTCACATCTGTAGACTCGGAGACCGAAGCCAGAGATCCGGAGAGTGAGTTGATACTATTACGTCATAGAGGGTTTGGACAGCGATCAAGCAACTGTCCGGTTGTTTTGTCTGATTTATCTGTCACAGGTTGTGCAGACGCTTAGCTTGGACCTCCATCACCAGAGAGACAACATGTTCGTGAGGTTAAGTGAAATACGCTGAAGATGAGTTGCGAATGCGAAACATGAGGTGTTGCGCTTCTCACCACTGGCTAGAGACCGGGTCGGAATTCCAGATCGCTACACCGATTCCTTACTGACTTACGCACCGGATCTTTCTACGGCCAAAATACTGAACCGATGTTTTCGAAAGGCAGATACACACCAGCGTTATGACCACAATAGTTCACACGGAAGATACACACCAGCGTTACGACCACAACAGTTCAGATACTGTACACACCAGCGTTACGACCACAACAGTTCACACGGAAGAACTACAAGTTTCGTAACACAGCAAAGGCAGTCCGCTGTACACCACGTAAAGCTCGTAGAGGTGGGCTAAGCCTAACCAACGCAGTTGAAGACTTGATGGACAGCAACAGCAAGTCCTCAAAATCTTCACTACAAGAACTGCTGAAAGAGATTCGTGAACTACGCAAAAGCCAATAATTTCTTGAAAAACAATATGAGAACATGAAAAATAACTTTAAATAAACTGATGCTGAGATGGTCAGACTTCGGTCTGAAAACAAGGAACACCAAAAAACTGTTCAAGAACTGAGGAAGACCACTTCAGAGAACCAAGAGGCCATCAACAGTCTCGAACACTATGGTCGAAGGGAATGCCTTGAGATCAACTGCCTGGTCTGTTCTCAGCATGAGAACACCGATGAACCGGTAGTAGCTACTGTCAAGAAGCTCAACGTCAACATCAAAAAGGATGACATAAGTGTCTCCCACCGGTTGAATAAATACAATAAAGACAACCCTCGACCCACCATCATTGCCCGTTTCTGTTCCAGGAGAGTGAGAGACCTGATCTTCAAGAATCGGAGCAAACTGCGCGACCACACAGAGAAGATCTTCATCAATGGAAGCCTCACCAAGTTGAACAGACTTTGCTTCAATGAATGCCTGAAGTTCAAGAAGGCCAACAACTTCACGTTCATCTGGACTAAGCATGGAATTACTTTTCTGAAGAAAACTTAATACTCCACCATCTCCATCCGGAATGAAACCGACATGGTAAGACATAGGATTAGATGTTAAGTAAAATGCCTGAAACTGAGAATGATTGAGAGAATTTGTGCAAAAATGGATATAATACTTCTTTGTAAAATATGTAGCAAGTCATGTACAAAATGCTGTGCAACTAGTCTCTGTAAAATATGTAAAAATGGTTGCACTTTAAATGCTCAAACCTAACTAGATCACAGTTCACTGAACTAACATCAGGGTCTGTTCCTTGCTATTGTCATTTATATATTTATGATTGTTTGCCTGTTGATCTAGTTCAAATACCAAAACCACATGATATTAACCAAATAACCTGTAACCCCATAGCTGAGTTGGTGCACACTGACTCTGACCAC
>Ga0210059_1017450_pt1 | contig 10228 bp, 6 predicted proteins | sample Ectturendosymbi2_FD_188042 | JGI IMG/M metagenome (GOLD analysis project Ga0210059, IMG submission 188042) | Ecteinascidia turbinata endosymbiont from Florida, USA - Sample 2 (SPAdes) (version 2) | ecosystem: Host-associated > Tunicates > Ascidians > Unclassified | place: Key West, Florida...
AATTTTAATAAATTAAAAGAGCCAAAACAGAACTAAACATCATAATTGTGATTATAAAATTTTGTTTGGTGTTCCCCAAAATTTTTTTATTGCATAAAGTGGTCCGTGATGCAAAAAAGGTTGAAAAACACTGGTCTAGAGAATACGTTCCTTTGCCAGACAGTACTCTTAGAATGTACACTATTGTTGGAGACTTACAGTGTATCATAAAAATCTTAGCAAGTTCACATGCGCGAAATTTCTATGGGTCAAGAAGAGCAACCAAAGTGACTACTGTTGCTGAAGCATATGACGCTGTTGGAAATAATATAAAAATGTAGTAAACATTGTTGTACTCCCGCCAACTGACGCTGATTCAGGAAGTAAGGAAAGTAACTGTGAAGATGTCATCAGTGACAAACAAGAGATGTTTCAACCAGCAGGAGAAATCGAAATAGAGGAAGAGATCGACAGTGACGACGAGCTGAAAGTGCCACTGTTACCGCTAAAAAGAAATAACAAAAAGATGTACCGAAATGGAAGAAGAGCATTAATTTAGACAAAAGTTTTCCACCATCTAGGTGCAATGTGACGGAAAACATTTGTGTTGGGTGGTTCCACACTATATCAAACTTAGGAAAAAAGTTTTTCATGCAGTATGCTGAACGATATTGTTCTACAGACTAATTTGTATGCACAGCGCGATAAAAACAGTCCCGATTTTTCTGTGTCAGATGGAGATTTGCATAAGTTTTTGGGAATTATCCTGTTATCTGGCTATCACTCTTTCCCAAGAGCAACATTATTGGTCGACGCAGCCTGATCGTGGTGTACCAGCTGTGTACAACACAATGAGTAGAAACCGTTATTTTGCTATCAAGAAATTTATTCATTTTGCCGACAATCAAAATCTCAAAGAGGGTGACAAAATGAGCAAAATCTCACCCTTGTATCAAATGCTAAACAACAACCTTATCCAACCGGGTATCTTCCATGAATTTTTGAGTGTGGATTAGTCCATGGTGCCCTACTTTGGGAGACACAGTGCCAAAATGTTTATACGTGGGAAGCCAATACGTTTTGGCTATCAAATCTGGGGCTTGTGTGGGAATGATGGCTACCCATATCATCTGAAGATTTACCAAGGAAAAGAGCCAACTGCGACTGCACATCAGGAACCTTTGGGAAAAAGAGTAATCAATACAATGGTTGTCATTATTACTGAAAATTCTGACGTTTTGAATCATGAGCTATATTTTGATAATTTCTTTAGCGACTATGAACTAATGTGTGAATTGGCAGAAAAAGATGTTCGTGCCACAGGAACAATACGAGAGATAGAACAGGAGGAGAAAAGCAAAAACTTACTGGATCCAAAGATCTCCAAAAGATGGAACGAGGCGATTTTGATTATTGCATTGACGGTAAAGTTTTTGTGCCTAAATGTCATGACAATTCCATAGTGACTATGGCAAGCAACTGGGAAACTCAGTCCCTTGCACAAAGTTAATCGTCGGGTAAAAGGCGGCAAAAAGGTGGCTACACAGCCACATCTTATCAATTCATACAATAAAGGTATGGGTAGTGTAGACCTTATGGACCGCTTGCTCAAGTCCTATCGCCCCGTAATTCGTGTGAAAAAATGGTACTGGCCTCTTTTCATAAATTTGCTAAATGTTTCAGTTGTCGCAGCATGGAGAATCCATTAACAGTTCGAAAAAAACAAGTTATCTCATTTGGAATTCCGAACATACATTCCCCTCTGCTTGCTGAAAGCAAAACTAACAAAGGAAAGAACCTCGGGAAGTTCAGCTGGCCTACCTGCAGAAACATGATTTGACGGACAAAGTCACTTGTTAGGCTCAACAACTCAAGGGCGATGCAAAATCAGCAACAAAAACACTAAAAATATCTGTGTCAAATGTGACGTTCGTCTTCATGCAGAAAGGGGAACGCTCTGTTTCAAAAATTACCACGACCCCGACGCATCACGTAAATAAACGAAAATACAATTATATTGGGATTTTTTCACAGCCACAATTTAGTGCCATTTTAGCATCATGTTTGCTCTTCTTTTGTTGACAGTGATGACGAGTGTTTGTATGTGGTACATTTTTTGTCATCTTTTGTATGTAATTTTATGTCAAACGTATGTGGTAAACTGCCATTGTTCCTTAAATAGAACATCTTATAACTCGCATCCGGATCAGGATAGAGAGTGGAAACACTTTTTGTAAGTTATTTATATTTACCACTATATCACTAATATATACAAAATAAGTAAAATCGCGCGGGCGAAAATAGGCTTGGTAAAATCGAGGTTAAGTTATTATCAGGGCATCCAATAGTTTAATCAAGTTACAAATTTTATGCCTTTTTCAAAGTTTATGGAACGTCCATAAACCAGGTTTCACGCGGATACCATGAGCCACTCCCAAGTTATTCGGTCAAAAAGCCAAAATTTAACATATAGGTCGAAATGTTTTTGCAGCAGAGTTTTTTCTTTGTTGATACTTTATTAAAGCTACAACAGATTTTGATATGTTTTTGCAAGTTTATTTGCAATTCTGACATATTAATGCGTTTGTGGCGACCTGTGATGTAATAATGTTGTTTTATCCACTATGATTTAATATTAAAGTAGGCTGGGCGTGGTAAGGCAATAAATGTGGTTAAATGTGGTCTTACAGTTCTTGATTTGGTAAATGCACATAGTGTTTTAACTTTATGATGATACTATCAGGTTTGACTCTACTGTAGACATTAAGATACTTATCAACATATTATGCCTGTGGTTAAACGACCAAATTCTTTAAATGTTCGAAGTATTTACCTCAACAGACACCTAAGGGTGAATTATTTGGCAAATTCTGTGACTGCTTAGTGAGAAGTTGCAAAAAGCTGATGGTGGAATCATATCTCCCATGTGCAAAGCATCAAGGAGGCTCGTTCCATGAAGCTGAAAGTAGCCAGTTTTTTTAAAAGATGCTATGTGCCAGATTTTACAGAAACCTACATTTTCTTCCATTTCAACAAAAAAGTTTTAACCTATTGGTGTGATTTGTAACAGTGTATAAGATTATGCTTTGTATCCGCATTTCAATTAAAAACGCAGGAAATTGATGTCAAAATTTGTAAATTATAAAGTTCATAATTTTGAGTTTAGGTCAAAAATTAGTTGCCCTAGTTATTATGTATGCATGATGTCTTAACAAAATAAATAATTGATCCAGGTGATGTAGAACAGTGTTCTCCTTATGAAGTAAAAAACTTGTGACAGTGTGGTGGATGTTACTTAATCAGGAAGACTTTTTCAAAACCTCAATTTTTTTATTTTAAAGGAGTTTTTTAAAGAGTTACGTTATGGATAAGGTTGGTTGAGGCAGTTGTGTGCAAGCTCTGTAATGTGAAGACTGGAAGAAGATCAAAACTTAGTGACTTCAACACTTCTGATTTGTCAGAGAATTTAAACACTAATCACGTCACTGAGTTCAGTGCAGAAAACAAAAGAAAACAAACGAGAAAGGAAAACGTCGCTGCTTGATCAGTCTACACCTCTAACTGAAAAAGAAAAAAACTGTCTGATAATGCTTCCAAACAGCCGACTATAGAAGATGTTTTTCAGCTAAGAAACATTTGCGATACAAATGACAGCAAAGATAAACGAGTTCACATGTACATAGGAGAGATGATTGCTATGGATATACAACCGTTTTCCATAGTTGAAAACATTTATTTTGCTAGGCTGATGAACCAAATCTGTCCTAATTATTAAACTCCCTTGCGAAAATACATCAAAGACAACATTGTCCAAGATATATTTCGTAAAGTTAAAAGAAAAACAGGAAGCAACATAAAATGAAGCAAGTCATATATATTTAACAAGTGATGGATGGACTGCTGGTCAACTTAACTCTTTTTGAGAGCCACACTGCCTTGAATCAACGATGATATGAAAATAAAAACTGCAATTCTTCGAGCAACCCCAATGTCAGTATTGCACACTGCTGAAAATATCAGCAATGTACTTAAGGAAGTTTTCTATCAATTTGATATTCCAGACAAGAAAATCTACCTTCTCGCTAACGTTATTGCAGCCAATATGGCAACTCCCGTCGTACATGTTGAAACTGAGTCTGTGCTGTTTTTTTTACATACCCTGCATTTCGGCATTTCGCAGTTAACGATGTCATTTTTGCCCAAAGGCATGTAAAAGGTATCACATTCACTTGCAAATAAATAGTTGGCCAGTTCAATCATTCTCCGAAAGCTTTTGTAAAATTTCAGCAATATTAGAAAAGATCTGATGGACCAGAACGTGTTTTTGTTCAAGATGTAGTAACAAAGTTTCGCAACTATCACTGCACGCCAGCAATTTGAACCAATCACGCCAATCCACGCGATTCTAATATTCTATTTTTTTAATGGGAATAGTAGGTCGTAATAACATTCTGGTACTGAGCAATTTCGCAATACATTTTATGTATCGGCTTCAGACAAAATTAATGATGTCACTCCTGCTTCGTACTTCTATGATGGATGGAACAGAAAGCTAATGGCACTTGTGGCATTAGGGTGCTGCTGTCCTTTAAGTAGCACTAAAATTCATACTATTAACTAAAAACTTTTCGCATTTATTTAAGCTGATCTAGCTATGAACCTTTTCAACCTATCACGTCATTGAAAGCTTTCGGTAGGAGGCCAAACTGTTATGCTGTTCAAAACTTTAAAGACAACACACTAATGCAACGAACTACTACAGAAAGCAGACTTCCTCAGTGTGATGAACATATATTGTCCATAAATTCTTAATTAGCGCAGCACAAAGCGATAACCGCTATTGCGTTTTGATGTAACATGAAAATTCAAAACATCCCAAGTACATAGTTCTTTGTTTATTTGTTTTAGCAAACTCTTCTTTGCCGTGCACATGAGCAGACAAGGTTGTTTTTGCCATGCTACATGACTAAGATGAGATTGATGACTAGTCTTCAAAACAACATCCATAGTTTACAAATTTTACTTTCTGCTTTTTCAGTCGTGTTGAACAACAGTCTATTTCTACTTAAATACGTGCGTGGTTACTTCGACCCGCTATGCTTATTATATACCTATGTTTATTTATGAGCACTTCTGCCTTACACACATATTTCCAGCGTGAACATGTGCGTAGTATTCGCATTCAATATTAGTATCGAAATGCGATTTTTACTGTGGTGTCGATAAGGGCTGGGTTTAAAGTAACAAACATTTATTGTTCAAGTAATAGGTACAGTAATTTCGACAGCAATTCAAGCAAATCAGAAAAATCAACATTTAAAAACATGCAAGTAAATCAAAATCACTGCAATTTTTAAACCACGTAACAGGCGGTTCGGAAAACATTCGCAGCTGTTGGCTGCAATTCAGTTTAGTGGAATGAGCTTATAACTGCAAAGCGTAATCATGTTGGCAATCAAAAACTGTGCCTCACAATTCACTCTGCACAGGAAAAAAAACTATTCACTTTAACGGCTTATTTTATGTGTGATGATCCATGTCATGTGTATTGTATTTACAGCAACAAATGTGGTTTCTAAAATCTGAATTTTTCTAAAAACAAATTAGTTGAAATATCAAGCAATGGCAAAATTACTTAAGTAATTAGTAAATGTTTTCCAGTAAGTAACCAAGTATTTACTTGAACCTAGCCCTAATATCGATTTGTATTCAGCATTGGCTTGACAATCTGGTCTCTTTCCATCAGTACGCCACAAACGACGATCATATTTTCCATCACTCTCTCCAAAGCATAGATATACATCACGTGCTCCTCACATAACAAATCAATCAGCCTGAAACAGACCTATTGTCAAAGTGGGCATGTACAGGCCAATACACCCGAACTCAAGCTCTAGTGAGTCTCATTAAAGACGCTATTTTACATTAATCTCATGCTACGAAATCCATTCCCAAACAAAAATATAAGTCCTCTAGTGACATCGTCTGGCGATGGGCCTGGCATGAAATAACCTCTCTGCACAGATTGCACACAAGTTTACCTCTCTCACATTGAACTTCTGTTTTGAACGTAGTTTAAAGTTCCAAGCATATCATTTAATATAAAGCTAGGCCGGATGCAACTCAAGCTCACTTCTTGCAGAAAAAGAATTATCAAACTACAACACCTTAATGGGCACCACATGGTCAGCCAAGGCGTTGCCACTTTATCAACTTTACGCATTTCGCCACAAAAGACTAATTCAAGCAGCTCATTGCGCGTAGAAAACTAACTTTTCCAGAAACAATAACCCAATGCAGCAAATAAAACATGTGTTTACATGTCATAAGAAACTGAATAACTAGGAATCCTGATTTAGATTATTGTTTCATAAACGAAAGCACGGCAATATGGAAGCGAATTGCTGACATTGCAAGAATGTAGGCAAAATAAAACCGTTTCGCGTCGATTTTCACGTGCATAACTCTTGTGATGCAACTTCAATGGTACGTTGGTGAGTAATGCATGTGACAACTACCTTTGCCGTCAGGAATTTGCAGGCATTTCCCAACTACCTGCCAAATAACCGAACAACTTCTTTAACTGCATTCCAAGAACAACTTGTATCCCATCTCTAATCCAATTCGCTAATTTATCCTGGTGCATCACACCAGCAAGGAGCGTTAGTTTCATTTATACTCTCAGAGTGAAGTGATACTAGACCAACTATGTCCAACCCGCGGCCGCATGCGGACCAGTCGAAAGTTGCGTGCGGCCCAGTTAAGGTTTTCGCTGTAGTAAAAGTATCCTAAATACTGACAACCTGTCCTTTTTGATAATCTTAAATTTGACATTTTTGATACAGGTGGTCCTCAGTGCCACTTTATCACGTCTGCACTATTGCATTTAGGATTCGAAGGCTTTTATTACATTATTATAACCTAAATTTAGTTTGCTAAGATCAAAGTAAGCCATTCAATGAGCGGCCCTCATTAATATGTCATTCAGTGTGCGGCCCTGGTTAAGACAGTGACATAATTTTTGGCTCAGTAAGCCAATTGGGTTGGACATGGCTGTACTAGACACTGTCAATCCTCTTTCACCCGCTGGTGACACAACCCTAGCATTGTTCTAACCAACGTTCCCGAAAAAAACTATGCGCTCCACGTAAATGTGCAAAGAAACTTTGTATGGGATTGTGAAATACTTACAAAAGACCAGTGTTACCAGATGGTTGTGACCTAAATCTGCTAAATGGTGTCACAAAACACTGCTAGATTCTGCTAAAGGTCTTGTCTCAAATTTTCTGCTAAAATCTGCAAAAACCAGTGAAATTATATTAAAAATCTGTTATTTTTAAGATGATTAAAAGAAACCTATAAAGTTATACAATATATTAATTTTTCGTCTTGCACTCCCTTTCAGTGAGCATGGGCTGAAAATGCCGGTGTTGACCAACACACTTTTCGGCCCACAATTTTTTTCAGCCAACATTTTGAGCAACGTACCTGCAGCTTATCTCGTTTTTTGTATGACACACAGTTCTTGGCGATCTCTTTCAAATGGTTGCATATTTTTAGAGAGTAGAACAATGCCCAGCGACAAACAATCTGAGCATAGCTTCGCCTTCAGCCGCATAGCTTCACCAAATCTGAGCATAGCTTCGCCTTTAGTCCTACAACTTTCTAGCTTCACCAAATCTGAGCATAGCTTCGCCTTTAGTCCTACAACTTTCTAAGTCTGGTCTTCGTAACTTAAAACACTTCGTACTACATTAGTCAGCATGCAAAAAGTACTTTAGTCTTATCTGAATGCCTTTGCTACCAGTTATGCTTTTTAAGCTCAAAATGTTTCGCCATGATTGCATTATTGTAAACTTCGCGAAAGGCTTTTCGTGAATCAGCAGGATAGGCAGGAGGCACTGAGTCAATTTTTAAGTTCATGTTTGCAACCATATATATCGAAAAGTTTAGTTTACTGGGAAGTTTTTACCAGACATTACTACTTACTAACGTAACTGACCCACTTGGAAATATTGTGCCGTGGGATGAAAACATATTCTACCAATGTTGTCTTTTAAGCTAACGCGTTCACTAAGCACACAAGGAAATCATTTAGAATTCACCAAGACATCTAATTGCTTGTTATGATGTTACAATTATCTGCTTGAAGCAGCTTCGCTGCATCATAATACAAATTCCAAATAATTGAAGGCCGGTGGTTGTGCTTTGTCCTGGTTTTACCCAATTAAAGACGTCATAAAGTACAGTCTATTTTTTGACGTAGAAGGTGTAAAAGTTTTCATCTTGAAAAACTGTCAACAGGTTTTTGGTCAGGAATTTGTTACCAACTAAGCCTGCCAAACGGTTGGTAAAATCCTGCTAGAAAATCAGCCAGCTGCTAGATTGAAAATTTTGCAGCTAACAGTGAGAAAATCCTGCTAGATTTAGCAGCAAATCAGCTAAAACGGCAACACTGCAAAAGGCTTTCACATGTTAGCATAAAAAGGACGTCAGTGTGCACGAGACGCGTTCACGCGAGTCTAATCCTGTGCAACATAAAATCAGTCCCACTGGGTTCAGAAAAAGCTGTTCATAAAAACTGTATTGAACGTTGTTGCTGAAATCTAAACTACCTAGCAGCTGCTAAGCAAGGTGCAATGAATTGCATTTCGACAGCGCTTTACGTTGCTGTTTGGAGCTGCTGATCATTTTATAAGGACGCGTACCAAGCTTTAGCAAAAGTGCTGTTACTTTGCATTCCATCGTTCGTGTTTTTGCATTGCATTTCCAACCACTAAAATTGAGAAAATAAATAGAATTATAGCAGATTAACAAAACTTCTCGCATGCATCGACCTCATCAAACAGCAATCATGAGCTGGTCTAGGACTTCGCTAGCACTAACTTTATCGTACGTTGAATCACAACGCCAGCAGTCTCACTTCCTTGATGAACAACTTCCTGCACGTTCGATAGCACTGAGTCAATCTGATGCAAGCAGTGGTTGTTGCTTGAACACCAACTCTAGCAGAACTTATGAGTAAAATGTTACCTCTCAGGTCACTGCAGATCTTTTTGACAAGGCTGCAGTTTTACCTATGGACATTATTGCATTGTTTTCAGACAACACTCTTCTGGTTGTTGTGTGCTACTGTAAAGAATTTTCTTTCTGGAAATAGACGAAACAACGATCTCCATTAAGTCAAATTTAAACTACGGAATGGTTGAGAGGGTTTAGCTCAACATGAATGCAGAAATGCAAAACCCGACAAAGTTTCCAATAGAGGGGTTAAACTTCAAGTAAAACTTGTTAAAAGTGAACTCACCACGGTATACTAAAATAGTTTTTAGAACTCGCCAATGGATTTTTAAAGAAAACTGTACCGGCAACTTAGCAAACCATGCTGCCAAAGCTGAGCTCACAACCAAGCAATAATATATTTTGCGCAACTATTGTAAACTAACTATCAGAAGGCCTTTCTTTCAAACCTTCGCTGAATATGTTTCTTGATTAGATTACTTGACAACATCATTTAAATCGCCACAACATACTCATGAGGTTGCAAAAGTAGTTTATTTGCCTAGTGCGCTGTGTCAAAGTAACGTCCCTGCTACAACGCAATATCAACAACACTGGCAGCAAACAACACAAGATTACTGCCTTGCGCCAGTAACAGGATGCTTGCCACATCATGCAAGGGCTTGCGGTCTGCTTTTCAGCGCTGTTGTTTTCTAACATCGTGCAACTAGGCCAGGCGGTTTTGTTTCCGGCAAGCAAACTACATTCGCAGTTCTGCTTCACGCTACAAGCGACTAATAGCTGGGCGTAGAGCAGTAGCCAGCTCCGTATTGCTGGAACTGGACTGGCTTTACTCTTTTTCACGACATCAGCACCCGGTGTTGAGAAAACGTTTTTAGCAGGAATTGCACTTAGTAGGGACCAAGCACTGCTTCCTCCAATGTGTTCAATATTCTGAAAACGTACCAGCGTTGCATATTTTGCCATGGCCTCTGAACAAATTTGTCAACCAGCAACTCAACAGCCTAACTTTTGAATAACAGAAAAATAACTAATACAACATGTAAGGGACAGCCTCTCGAAAACAAAAAATCCTCTCAATATTTAAATGCCTGGGCTCGGAAGTTAAATTACGGAAGTGCCTATGTAGCCGGCTTTTCAAGGTCAGCTTCTACGGAGTATTTTATTTAGCAAACTACCACGTGATTTAGCACGTGATCAAGGTTAACCACCGCAAACAAGAAGCACT
>Ga0210059_1017451_pt1 | contig 10228 bp, 5 predicted proteins | sample Ectturendosymbi2_FD_188042 | JGI IMG/M metagenome (GOLD analysis project Ga0210059, IMG submission 188042) | Ecteinascidia turbinata endosymbiont from Florida, USA - Sample 2 (SPAdes) (version 2) | ecosystem: Host-associated > Tunicates > Ascidians > Unclassified | place: Key West, Florida...
TCATTTTGACGAACTTCACTACTATAGCTGGAGCCTGTGAAGAAGTTGAGCTGGAGGGTTGTAATGCTGATTTGTGTTTTGGAAGTCGGTGAACATTGGCAAACGATATTTTTGCAAGGTCAGATTCGGAACATCGCAAGGAATTGGTAAGAAATGAGCGTATCACATGTTCGCTTTGCTCTGGGGTTTCCTCGGGAGATTCCGAAGGTAGACCATGAAAGAGAAGGTTATATTCTTTCGATCGTAATTCAGAGACTATTTCAGACTTCCTTGTATTCTCGCGCATTTCTATCAACTCTTTCTCAACACCTTTGAGATCAGATGTCAGATCTAAGATTGTGTTGTATGCATGCTCTAAACTTGTTTCAGCCAGCTGCAAACGTTCCAAAAGAGATTTTTCAATTGCTGAAAGGCGTTCAGAAAGTCTCTTTTCTACTGATTGCAGTAGCTTATACAGGTCCGATAATTGCAGAGCGTCGTTTCCCTCGGGCGCCTGACCAGCCTTGTGCTTTCTTAGAGTAATTGCACTGTTCTTTCCCATACTTGTTGTACTTTTGATCTATTTGAATCACTGACAGTCAATATTCGTATGCACAAGACTCAAAATACAACTCCATGACTATCAGAGGCAAATCCAACAAAATTTAACAAAACCTCAAAGATACCGTTTCCCAAGTTCCTGAACAGCAGCTGTCTATAAACACGTCCGTGCAGCTCGACGGTCAGTGACTGAATGGATACCAAACAAACACGATCGATTCAGTGGACACAGGGTTTATTATGCTGTCTTGAAGCTGTCATTTTCCAAGCAATACGAAAAATAGTGTTTTAATCCTCTATGCCAGTGGTTCTCAAACTTTTTCAGATCGCGTACCACCTGATGTTTTTCAATGTTGGAGTGTACACCCCTGGTTTCAGAAGAACGTAATTTCCTCAAAATGTACTTAAGATAAATATAGCAAATAAACAAATTAGCACCATTAGCATAACACATGAACGAATTATAACACAGAAACGAATTAACAAAGCTTTTGGAATATGACAGGAAAGCTGCTCGCGTACCACCTGAAAAGCCCTCGCGTACCACTAGTGGTACGCGTACCACAGTTTGAGAACCACTGCTCTATGCTATAGGCTGATGGTAAACAGCATGAAGACGGGTTTTGCACAGCAAAGTATTGTCGCAACACCCTCAGTTACCCATATATGACGCAAGCCCAATATGTAGGCACCGTTTTCCAAGTAAAACCCACGATAAATTGTTCTAGCTAATTTAACTAACCTATAAAGCTTCAACAAGCAATCTTTATTGCGGGCAACCTAGTTGGCAACAACCTAACGTATAGCATCCAATACTGACAAAAATGCTTTCATCCGAGTTCTGCATATTCTGGCGGTCTTGCGTTGTTGCAAGCTTTTTGTCAGTGGAAGATTGACCATCAAGCACGTGCTGTTTTTTCTTTTCCATTGTTTTCTTGTAACCATAGGTGTAGCAAAGAGAGACACAGCCCATTCCTAACTAGTATGTCTTGTCATTTTGTGCTTTGGCAGGCAGTGTTCCGAACAAAATACTGTTGCTTGCTTAAAGTCAAAGTATATGCCCACCCCAAAATTTGGGCTGGCAAGCTACTGCTTGTAACCACTTTCATGACCTGCATCTTTCTCGCGCCCAGCCATGTTCCTCAGTAAAAAGCCTTTCACACAGCACTTTCTTACTTGATATTCAATCTTCACTGACAAAAAGCTCGTAAAAACGCAAGACTGCCAGACACTGCAGAAATGCGATGAAAAGCAATATTGTCATTCTTATATTGCGTAGTAAACGATATAATCGTGTTTTTGCTGTACTGATAAGACTCCAGACGTTTGCATTTTCGCTCGTTTCAAAGTAAATTGTGAAGTTTTGTCTCTGCGGCAGTTTCGCTAATTTTAAGGTAATAATGTGTCGTCATAGGAAGGAATTTCGCTGGGCCCCAGGTCATGGTCTATTTGGCCTATGTGTAAATCCGTCATTGGGTGTCAGAAGTTCGCATCGAGGCAGGTTAAAAAAAACAATATTTGTACGAGACCTAGGTCACAACTACACGCAACATAAACATGAAGTATTTACATCTCCCCTATCGCTGTGATGCAGCTGCTACATTTCATCCGAATTCGGTCACAAACCTTCATTGTACAAGTAGTATCATCTGCCTTTCAAATGTGTACTGAAATAGATAATTGTGTATTTTCAAACGTCTACACATTACAAAAACTGGAGATGTTTTATTTTTTTGACAACAGAAATTCGTAATCAAGTAAACAAGTAAATTGCACCACTGGAAAATTATTTGCTGGTCTTTTTTACAAAACCTAATTAAATTAAATAAGATTTTGTACACAAACTACTTTACCACAGTAAGACGTCAAACAAGGTGTTGGTCAAGGAGGAACTCTATTGAAATTCAAGAGTTTGTGCAGTGTTAAGCAAAGATGTGTGCTTGCTCCCACGCTATGCGATATTTATCTATTTCTCAAACTGATACGTGCTTCCCCTCACCCATCTAGTGCACTGCTATAGAACTGACGGCAGTCTTTTCAATCTGGCACCTCTTCGAGCGGAAAGCAAGTTCAATTGTGCTCCAGTGTTGAGCTCTTCCATGCTGACAATGCTGAATTTGATGCCAGGTCTAATACAGAGCTCCAGGTCCTCTGGCCTGCAATTTCTCTGGGGTGTGAAGGCTTGCGATGGGAAATAAATCTAAGAAAACAGTGGTCAGGGCATATAGTCTTACCATGCCACGAAGTATACAGTAACTGTTCAAGCAAAAAATTTAGGAGGGATATTCAGGAAAACTTTTATCTGTGGTTGACAAATCCCGCTACCTTGAAATAACTCTCCTTTTTGACGTGTCCAAGCTTGCGCTTCCCAATCAGCGAGCCGCGGTGAAGTCCCTTCACGAGGGCCGCGAAGTATTTCAAAATCTTATAATTTTCCAGTATTCAACTAAAATTCTTCTCAACATTTGGTCGATTTTCTATTGACTAGATCGGAAAATGGGAACCAGCTCGAGTTTCCAATCAACAATAAATTGCAGGAGCACTTAATATCTTGTTTCCTTCTCATGTTTCAATTTTTTTGTTGTTGTTTTACTGCAGTATTCCTCAGTGTGTACCACAAACAAATAATAAATAAAAGTGTTTTGAAAGTTGATAAATGCTGTGAAGGGCTGGTGTTAATGATGAGCTCAACGTGCACCTACGAAAGGTATGTTTGGCAGAGATCTTTTCCGAGATGGAAAAATCATCACCCCACACTTGAAGTGAAACTGCCCGTCTGTCAAGCGTGCAGGCTTTCAACCCTACATTGATGTTAGGCTGGACCACGTACCGGCACCAAGTAAGACGCTTGGATGCATTTCACTTCAAGTGCCTTCGCTCTATTTTGGGTGTTTGCTGGCGTGACGGACTTGTAAACAATAACACCTTGCAGGGAGCCAGCATGCTTGACATGTGGGGGCAGTGACGTAAATGACAGCTACGGCCGTCGCTTCCTGTCCCTGTATTCCTGATAAAGTATTTTGTGCTTGGTCGGGATGCAGAAATAAACCGAACTGAACTGACATGTACTCAATGTGAAATACTCACGTTCTGCGCTGGCTGACACTGACACATATCTCGTGCGTGTAGAAAAACCGCCTTATCAAAAATGTCTTTTTTAGCTGACACCACAGCATTAATTCTATGTAGTCGTCCCCTTTATACCAATGTTCTAAAGCGCAATCTCTCTGCTTTTTAAATGCAGCGCTCGGGCTTGGAAAAGATTGCCAGCTCGTGTTCATAGTGGAGAAATAACCTTCACCGCAGACAAGCGAAATCACTGCAAAACTACGTGGAGAGAAGTGACTGGCTTCGTCTCCATGGTCGGCAAAAATGGGATTGGATATAATGAAATATGTATCTTTATGTTTTGGTTGTTTTAAAATTAAAAAGCAGGAATTACTGAATAAAATAAGTGCTTAAGAGTTTTTGCAGTGGCGGCAATGGAAAAGCCTTTTAAGCAGTAAGTTGTTTATCACGTTGAGGTCCAAAACATTTATACTTACACCAAACAAAAGTTTTGCTTCTGCCGAAATTTGCACTATTGCGTAATTATAATGAAGCAATTTTACACCGAGAGTGTTGTTTTCTAATCCTGCCTAGCTTATGGTTCAGCCAGTCAGTGCCGATTGTTTTAAGTGCTTAGATTAATGTCAAAAATATATCGCACTTTGGTAATTATTGTTTATTTTTTTTAATCTGATAAAAATGGTAAATCAGATTCAGGATTGGAAGCCAGTTTGCCAGGTTATTTTGTTTTTCAATTTCATATATATTTTTGAAGAGAAAGGCAAAGGAATGATTGTCCAATTTTGTTAGACTGACTTTTTTGAGTTTACAAAAAAAACAATAAATGCCATATTCGAATTAATTATTCAATGCGCAAGTGATGTAAATTATGCAATGTGCAAGCAATGTAGATTCATTTACATTTGCCAGTTGTGAATTTTGTATTTCTTCTCTTTGACCATTATAGCATTTTTTTCTTGATTGAACAATACCCTCTTGTTCTTTCGGTAATGCGTGATGTACGCTTGCGGAAACATTATTTGATTTTGCTTTTTGATAGTATAGTGAATGAAATTTTTAATCTGCTTCAAACCGATACATGCACAATGAATACTTTTTGCGTCTATTTCATGTCTACTCGCGCTATCATCTTTGTTTAAAAATGACAGTCGGAAGATGGCAGTTCATAGTCACTAATGAATTGGAGCACGCCTTTTGATTTAGTAAGCGAATATTTACCTGGAAAATTCCTTAAAAAGATACTTACTTTGGATTTGCCAAAAGTGACAAAGACTGACTTCTGACTGCTTAATTAAAGTTGTGTTCATCATTTATTTGTGTGTTCTGCCGATAGAGATACTGTACAGCAGCGGAATTTCTGAAAACATCCAACAAAGCCACTTTCGACGAAACTTATATACAAAATCCACATAATAACAATCAACAAATTATTTAAATGTCAGCTTATAAGTTTATGCACTCTTATGAAAGCAATCTACTCCCATCAGGGGCGGATCCAGGGGGGCGATTCGGGCGATCGCCCCTCCTAAAGCCTATGAAAGTAACTTTTTTCACCATGATTTTGTACAATTTGGAAAACAGCATTTGCGATTTTAAGCCATTTTGCAGTCCATTGTTTTGTTACAGCAATGATGTGAAGTACACTTCATCTCTCTTACAATGGTTGAACCGGTAACCAGACTTGACTACCAAATATTACTGAAATTGCCCCCCCCTAAACTTAAACTTGCTGGCTGCACCCGCCCCTGGCTCCCATCACATTTTAACCACGGTATTTCAAATCTATTCAGACGATTCATAACCACTGCACCAGACATGCAACTTGAAAATATTTCGTCTTACCAAGAGCAAATTCTTCTTAAGGGTAATGCTCTCTCAAATTCATGGACCCAAGGTATGGTCAGAAATACCTGACCGTACCAAGTTTCGATCGCAATTTGCAATCAAACACCTGTAAAAGTATTCCCATTCTCTCAGCTCGTTGATGCGAAGTAACAAATGAAATTCATTTAAATCAGTGGTTCCGAAACCGAAGGTAAATTACCCCCCGGGAGTAATATGCGATTTTTTTGGTGGTAAAGCGTAACCAAAGCCACAATGTTCTTCTATAATTATATTATGATCGATCACTGCGAAATATTGAGGGTAATTAAGACATAATCGCTACCTTGATTCGGGTAACGGGTCGAACACTTTTGGGAACTACTAATCTAAATCATCTTGTGTTGCTCATGCTTTGCGATTTCGTAGTATGTGATTTTTCCATTTTGCTTTTCTATGCGGTTTAAACTTAACAAGCACTGTAAATTTGGCACTTTTACTGAAGGTTAGTCTTTTTCTTCCGTCTGCCATTTGATGTTTATCAACTTTTTTGTCTTATATTATCACTTGCACTCTCAAATTAATATACAATACCTTCAGTGTTTTGTTCTCTCCACATCTGTGAAATTACTGTAAGTACCTCATCATGATAATTGTGTGTATAGACGTTCACTTATCTGTAAATCATTCGTGTGTTTGTTTTTACCAGCTTGTCTTTTATTTCCACATACCTAATCACAGTACTGAAAGTTGTATTGCAGGCTTGGTAGACCAGAGGTCCTCATGGTCTTTCACCAACCCTTTTGAAAAGAAACCGGAAAATGTTGTTACTTGCATAGCACATTGCTCCTAAATATACCATAGCTCCTGTGTTGTATTCACAACACATCATGCATGATCATAAGATTACTGACATCACCGTATTTGCAATGAACGAAACTGCCTAGTTTGTGGCATACTGCTACATACAAAATTCACAAAGTGATGTGGTTCCATATCAAACAGATTTGAATGTACAGTAAAGTATAAAAACCGATTTGTACTTGCATAATTCTTCGTTTGGGAGATCCATTTTTTCTAAGCAATGCTGTATCAACTGTTGAGCTGAGTGAACCATAATTTCGTCACAAAAATACAGTAATGCTGAATTGTTAAAACCCTACAACACTAAACTTGATTTCTGGTCCCGGCAAATCTAAACAGGGATGAAAAAAAAATTGAAAATTAAAAAAACAACACTTTTTTCAATTTACGTTGATGACAAAAAGTACACTGAAAATGTGGTAACTCTTATTACGTTGTTTGGGCGCTAAAAAAGTTACTTTGTACTCTGATCGTATGCTGTTATTGATTAAAAGGAAAATACAGAGAAATAACGAAAATTATGTAAATGATTAAACTTAATATTTAAAAAAACTATGCTGAACTTGAAGAACTTCTCCTCCATGCTGGTACCGAGGTGTCTGAAGCAAGCCCTGAGCGAATTTACAGCCCTTTAACTCTGGAAACTATATGGGAGGCATGCCAAAAATGGCCAAATTTTTATCTGAATGAGTGCATGTGTATTGTTTCACATGACTCAGCTGATACTCAGAAGCAAGAAAAAAAACAACAGTTGGAGATCAAATAAACATAGTTAGCAAAACAAATAAGCATAGAACACAGTGAAGTGAACACAAAACAGCATGTCTTGTACATGCACAGCAGCGTAACACAGGTTCGTTGCTGTCTGCCAGTGAGCTCCCTGGTGGAAGTGCACGGTCCAGTGATGGCAAGTCAAGCTGCGATGTAACACAAAATAATACCTCGTTTTCAACTGGCGATGCATCACTTTCAAACCTTCCCGCCGTCTTATTGAAAACATGTGCTGAACGCATGCACTAAACGTGCAACGTCAGGAGGATATCACGTGGTGTATGACACAAAATCACACACATTCACCGCAAACCGGGATTGTTTCAACCCGAAAGCACACACTTTTCCCAACAGTGGAAAAGTACAGCACGTGAGTACGAACTCGAGCGTTGAGAGCGCTGCTGCGTTTGTTTACATAAGCAAAGAGTACGGGACTCGTAACCCGGGGTTGGCTTAACCCCATTGCAGTGTTGTAGGGTTTGCACACTGGTACACTCCTTCCTGTACTGTTGGTGTACTCCACCTCTATACTCTTAGGTTTGCGTTGGTCTCATATCTGAGGTTTTGTAAATGGTTACTACAAAACAATGAAATGCAAAATGTGATCGACTTGGCATGCTTACTGTACATTCGGAAGGTACTGCAAAATGATACACTTGATTTTTTCCCAAGGATTGAAAATATAATCAAACATGGCATTTCGAAAGAAAACAATAACATTGCTAAAACTCAGAACAAAACCTGAGAGAAGTCGTTTGTTCATGGTAGGAATTTTGTTTTCTCAGTTCTTTCGTTTAAACATTTGGTGTGTCTTTACCATCCTCCAATTCTCTTTTAATTAAAAAAAAGTTAAGAGTACTGAAAAGCTATACAAGTTTTTATGTTAGAATGTGAGGATGTTATCCTTTTTTTCGAGGGTACACAACCTAAAATATCTCTCTATATTGTTTTGTGTGCAGATAGACACGCAGGAACGTACCAACGTATAATTAGAACGGAACGATACAAGTGTAGTCATGCAAGGATTTAGGTTTCTCTGTGTTGAAATACCGAATGGCCAGCAATCAATAGAGCGCAACGAGCAAAGCATGACTTCGCGGAGTCTTTAACACCAGAAACGAGAGTTAACGCCGTTTGTTGGGCACGGAAGGATCACAAGTGCTGAGCGATCTGCAGGATTCTTAACGAAAACAGTGTATCTTGCCTTTGCACCACGAACTATAACGTGGGTTCTGCTGTAGGTTTTCAACACGGGACTATTGAGGTTTGCCTGTAACACGTACTTAACATTACATGTACTATACTGGAAAATCTCAACATAAAGCTTTTATCCACAAACCGTAATATGAAGTTTGAAGTATTTCATTGAAATGTTCTCCATTATCCCCATAAGAGAAAATTACTAATATTTTTGGACACAAAAAAATATTCGTTCAAGGAGAATTAGGCATTTTTTCTGTTTTTTCAATCCTTTTTTGTAGATTAAGCAATTACAGCGTCAAGTAACGTACAATGGCTTTATTCTATTTTCGCAGTTTCCTTTTTAAAAATATCTGAAGTTGCTGCTTCCATCGCAATAACAAACGTCTGATCGACATGCCAAAAATTATCTTGACTGAAAAACACGAACGGTATGAAGAGACAGAAACAGTGGCGTACGCAGAAAATTTTCATGGGGGGGTTTCGGTTAAGGATCATATTGTGGTCATTTGTAATTGGTTTGCGCTGTTTGTGACGTCACAATTTGACGTCATTTCCACGTTTCCAAACCAACGTTTTGGTGAAGTTTGTTGACATAATAATGCATATTTTTCTACATCCACTCCCCTTATTTCATGTGTCATTGCACTGAATATAAACTATCAGCGCTGCAAGTTAGGCTATCGGAGAAAAATAAACTCAACGCTACGACACAGCAGTTCATAACTGCAAGAATATCAGGCTGCGCTTTAATACAGGGGAGTGAAACACGCTCATACCTACGTCAGAGGAATTTACAACTGCAAAATGAGGCTGCGCTAAGGTCTCGTCAAATACATTGAAGGTGTGTGGCTGAACTGGCTGGCGCACACCCTGGTTTGCAAGATCGAATTTTGCTAAACTACACAAGAATTGAGAATGCGCATAAAGTACGCAAGAAAACATTAGTTTTTTGTGATGTATAGAAGTCCACAGGCGCGTAACCAGGAGGGGGCGAAACCTCCCCTAGAAAATTTTCGCCCTCACAGGAAAAATTGTTGGACGTATATTTTGAAACTATTGGGCATTGTTAAAAAAATGTGCCCCTCTTAGAAAGCTCTTCTCCCCCCCTGGTGTCCCAAGCTGGTTATGGGCCTGGACGTCCAGCAAACGTTTAGTTTTCCTTCTTCCCTGCTGAGACATTATCAAATTCCTGAATGCTTCTATTTTAACAACTGCGGTTTTTGAGCTCCTGCAACAGATTTTATCATGCTACAGAAATTGGTAATGTAGCCAACGCCTTTAGCGCTTGCGCTGACCAGCCTTAGCAGACGAAATGAAGACAATTGTTTCGGATAAAGTGAACTATCGCGGAGCACAATCTTAAACATGCGTAGTGGACGAAAGATCTTCAGAAAGTGGTGAGATGGTTTCTGGACGCAGACGATAACGAAGATTCCCCCCAAATCTGATTATTAATTTTGGCCTATTTACAATTTTACTTGAAATTTGCATGCAAATTCATTTCGTGGTATTTGCATTACATCGACAAATTAACAAGCAAAAAGTTTGCGAAAACAATTAATCTCCTTTGCCCAGGTAGCAAAGGTTTCGTAAAATATCGAGCCAAGGGGGGGTAACTCCAACATCCCTCGCGCACGCCCTTGCTGAATATAAACTATCAGCCCTCCAAGCTAGCATATCGGATGAAAATACAAGCAACGCTACGATACAGCAGTTCATAACTGCAAAAATATCAGGATGCGCATTAAAACAGGGTAGCAAAACACGTTCATCACTGCGTCAGAGCTATTTACAGCTGCAAAATGAGGCTGCGCTGATATCTTGTCGAATACGAGCAGCCGAGCATAAAAAGTGTGTGGCTGGACTGGCTGGCGCACACCCCGGTTTGGAAGATCGAATCTTGCAAAACTACGCAAGAATTGAGAATGCACATGAAGTACGCAAGAAAACTTTCAATTTT
>Ga0210059_1017452_pt1 | contig 10228 bp, 3 predicted proteins | sample Ectturendosymbi2_FD_188042 | JGI IMG/M metagenome (GOLD analysis project Ga0210059, IMG submission 188042) | Ecteinascidia turbinata endosymbiont from Florida, USA - Sample 2 (SPAdes) (version 2) | ecosystem: Host-associated > Tunicates > Ascidians > Unclassified | place: Key West, Florida...
ACTTGTGTTCTTAATTTGCAGCAAACAGCAGCTCTCTCAATGTGAGAGAGAGCTATTTTGCATTGTTGATTCTCAGCAAATGGGAGTTATGAGTCATACATGTACAGACCATAAAGTGTCTGCTACACCTAGCAGCCCTGAAAACAGGAGGGGGCAACCGGGCCATTGTCCCCCAATTTTTTTCTGAAACATATTTAGTTGTTACGTACAACAACAAGTTACAATCCTTTTTCCCCTTCCCCCGAAAATATCAGCTGGTTGAGGCCATTGCGCCAAGACTGGTGTAGACTCTACATTAGTTTGCATAAGTGCAGTGGAATCTGTAAATTGTAGTAGGCATTTTGAGTTTGAAGCGTAAGAGCTATCTGGCAGTTGCAAAAAGAATGTGAGATTCACATTTGCACGGTACTCTTCATATTGCAGCATGAAGCATGGAACCAAATATTACAACTATTATGCAACAAAAGCAGCAGTTTCATAAGTCAAATTGCAAACATGTTACCGAGCAGGAAAATAAATAACAATATAAACAAACGTGAGTAACGTTATGCTTGTTGTTTTTGTTTTTTCAATACACAAAATAGTCCGGCCCGTGGATGCTGATAAGATCGCGAATTTGGCCCAGCATCCAAAAAGTTTGGGGACCGCTGTTTCAGAGCAACGATAAACCTTAATAGTATGTTGTTACGACAACATAACTGATGTTTAGGAAATTATTTGATCTTTGATGGCTTGACAAACTTCATGTTGAAGTAAATTTGATGTGATTTTGAAGGTAATTATTATGATTTTTATTTGTGAGATGTTTAAATGAATCCTGACTACTGTTGCAAACTTCTAATTGCAAATGGGCAACAGCGTATTAGTTATAATTGTGTACTTTTCAGTTACTCTCAGGGACGCGCTGAGTGCGGGGGCATTGCTTCTCCTGTTCTTTCAAAAGAGAAGCAACGGGGGCGCAGCTAACTTTTCATCACAGTATCATAGGGAATTTCAGTTTCATGGTTAACATGATCTAGATGAAACAAATTTATTGCAGTTATGCACGTACCCACAACATTCAGAATGGTTTTCAACACTCTCTGTTATTATTTTGAGGTCAACATTGTTGCTGAACAGAAACAGACATATTGGTGAAGAATTTTGTGTTTTTTGTAGATTTGTATTTCCCTCAATACCTTTACTGACCGCTGCCCTACCGCTGCTTCGGCTGCTACCTGTGTTTTATCTAATTTCACCTATAAACTGAGCATCTCCACAGACATGATTATCGAAATTCAGATCATAAAATTGATAGCAAAAATTCTTACAGAGAGTCACTGACCTTAGATATTTTCTAGGTTAAAATATGTGACACATTTAAATCTGATCAGCTTTTTGACAATATAATCGATACATTTTCAGCAGCAAAGGCAGGAAACTTTGTCCTTGAAAATAGGTGATTGCAATAAAGCATCAGATTGCAGTGTTTCTTTTTTTTATGCTGACACGAACGGGCTGGGAGCGCTTAAACTGAGTTTGTCCCCAGGCGCGGTAAACCTGAGGTACGCCACTGCTTGAAGTGTCGTTTGTTGTTTGCAAAGTGGTTTCATGTCTGTTGCTACAACATGATACTGTAGATAAAGATGCTGTTTGGAATCTACGTGGTCGTATTCAATTTCGTTAGAACCAGCACGAAAAACTTCTTGTAATTACCTTTGTAATGAAATGTCGCTTTTCTGTTACATCGCACTCTCTTTTTCTTGCAGGCGTCACAGCCTTTCTTTCACATTGCAGTTAATTTGAGGAAACGATGTTTTTTTAAGCGTGGTCGCAGGGGTCTTCACTTTGAGTTTCGTGCTAACTAAACTGAACAACTACATAATTCCCTTTTTTCTAATCTGACGACTTTAGTCTAATGCAAAAAATATCATCTTTGAGAACCGTGAATGACATTGTTATTACTCCACCCTAATAATAGCATTGTCTGTTTTCATTACCATTTGCGTTTTCTTAGATGCTTACAACGTTCACAAGCCCAGAAACAAAAATTTGCACCCGTGAACAACCAAACTTTTCGCTGAACAAAAAAATGCACATCAACGTTGAATAAAAATCGTCAGTTTGTCTACTAAGTGATGTCAATCGTCAGAAACATAATCTATGCGATTACACACATCCACTGTTGCTTTTCAAGTAACATAATCAGTCGTTGCGCTACGTGTTTTTCCCAAATCGAAATGTTTTTGATACAATGTTACAATTCAACGGTCCGCTGGGCTACCTTCCTACCTGCAACGAAGCTGTTGTATACCTCAGCACCTCGGAAAACACTCTTCAAAACCGACCACATTGAAAATGCAATTTTTTACAGTTTAGCATTAACGCGTATAGAAAGCAAAGCTTCTTTATATTCCAAGGGTTGCACTGCATTTAAGCAAACCTACTAAATGGTTGCGGCCATTTTTTGTACCGAAACATCTCGTCATGTTAATTACAGTGTATCAAACCAACACTGAACATCGAGCAGTAAGCCTTTACAATGAATCCAATGCGCAGAACAAATTTACATTCAAATGTTGAAGTTGTCATGCTTTTAATGTTGTGCACCAACTTTCTAGTTTTTGCGCACTTTGCTTTGCAATTTTCGCCGATGAAGTTGTACTTTTGATATTGGTCTTGCAAACATTTTCCTGAAATCATTCACCAATATATTTTGTTTGCTCCCCTCTTTCTTCACTTGAAACATTTCGAAACATCTGCGTTACTTTGGGTTGTAAAAGGAATACTGCTAGACATCGGACTTAATTTGAGATATTCCCTAGTACACCAAATCAGTAATTTTCCCACTCACTAAAAAAAGCTGTCTCCTGTGTGAAACTATTTTCGTTGAATAATTTTACACTTTCAGTAAACGAGGCACCGAAAGCGCATTATTTTTGTTTTCTGCTACTCATTCAAAGTTCCGCTGTTCAGCAAAAATCAAATAAGGCTACTTTGCCAAAAACCAAAACTTTTTCTCCTGTAAAACTCGCTTTGTGCGTACAATCGCTATGTTTATTGCTTCACAATAATTTTTTAGTTTTCAACATCAGTGATAACTGCTGAAAAAGTTCGCATAATCTGCCAAATCACTATTTCCGGTCACTTGAGGGTTTAGGTTTCCGAGCATGCTACAGCGCGTCCGCTCAATCTCCTACCGCCACTTAGGCTGCACTTTGAAAAGCTGGAATGTTAAGCAAACGGTGGTTGGTCAATTCGATCTCGAATATCTAAATAACAATTCTTTGCACGCAGGCCACATAAACTATGTTCTGCATAAAACTACTATCGCGAATAAATTGAACCATGCAGAAACAAGGACCTCAGTTGAAAACACAAGCAGTCGGTAATTTGTTCAGGGGGTTCACATGAAACATAGATCAACATAACATGTTTTTGAAAATCTAAAGCAATGCATAAAAATTCCGTGAGAGGCTTTGATAGCCCCGTTTGTCCCCCACTCTGGATGCAGGCTTAATTCAATTTACACGCGCATTAAACTCTGTGACAAACAGATTTGATCTTTCATTGCTTGACCAGTCTCTTCAGTACTGTACACACAGCGCGAAACTTGCATTGGTGAAGGCGATTGCTAGCCTACAAAAATCGGCGCACAAAGCCAAATGGACTCTATACGGGCGTTTCTGCAGTCTGTGTTTCATTTAGATGTGCGTGCACTGTAAAATAGTTTTTCCTATATCATAACTGTTCAATGACTATTTTTTCAGATCACGTTTTTTCTTTAACAACTTTTTACAAAAAAACATTTCAGGGTTAGATTTTTCAAAATAGATCCTACGCCTGTAAAACAAGACCAAAAATGTTTTTAAGTGCAGCAAAAGGAGCGGTAGCGAATAGCGGCAGCGATAGTTCGCTACTATTTTCATTCAGGAACGGCTGCGGTAGCGCCGCTGTTAAATCAAACAAATAGGGGTAGCGACGCTATTAATAAAGTAGCGGTTGCCCACCTCTGCTACTCATTCTACAACTGCATTAGATACCGGAATGCAAAGATAAGACAAAACATACGCAGCAACTAGCAAGTTGTCAGTGAGGATGGCAATTGTGTTGCCAATGCTGAAATAAAGTATAGCTATTTAGCGTTGCCAATATAAAAACAAAAACACAATTAAAATTGACCTGTCAAATATTTCATTTTGCGTATAAGATTCAGTAAAATTTCACTATTTGGAATGGTGTTAAAACGATTGAAATTACCCAAATTTTTTAATGGTGTGGCACGAACGTTTCCTACACACAAGCACATGGGTGTCGGAAGAGGGGCACGAATTTTAAAATTTCAGAAAAAAATGCTGTTTTCTTAATGTCGAGTGGTAAAAAACAAATTTCCACTTTTGACCCCCCGTAGAAAAACCTTTGGAAAAATCCACTAGTGGCCCCCCTGGAAAAATTCCTTCCGACGCCCATGCACGCAAGCATGTAAAATGACACCATTTTTGTGAAAAATTGTGTTATATTACACCATCTGGCAACACTGTTCAACAACACCAATGCGGTAAGCAATCCATAGCAGGGTGACAGACTGTGCACGGCGTATTCTACCAAACAATTACGAAATCCTGCCAAATTACAAATAATATTTTAGGAATAATATCGACCAAATACTGCCAAACTTCTGCAGTATTTTTTGCATTAAACGATTTACTTTATTGCTTGATCCAATACTAATGGTGTTACTTAAACTTACGATATTTAGGCAAAAAGGTGGGGGGGACAGGCACCCCAAGAAATAAAAGTGGGTGGGCCCATGCGGCCCCCCCGGTTCCGCCACCTATGGGTGTAATGCGGTACGCAATCAGCGTTCTACGATGAATTTAGCATCATCAGTTGAATATACTGTAGAACATCACATAATTTTGAGGGAAGCAACACGAAACTACTGCAACTAACCAAAGTGTTGCTTTGTACACTCCGAGCAAAAAAAGAAACAAAAGCAAAATTTTAATACATTGAATGCTCAATATTTTAGGGTTGCTTCGAAATCAACTCTTTAAAAAATGTTTATTTTTTCTTGAATGTGGTAGCAAAATTTAAACCATAGCGTCTGGGCTAACGCTAAATTGGCAAAGTTTATAGTGAATTGAGCGAATAATAGAACATGCTCTGCCTTTATGTTGAATCGTGGCTAATGTTTTGTCCATAGCCTCATCATTAAGATTGTTTGTATTTTCATGACTTCAAAATATTTGCCATTATCGCTTTAGATTTGAAAGAAAGCAGGTTTCAAAGAGCGTGATGTTTGCAACAGCAACATGTTAGAGGCAGACACAACATTCGACTCGTTGTTTCATCTTATTTTGTTCTCGCTTGCACTTCACTTTTACGTGCTGGTGGAGTATCACAGGCGGATCCAGGATTTTTTTAGGGGGAGCTCATGGACAAATTCATCCGGATGTGTAGTGACTGCATAGCGGTGAAAACCCAACTCCTCAGGTAACGTTTTTTAACCAACATGGTTAATAACCATAAACGTATTGGCAAAATCGCATTCTCACCATCACCCGCGCTTACTGGGACGTTTCCGGAGCAGAAGTGGCCTTCACAACAATTCAGAAATTATTCTCAAACTTATCTAACCTCAAAAAAGCAACTTGTTGATTGTCGAAAAAAATTTCTTATCAGCAAGCAAACACTGGTCCATAGGCGTAGCCAGGGGTTCTCAGGGTGGCCATGGGTCCCCTCAAATTTTTAGAATATCTAGTCATTTTGTGCTTTGAGAGGCGGTATCCCAAGTAAAATACTGTTGTTAGCCTAAAATAACAAAATTTTAGCTCCATCCAAATTTTTTGATCCCCATCAAAATTTTAGGCTGGCAGCGCTACTGCACTGGCCCGCGCCGTAAAAACGCATGAGGCAGGCATTAAATGATACAAAAAATAAACAAAAAAACGAAATGCTGCTAGTAACATTTGTTGGCAGTCTGTACAAGACTCATGGCGTATTGTGTTCGAAAATTACAGATATGCATGGGGTTATGATGTTCGGACTTGAAAATTTGTTTATTTTCGTAAAAGTTTCTGATTCTTATTACACATCACGATTGTCTAATCAAAATGGCGAAATTTGTTTACAAAAACACCCGGCAATCAGTGGCAAACTATCAATCACAAACTATTTAAAATAAATCATTGATTATCATAGCCATTTGACAATAGAAAATATCTTGAATATCGAAAAAAGGTATTTATTTCGAAAACAGGCACACTCTCCTTACCCGAGGAAACTGTTGCGGTACGCGCATTGACGTAAGGTGCCAGTTCCCTAAAATTCTTGCGTTTCTTGTCAATTTGTGCTTTGAGAGCCGGTGCCGAAAACAAAATACTGATGCTCGCTCAAAGTCAAAAGATTTGCCCGCCCCAATTTTGTGGGCTGGCTACGCCGCTAGGTACACGAAGAGACAAACATCTTAAAAAACTCGAAGCAATGAATGGCACTTTGCGCTGGCAGGTGTTTATTGCATCACCGGGCATTGAAAATGATCAGACAATGTTTTTCCACGTCACAGTGAGAAATGTGAAGTTTACAGTTTGCAGCTAGTCAATGACCAACTTCTGCTCATCCATTCAATTTTTTGTACGAAACACGACTACATCGCGGTAACGTAATTTTAGAAATACTGCACAGTAGGTTGAAAGATTTTATTAGAAACAGCAGAATATGGGTCGATAGAAAAGCATCTGATTTCGTGCTGATCTGAACTTTTGTCTTGAAATTGTTGCTCGCAGGTCTGATGCTAATCAGTATACAGTAGTCATCTTTAGCATAGGCTACCGCTAATAGCGCACTTCATTTTTAGCCTATAGTAGGCAACGTTTTACGGTTAAGTGTTCTGTTATGGAATTTATGCTGTGACGGAGCGCTCTAACCTAACCTGCATTTAACTGCATTGTCAGTTCGTTGTACCGAAATTTTGATGTCTTCGTTTAACTAATAAAATGAGCAGCACTCGTTCATGAAAACTTGTAGGAAAAATGGTATCGTCTACTGCTTCTTTAACTTTTGTCCACAGTCTGCTACTTTTTCAACTTTTGCCCACAAGAAGCCCAATCTTACCCAAATGAAAAAAGAGTTTAAATACTTACTTGCGGTTTATGTAAAATTGGAACCATATTTTTGTATCAAAAGTTGCTTATTAGAAGTTTCAATTTTAAAGAAATAAACACATTGGGACTGCCCAAATTCAGCAAAAAAAACCTTTAATATTTTCGTCCGTATCCCTGTGCAAAAAATGATTTATTTAAAGGCTATCCAAAAAAATCACCCAAATAGACGTTTCTGTGTCGGGAAACATCCGTCAAAAAACGTATCTGATAAAAATTTTGGGGGGGCGGTTCAGCCGCCTTAGCCCCGCCCTGGATCCGCCTATGAGTATAGGTCGGAGACCTACAAATGGGAACGTTATTCACTAGTCTAGTTTTTAACAAGTTTGATTACAGAAGCAATATATTGTAAAATATGTCAATAGATCTACACATTTTTCCTCGTTGGACGTTTTGCAGACCATTTTTCATGTTCAGAAAGCAAATGTGTAATTTGTTTGCAGCATCAATAATGCAAATCCGTTTGCAATGTGGTTGATTTGCTTTTCTGCACCTTCCATGATCATTTTTCAGTAAGTTCATTGTCGCCGACGAAAGAAATCAATTTCGTTTAACTATTGGAGGCTACAGCGGAACTGCCGGTGACAGCTTTTTTTCTGATAGAGGCTCCGACGCCAACATCAGCGGCATGGGATTCACAGCAAGAGACAGAGACAATGACCGGTAAGAGCAGACTAAACGTAAAAGCACTAAGTTTGATCATTTTCGCCTTCCACTCGTCATTGAAGTTACAGCACCTATCGTCTTCCATTAATTGGTCCCATGTGTTTTTAAACTTTATTCAGCGTATAATTTTGATACAAGGCTTTAGCGTTTGCAAATTTCAATACTATTTTTTCTCAATTATATTTACGTGGGTTAGTAGATTAGAACAGAAACTTTAGCAAAAACTAAGCGATTAATTATTTATGAACGGCGTATTTTACAGTTTTACTTTCCGCAGTTTGTGTTTTGATTTATTCATTGTAATCTTGAGTTTGCTTGCTTTCTCTGCCCTTGTTTTAGACCAGTGGTTTTCAACCTTTTTTTACCGCGACAAATTATAGCAACCCACTATAACCCAACGACCCCCACCCAAAACTCGAATAAAGCAAATATAATACAGCTGTGTGCATAAAAAATCTACTCGTGACCCCTCCAAAATAGTTCAAGACTTCTCTGGGGATCGCGACCCACAGGTTGAAAACCATACTGCGTCACACCTTCAACTTTTCACCTGTAAGCACTGCTTGCAGATTTCATGACTAATGATGGGTAAAGTTACGTGAAGTCGAGTTTCTAGAATTTGTTGATTAATTCACTTCACCATCTTTGTGGAGACTAGTTGTTTTTTCACCTCTATCGCTTTGAAATTATTTGCCCTGATAGGGAAGCTAACATGAAAATATAACGTTGTTTCTTTCCGTACATGGGTCACATTTTCCTATTCATGAGTTTCTTACTGCAGTCTCCCTATTTCAGATACCCTTCTGGAAACTGTGCTGTGTTTGCGAACTACGGAGGCTGGTGGCACAACGCCTGCTCTTATGCAAAGCCTAATGCTATTTACGGGAGAACAAACAACTCATGGTCAGGAATAATTTGGCACTCATGGAAAGGACGCAATTCGCTCAAAACAACCATGTTGAAAGTTCGATGCTACTGATTGCAAACAATGAGTGACCTGGTGGAAGATAAACAGAAAACAGTCGTATTGTTCGTTTGTCACACACAATTGTTTGAAAAATACATCACTGGTTCAGCTGCTCTCAACTTTTAATCATTCCTATGGTGGTTGTCAACAGCGTTTTGTAGTTAACAGAAGCACAAGTGAAACTTACTGCAGATAACGTTATTGTGAATTGACATATAATACAGAAGAAACAAACATGGCAAACTCTTTCAGAGTGCTTAATTTCGAAAAAATTTTAGTTTCAGTACAGTTTTGTGGTGCAGTAGAGCGTCTGGATATCTGTTGAAAGTTGACCTAGAAATTTTTTAAGTAATTTTTCCTCTCAAAATAGTTTCTTGGGTAGTTAAAAGATAAAACGATAATGTACAAAACAATGGCGTAGCAGGGGGGGAGCTGGGGGCCGCGGTCCCCTGACGGCACGTTTTGCGGGGCGCCACTTTGCTGATTAAAAAATTAAAAGTTCAAATCTTTCCTTATTATTAAAAAAAATTTATAAAGCTTTAACAGTTCTACCTCTTTTTAATATTTGTATTTGGAAGCCCTATACTGGTAGGCTAGCCGCTAGCCTGAAAAAACACGACATGTGGCTGTGGAGTGAGCAAAATGATGAAAGGTTTATTCAAAATCATGGGTCAAATCCAATGTGCTGAAGTGCCCCAGTGTTTGCCTTGAAACCAGGGCTTCTTTCACACATTTTCTTGGGGAGCAACTGTGCCCCAGTCCCTACACCTTCCTTTCCAGACAAATCCATTTCCGCCATCCTAGTCAAAAGTCCTTTGACCAAAGGAAAGAGATGAGATTCGACCGTAGACTAGCTAACATTAGGGCTCCGGTTGTTCGCGGTTTATGTTGCCACTCCTCTCAAAATCATGAAAAAGGCTTTGCATGAAATCACGGTAAATAGTCAAGGCAAGCTTAATCCTTTTTCTCCTATCGTTGATCCCTCAGTTTGAGCGAGTTCCTCTTCTATCCACTGCTAGGCCGCCTAGATATCGGGGCGAGTGTTGAGCAGCCATTCGGTTGTCTCATCGTCCAGAACCGTCAGGCCGTGTAGTCCGTGGGGGGTTCGATGGATTGGAAAGTGGAGGACGACATGGTCGACTGTTTGTTCTGCGCCACACTCACAGGCCGCAGAGGAGGCCATACCCCATTTGTACAGGCAGGAGTGGAAACGTCCGGCACCGGTGCGGAGGCGGTTGAGCCGGACCCAGGCTCTTCTTGGAGGGTCATTCCGGGGGGTGTACCGGTGTCTGGTATTGAAGTGTGGAGTCTTGTGGGGTTCTCCGCCCACTCTGCGTTCCATTGATGATCCGCCCACTGCGCCGCATGTATGTTGTTGTTGTCAGAAAAACTGATGAGATTTTGTGCGGCGGGTACAAATGGGTGTCTCGATTTGACACGCCGTGCAGCTGCA
>Ga0210059_1017454_pt1 | contig 10228 bp, 6 predicted proteins | sample Ectturendosymbi2_FD_188042 | JGI IMG/M metagenome (GOLD analysis project Ga0210059, IMG submission 188042) | Ecteinascidia turbinata endosymbiont from Florida, USA - Sample 2 (SPAdes) (version 2) | ecosystem: Host-associated > Tunicates > Ascidians > Unclassified | place: Key West, Florida...
AGTGACTATCCCAAGAAGAGCCTGGGTCCGGCTCAACCGCCTCCGCACCGGTGTCGGGCGCTTCCGCTCCTACTTATACAAATGATGTGTGGCCTCCTGTGCGGTCTGTGAGTGTGGCGCAGAAGAACAACCGTCGACCATGTTGTCCTCCAATGTCCAATCCATCGATTTCCCCATGGACTGAACGGCCTGACGGTTCTGGACGATGAGACAATTGAATGGCTACTCAACACCTGCTCCGAGATCTGGTGCGGTCAAGCAGTGGTTAAAACAACAACTGGCTCAAACGACGAAGAAATCCTCTAAAACGAAGATAGCAGAGTTACTATCAATGCAAACAATCAAACGAAGCGTGGAGTACGCAAATGCCATTGTTGATGTCACAAACAGTACTTACACAAACATGCTACGGTGCTATAAACGAGATTACTTGTCATTTATTCATTTATTCTGCTCCAGGCGCTACACGTAGAAATTGAAATAAAAAAGTTTAGATCTTCAAGTAACATTACCAATGCAAAAGGGTGTGGGAACGCGTTCCCACGAGTTCCCACACCACTAAAACCGCTGTATTTAAATTAAAAAAATAATTTAACTAAAGTCGAAAGCACCTTTCCACAGCATTGATAACTAGCATGTTAATCGTACTGCAGTGATCCTTTTACTTCTCATGATGGAAGTTTTAGGAGTGTGTGTGCCGCTCAAACCCTACGCTTGGAAATGTTCTGGACTAAGATGGTTAATATTTTGCACAATGCCACTCTAGAACCTCGACCCATGAACTGCGGACGGGACACAACTTACATAACTTCACAGCCACGCTTGAGGCGCTGTTGTTTGTCATGGAAGTTATTGTAATCCTTATGCTGGTGTACTTGGTTCACCGGCAAAGAACCCGTGCAAACTTGTATTAAGACAGCGATCTTATGCGCAAATATTTTCGTTCGTATCACTAGGAAGAGACCATGAGCAATTCGGGTGATGCTGACCTGCCGAACCTTCAGGGCAACATCAGGTACTTCCCCGCCACTGCGCAACGGGCCATACACTGAAGCGCAGGTATGACCTCATGCATGACGTCCGCACAACGTCAACTGCTGGCATGGGCGTCGGAAGGATTTTTTCCAGGGGAGCCATTAGGGGATTTTTCCAATAATTGTCTAGGGGAATCAAAAGTGGTGAAAATTGTTTTTTACCATCAGTCGAAACTAAGAAAACAACCCTTTTTTGCTAATTTTTTCAAAATCCTGTCCCTCATCCGACGCCCATGCCTAGAAGGACGAGCGGAGGACCTTTGGCGAAATACACGAATGTTTCCGAAGTCAAGCGGTCGGCTGGGTCGAAGAGGTAATTTTTCTGGCGGGGAGAGGGTTGTAAAGGCCTGGTGTTATTTCTGTGCCGTAATTGTCACAACATGACCAAATCATGGTAACGCCTATGTGATCCACCGAAAAATAAACCCGGTGTGCTCCATGGCCACCGGGTTGCTAAGAAGGGAGGCTCGTTTGCATGCTAAGAATTCTCAGATAACCCCGCAATGAGGTTAAAAGAAAGTATTGGTAGACACCCTTTGCGAGTAGTTTCTACCTGTGATCATGAGCACTTTGCGGAAGCAGATGTTTATGCCACCATTTGTTTGGTCAGGTTTGCAGTAAAGTGTTTTCACTGTGGCATGGGCTCAACTGACTAGCAGCCGGGGAAAATCCTCGGGCAGAAAGTTTTTCCAGACTGTCATCATGTGACAACTATTCCAAACATGAGTAAAGTGCGCAATGCGTTGCACCAATAATCTAATTCAACGCGCCGGGAGAAAGTGGCTTTTTGGAATATAATCGCGCAACCTAAGAAGCTTGAGCTGAAATTTTGAAAAAATTCATGTGTGCTATCGCGGGTTTGTAATTCCACCATCAAAATGGGGGATCATAACAACGGGGTACGAATGCATAAAAAGTTGCAAACTAATAATGTATTGTCACAACAGGCGAAGAGGACAACAATGGTTCCCACCGTGGAAACGGAGTCAGTGGTTCAAGGACAAAAATCAGCCCTGGCTTCGGGATCTCGTTTGTCCGCCCCCCCTAACCCTGGAAATAGGACCCCTAGGTTATGCAGCCGCAGTGTGGCACCTGGATACGGACTTCCGGGCCGCATGTCGCCGTAAATCCTCACATACAAAGAGAATCCTCTGGGTAAGTGCTGATGCAAATTGCACTCCCCAGCCCCCAGTTGACAGAGAGGTTGCAGCCTCTTGAAAGTACTCGTGTCGTGTTTGTATAAAGTGTGTCATGATCAAACGCACAATGGTTTTAATCAATTCATGTCACCATTTAATCTTGCGCTCAATGTGTGCCGCGCATACTGTACGTCTTTGTCCGATATGTCGAGTAGGCACTGATTCACTTCTTAAAATCTACCGCTCTTAGCTTTCAAGAAATTCCACGTAACTAACGTAATTGAAATTCTTAATCTGCCCTCATTATTAATATTGCCGATGACGTGGCCAAGGTCGAGGATGTAGCTTTGTTGGAAGACGAGGTCTTCGAAATAATGGACGAAGTTGTTGAGTTTGAAGACAATAGCGAGCCAACGGTAGCCCCAGAACCCCCGGAGGAACCAGTGGCAAAAAAACCTAGTGTCACCGGGAGTCATGCCCCCCAGCCCAATTATGTCCCCTTCTCCACCAGATCGCGAAGAAAAAAAAACTGGAGGCTCGTTTGCTGCGCTCTCAAGTAGAGAGATTACTGTATCATACCCTGATTCAGACACAACGAATGACAGAGTTAGCCAGATGACTATATTGCCACTATTAATAGTGATGGGACAAAATGTAAGTATTTTCACGTTTGCTCCTGAAAAGAAGATACCAAGGCAAAGAATTTTCGCAGTAACCACAATGCGGCAAATAAAAGTCAAGATTCATGCATGCACCAGCAAATGGTTGTTTTAAAAAATCCCAAGTTACTTTAGTGCAAGGGTTCTCCAACTTTTTAAGCATGTGGCAAAATTAACAAAAAAAACAGAGTGTCCGTGACCCACCGACTGTACAATTGCTCTAATTCAACAACTGTTGCACATGTACAGAGGAAAAATACAAACTGAGACTGTTTGTTGTTTGAAAGCATAGATATTTAATGCTCGATACATGACAATGCACAGATCAAGCTGCATTTAGATTTTGTTTTCATGGCGATAAGAGCTGCTTGTCTACCTCAAAATGCCTTCAGTAATTCTATTTTGTGCACAACAACATGTTAGGCTACGTAGAAATTTCCACACCACAATAATTTCTAACACATAACGACTAAAGGAGAATATATTATGACTTTTGTAGCTCAAGAGCTAACTACGTTTTCGAATAAAGGTTCAACTTGTAAAACGTACTCAATTTCAGTAATGCCAAGGTGTGACCAATCGAAAAATTTTCCGTGAATCACAGTTTGAGAAACCCTGCTTTGGTGTTAAGTAGCACAGAAAAATATTTTTGTATATATGCGAAGTATCTGCTATATTGAGCAGAATCCAACAACTTTTACAAAATGTCATCTTGTTTTGTTCTTCTGATCCAAAATCTGACTTCTACCTGCAATTCTTAAATGTTTAAATTTTGCTTTATTGTTTTTGCCGTTACTTGTTTTTTCGATAGGAACAAAATTCAAATCTGCAATGCAACGCTCAACACAAGACATACATGATGGTACACAACTTTGACATTAATCATATAAACTGTTAGAAATTTATCATTTTGGTGGAGTTTTATAAATCGGATAACAAAAAACTAGTTATGTCTTGGCTAGCAATGCTGCAACAGAAGTGAAAGTTACAAAGTCAGATGAATGTCGTGATGATGAACACTTCCACAGAAGTAGCAAATTTTCATTTGAGACTAAACTATCGCCTACATTTTCCCTCCAAGTGCTCTTGCAAAATATTGAAAAAAAGAACAGAAAAGCACCAAGCATTTGTTTGAAAAAAGCTGATCATGCACCAGAGTAAGAAGCGCTTACCTGTTCATCTTTGAGCCTGGCATCTGCCAATAAGTGAAGCCAGCAACCGATTCACATCACATGGCAATGACAGCATTGTAGGCTATGCATGATGACGCAGGTAGATCCAAGCAAACCTATTGCAATTATTGAACATTACAAAACAAGCGGTGAGCAAAGGTCTCGTGGCTCGATTCTTCACTTTCGGAATGAAAAGCTCTGTACACTTCAACTGATATGATTACTCTGATGACTGCTCATATGTCTGGTTTTCACTCGAGATTCAGAATGAAACTTTCGAAGGTACTGCGATGTTAGCAGATAACCTTTGCACAGGACTACAGGACGCTGATGCAAAGCAGAGACCCTTCCCTCGAGTCAGCAAAACATAGCGACTCTCGGAAAATAAGCTCTATTCCGTCATAGAAGCAGACAAACGACCGAGGTGAAGGTCATAACCTCGACGTTTCAGTGAAACTCTTACTTCTTTCTTCACTGCCATAAGTGCTGTGACTGTGAGATATGAAATGACGTTGTATGAGAAGATGGCGTCGATATTAGTCTCTCTCTGGCATTCGATTCAAACGGTTTGTTCAGATTCTGATTTCAATGTTGACCACATGCTTTGAAATCGCAAAACATTTTGCAGTGTTGCACAAAATTTAACTGCAAATGTATTGAGTTCAAAATGTTTACTTAGGAACAGTCAAAAGAATGTCTACTTGTTCTTTGGATGCCCTTTACAATACATTTGAAAAGGTCCGCCAGCCAACGCACATTTCCATAAGCCGCTAAATACACAATCTCATCAAATCACAAAACAAATTTTATCACTGAAAACCTAAAGGGTTGGGAACTATTGGCCTATCTATGGTGTGGTCAGAAAGCTTTGTCTTAAGGCAAAGACGGTTGGTCAAAACTGATGCAGTTGAAAATAAACGATTGCGCTGATTTCTATTCTCGGTTTGTTTTGCTCAACGTTAAATGGTTTGAAAGTGTCAGAATTAAATTGTAATTCTCCAGTTTTCTTCGTGAAGGAATGAAATTTTACCCCTGCAACAAGATTAATCATCACAAAAAGCTGTTTCACAGCAGAAAGTCAGTTTGTATGTTCACAAAAAGAGTTCGTGTTTTGATGTCAGTTAGTCGACCTCAGCTGTTACTGCAATGAAAATGGACCAAGACTTTTTTTAGCATTTGTGACAACTGCAAGAACGGCGTGAGATCCTTGCAATACGTGGCTCTGAAAAATATTTGTCTCTTGTAACCACGAGCTTCGGAAAAATTTTTTGCAAGAGGGTGGGGCACAAAAGGGTTTTCAAGGAGTGATGAAATGATTTTTTCAAGACCGGGCCAACAGTAGGGAAATTTTCTTTTGCCAACTCGAAACTAAGCTAAAAATATTTTAAGAACATGCTATAATTAAATTGGTTATAAGAATATAACAAATTTCAATATTCAGGGAGTACAAGGTCCCTCCCCCATTTCCGACGCTCATGCCTGTCAGCTTCAACCAGCGTATACGCCGTCATAGTTACCTGAACGACGCCATCTCCATCTGCACCAACCATATACATCGCACGGTTAACATATGGTCGAAAGTCGGAAGACTGTGCAGGTGTTTGAAGCAAACATGCAGAGACTGAAACACTTCTTACCCGAGCTTGTGATTATGTTGAGTAGTGAGTTGCTGTTGGAAAATCGTATGAAACAGCGTTTGCTCGTCGCTGCTTTGTGTTCGGTGATTAATCAAACAAATGCGATTGTTCTTACAAGAAAAATGTCATATTGCGATTAAATGTATCATCAGCCTCTGCGAAAAGGATGTTAATATCAAAATTCTCGTCTCTGAAAATTCAGGCTTCTACGTCATGATAGAGAAGGAGAAACCGCTGGTCACGCATGACCACGTCCATGAGTTGAAGCAAGGCCGCCTGTCTGCCACGGTGGCCTCGGTCTGAGTGGCCACTGGCCAGCTCATCAACGCAACCCTTCGTCATACTTTCTACTCCTTTACGGTTGAATGCGCGTAGAAAACTCTGTGACGTCACAAATACAGTTCAATGCCAGGTTCAAAGTTCATGTTCGTTTGTTTCTGGTGACAAACAAATGAGATTTGTTTCATTTGTGTGCTTCCTTATTACTTTAATGCACGTTAATACCAAACCCTTTTGTCTTGCGTGTTTGTTGTACCGGCCAAGTTTTTTCAGAGTTCAGTCCCACCACAATTTAAGTCAGCTGCTGCATGTCGCGTTACGATAGATCTGCACCCTGTTCATTCTTCTGTTTTACCATGATGCATTATTTGCAAAGGTGAACCCGAGGCATTCTGCAAAACTAAAGTTCCACGTGGCATTGCTGCGAATCTGTAGTTTTGAGCAAACGCCCGACACTTGTTTTCTGCTCGAACGTTTTACAGGAAATGCGCGATTATTACTTTGCATCCGGACTTTGAAATTTTTGATTGGATTTCAAAATCATTCAAGCGACACATACGACATAACTAAAGTGCGATCCAAAGGTTAAACGAAGCATTTCAACCTTTGTGTAATTAAATCTTTCCCGTCTGTTTGCAACCACTTTTTGCCAACCATACATTACAGGAAACGAGGAAACTAAATCAAACAAAACTTGGCGGAGGCGTACAAATCTCGTTACAAGTCGTCAACTCTTTAAGTCATCAACGATTTTACCGTCTGTTTGGAATCGTCCATAGCTACTGTTCAACCTGCGGTGACATGAATTTTCGTGCTTCGCTTCAATGAACAATCGTTAGCAAATTGTTGTTGAAATTGCGAAAAAGCGATTGTTCAGTGGTAATTTCAAGCATCCATATTGCATCCCTTGAACTGTTGTCGTTCGGCAAACAATCTCAGCAGCATGCTCGTCAGATTCCTTTGTCATGCAACAGAGCAACAAATCCTCATCAGTTTGACTTGTTGACCTGACTGCAATCGAACACCAGATGGTGCCAACTGGTAAATATTTCAACAAAAACTGCTGATTTGACCATTCTAGTGTTACAACCTCTCCGGTGGTGATGCGTTGATTGTGTGATTCACCACGAACGGGATGTGCGTGAAGAATAACACCACCACATGTGTAGCGCGAGCAAGCAATAGTAAGAGAGATTGCGAGCATGATCTCTATTGTTGCTTGCTGCCACAGTGCGAAGCTTTGAGCACATACCGCTCGGGATTTCCGATAGCAACACTACAAAAGCTCAACTCGACCGTCAGGTTTGTTTCGTACAAAATCACTGGGCTGTCAGTATTCGGGTAATTCCAGTGATTTTGTTGTTGCTGCTTCAATCTTAGACAGAAACTTTAGGTGCAAAATTCCAGGGTGTGACCTGATTCTTGGTCTATGAAACAGACCATCGCAAGGTTTTATGGCTTTTGGCAATCTGCTTCGTGGATAACTCAATATACACTGAGTGTAATATTAAATGCTTAAAACAACACACACTAAACCTTGCATCACATCCCAAACATGGTTGGGATTTCAGATGTACGGCATTTTTACTCAAATCCGGATTTACGTTATCAAGAAAATTCTAAAACGTGCTTACACTTAAAGTGCAGTAAGCGCATGTACTTGTTTTATAGACGCATAAGCAGGAGCCCTCATTAGCGTAATCGTCATGACGGATCCTGATATTTTGTCAATTTCAGTGGGTAAGTCACTTTTATTTTTTTTTCTACTTTTCAATTTTTACCTTGTGTTCCTTTTTCTTTAAAGTTTATCACCTCTCAATTTTTACTATTTGCAAAAGTTTCTGTCGTTTCGCATTGAAAAGAAACTCGCAAAAATGCAGCGGTACAAAGTTTGTGAAGATTTTCACATCAAATGAAAAGAAATTTTACTGCTGCGGAGAAATTTATGTAACGATGCAAAACATTTTCTTATTGCTTATAGATAATCACATGTTTAAATGTGAAAGGTTGCTTTCCTGCTAGTTAATGCCCCGAATTACCATCTTTCCCTTGTGCTTGCCTCAGTAGTTCAAGGCGATGCAGTCAACTGCAACACAGATGACACAAAAATTACGAAGAGAAATTTATTCACACCTCTTTTACATCTTTTCTTTCATTCACAATTGGAAAAATGTCATTTACAATGGCGTGAACCATGCATGATGCGACTAGTTAAGAAGATCTGCTTTATCTTTTAGGTTGTTGGGCATTTTATTATTCACTTATTTTTCATACCTTCAGCATACTGTCTAACTTCCATGTTTGCAGATGAATGCTGTTTCATTTCATTGTGAACGTCTAGGTTTAGTTGGTTATAATCGTCGCAAAATATAACACATCGCAGTTGTTTCGTTTTGCTTGAACTATTTTGACCCAGCTAAAACATTAGTTCGTTTATTTGGTCATGTTTTGTTCATCAAGTTGTTCTTCAAGTTCTTCTTCGTCAGGTAAAGCGTGTCGGAAATGACGTCACGATCATGCAGTTGATTGGTACCGAGGATGATGTAATGGCCTAATTTGCTCTATTTATGGAGGAGTGCCATCAACTCGAGTTGAGAAATTATTTACTTTAAACTAACAGAAGTTACAAACGAACGAGATGAAGGTCAGAACTTCGACGTTTCGGTGAAATTTTTGCTTCTTTCTTTACTGTCATCAGTGCTGTGAGATATGAAATGGCGTTGTATCAGAAGATAGCTTTGATACTAATCTCTCTCTGGCATTCGATTCAAACGGTTTGTTCAGAATCTGATTTCAATGTTTGCCACATGCTTTGAAATCGCAAAACATTTTGCAGTGTTGCATAAAATTTGACTGTAACTGTGTTGGGTTCAAAATGTTAACTTAGGAACAGTCAAAAGAATGTCTACGCGTTCTACTGGAATGCCCTCCACAATTCATTTGAAAAAGTCCGCCAGCCAATGCATATTTCCATAACTCATTTACTGTAAAATACAAAATCTCATCAAAGCTCATAACAAATTTCATCACTAAAAGCCTAAAGGGTTGGGAACCACTGGGCAGAAAGCTTTGTCTTCAGGCGTATATTGTTATTCAAAAATAATGCAGTTGAAAATATACGATTGCGCTGATTTCAAACCTTGATCGGTTTTGCTCAACGTTAAATACATGGGCGCAATTTTGTTGTAAATGTGGGGGGTCAGCTTGGTGTGAAACCAACCTAGTCATGGGGTCGATGCAAAAGTGACATTTTATATATATAGATTCCCAATCTTATTTCTACAGGTGTTTTGAGAGCGACACTGATCACGCTTTGCTTTGTCCTTGCAGATGATTTACATATTAAAAACTTAATTTTGTTTCTGGCCATTATGCTGTAGTTCATCCTGCTTACATTAATATCGTATTTGGATACAAACAAGCACAGTGTAGCGTCTGGGGTTGTAGGTTATTGTAGAGGTCCCTACTAGTTGAGGATTCAACCTAGTTGTTGCAGGAGCACAGGTCGGTCTCCCAACTAAGCAACCTGTCGTCTTGAAGTTGCCAAGCCAAAGCAAGGCAAACAAAAAGGCTCTCTCCACTTTGTTCGCTGATAACTCTCCAGTAGTACTCTAAGTTAACGGCTTCTTTCGATTATATTCAGATATACAACAAAAACGCCGATACTCTTGAGCGTGAAGTCAGAAACACGTATCGTAACGGTTCGATGTAGAGTCGGAATTAGAATGACGACGAACAAAAGCGTTGGGCGTTCGAATGCGCCACAGGAAACAGCGACCGACTGCGGTTATGTACGTATGCAGGCTATCATGTCGGCGGTCGGACTATTCGCAAACAAGTACATCGCGTTGAATCACGCATGGAATATTACTGGGAATTACGCAGTAAGAATGCTCAAAACATTAAAGCTCTAATGTGTCCACTATAGATACAAACAAGCACAGCAATATAGCAGAAAACATCAATTGGGTTTCATGTGAGCTGTCAGTTGGAGTGCACAAAACGGTGGATCGCATTGGTCGGACGTGCAGATCACTCTTACACTAGAACACTTCAACTTTCATGCATTTTATAAGTGCGAGTTACAGCGAGATTTGATGTCTTGTTCAAGTCGCTTGACGTTACAAAGACGATAAGTATTTTTCTTGCACATTTCCGTTTTTTGAAAAAGCTACAAATCTTTTCAATGCTACTGGGCATCATCCATGCAGCCTCACCCCTACCAAAATCTCCATTGATATCGTCTTACCAGCACCAAAAACATTGGGCTGAAAATTAGCGTAGCATGCTTCAAAAAAAAAAAAAAAA
>Ga0210059_1017455_pt1 | contig 10227 bp, 10 predicted proteins | sample Ectturendosymbi2_FD_188042 | JGI IMG/M metagenome (GOLD analysis project Ga0210059, IMG submission 188042) | Ecteinascidia turbinata endosymbiont from Florida, USA - Sample 2 (SPAdes) (version 2) | ecosystem: Host-associated > Tunicates > Ascidians > Unclassified | place: Key West, Florida...
CTCAAGTTATCAAAAAAATTTTGCAGGAAAAAATCAAAACGTGAAAAAATAAAAAGTGTTCCAAGCGTAGCGTTTTGGATAATCCGTATCCGGATCCGGCTTGAGCAAAAATGATATCCAATCCGGCTCCGGATCCAAAAAATTATCCAAAAATCCGGATCCGAGACTCCGAAAATCCGGATCCGGAACAACACTGGCAGCTCGCCAGCCTGCGGAAAATTCATGTTTTTGATTTGGCAACACGGCCTGCAAGCCCTCCGTTTAGTGTTATCCCATAATAAGCACAATAATCTTGTGTTACTGCAAGCTTCAGCCAATCTTTGGGAACATAACGTTAATAAGAGATGAGAATTATACACCTTTGTAGTGGATGCCGCTGACAGTACTTCACAATGCACTATGCTGTATCTTGTAGCACTGATTTGTTCTTCAATTAGAGTTGGTACTCTTCAGTTCATATAAATTGCATATAAAGAACCCATTCACCTTGCAGGCTAACAATTTTCTGTAACTGTGCACTGTACATTTTCTGACTTACTTTGATAGGTAGCAAATGGGTTACAACACTTGCAGTAATACCTTTAAGCAATGAAATGTTTTCTAATTAGTATTAGAAAAGCATTTGTTTTACAAGAAGTTTTTGTGTAATTGTAATTATGTAGCAATAATTGTTTGGATTTGGATTTTTTAAATAGGTCTTTAGATCCACACAGCCTAGTCTAGTAATCGACCCATTGCTCTAAATGGCCATAACCTGCATCTGTGGTGCCAAAATATAAATGCAGTTTTCATACAATGCGACACTAGTTTGTTGTTTTCATCAAGCTCAAAAGTAGTTTGTTTACTTCTTGGTGTTTAAATTAACTGTATTAATAATTCAAAGCTTTTATTCCATATGGCAGCTGATTCATAGTGAGTTGTGTCAAAAAAGTTTTGAAACGGTTGTTGGCACCAAGAAGACAAACTTCTAGCTACATTCATAACTTGTTTCACTTATGAAAAATGCTTCTCTTTAAACCAAATCTATGCATCTCAAGAACGTTTTGTGATGACTAAAAGTTTCACTGCTGCATCTATATTTCTGACAGGTTGATTGTGTTCACTGACAAAAGTTGCATTAAAAATCTTCTTATGGCTTAAAAGTTTGTGTGTGCCACAGTTGCAGCTGAATATTTTCCTTTTGTTACCTGGTAAATACATGGCATATTCCTGCCAACAGTAATCCAGTAGAGATAAACTCCATAGGTGACACAGCTTTTCTTCACTGGTTATGATTGCTGCATTTAGAAACAATTTTAGAAAAAAATTAAGTTCATATTGTGACCGCAAAAGAAGCTGAATTTTTGGTACTTCTAAAACTTCTGAAACAGACAAGAATTCTTCCCCAATTGCTAATTTTTTCCTACTTTGTAAACAGCCATAACAAAATCAATAGTTGTTGCCTTTAATAAGTGCCAACAAAAAGTTTGTCACAACATTTCCTGATGTATTGTGTGAATTGCTTAACGTAAGCTAAGATGAAGGATGTAGCGAATTTGTGATATGGTAGTAGTTGTAATAAAGTCTTAGATGCCAGTTATCAAGTGATTTTGCAGGCTTCAATAGAAGTGCTTTGTTATTTGATTTTGTACTTGTTTTCTTTGGTTGTATTCTCATTAACAGAGCTACAGGTAGTCTTTTTCACAAGACATGTCAATTTATCTGATGACCAAGAACAGATGCCTTTACTACAGCATGTGGTGCATAAACATAAGATTGAAAAAAAGCCTAAACTCAGTTAATGTTTTATAGTCACGTTCATAGAACAACCCAGGTACGATTACCTTGATATTTGTGAAGATATGTGGCTCAACAAAATCAGCGCTAGCATTAACAAGCACATAATTTTTTTGTCTTGCATTAAATGATAAACATGCCCTTGTTTAGACATTGCTCTTATCATCACTTTTGTTTTGACACACCATTTTTTCTTCTCTCATTTATTGCTCTTTCCTCCCGCTTTGTGTTTCATCTTATTGTTACTGTTACTGGTTAGTCTTGTCTTATCACACCTAGTGTCTTTTACTACTTGTTTGTGCTTATTCTAAATGCTTGTTTACGGTACTGTCAACGCAGCTCAATATGTTTTCCACTCAACCATTGTCTTTGTTTCATAATAGTCACTGCTTTGGGTACATCCACTCATTTTTACCTATCATTTTTTTGGACTGAAGATGCCATATGGCAAAATCGATTTTGATTAAATAACATCAATGGGTGCTGATTTTTGTTGCTTGTGCATAGGCAGCACTTGAGTTGAAGGTATGGGTAGACAAGAATTGCCACAGTTAATAGAAAAGAAGACACAAGTTGATACTGATGCTCAAGAAACAAGTAGAGCTTCTAAGTATATAAAACCCAAGTTACAAAGAGCCACAACATAGAAATCCAAAAACATGATTTTATTTGCAATCTACGTTTCTGTAACATCATACTTTTCGGAATGACTTTGCAAAAGTAAAGCTGTATGGCATGCTAGCTTCCACAGTACCATTTTACAATATATATTTTTACACCTAGCAATAGAAGTAAAAAGTAAAAAGACAAATACATATTTTTTGGAAAGGTCAAAGAGTCGCATACAAATGTTCGAAGAGCCTCATGCATGAGCTGCTAGTTTGGCCGCCCCTGGTATAAGCCGTATTAAAGTACAGTTTTCCTGATATGTGCCAACTTCGTATGTCAAAGTTTATGTACAAATATAATGCCAATATCCTGCCCTCTTCAGATGTTGAATAAAACTCTACCTACAATGTACATGATGACGCAAGGTAACAAATTTCAGAAGAACCTCATACATGTTCAAAGTGATTATGGCAAAAAAGATAGCAATAAAAGAGAACTTGTTGCATGGGATTGTATTTCCATTAAAGATAAAAACTTTACTGTTGCATAGGAGATCAAGCAAATTCACAAACGCTTGCTGGGTATTCCTTTTATGTGAGGCTGTTTTTTCGCTGAGACATTTTCGTCATGTCTCAAAATTGCATTAAAACTTGCCATAGCAGTGTTCATTAGCCTATATTTTCAGACATTATGACCAAAGAGCCTTAATTTTTTTCTGTCATTTTAAAACATTTCAGACTACGACTGAAAAAAAAACAGATGTGAGGTGAAGTGTTAGAAAAATTTAAATTTCCCAGGAGTCAAAATTTTATTTCCCACGAGCTGTTGTGGAGTTCTCAACTTTCCATAGGTTTGCATGTGAGCTGTTCCTTTGAACTTGCTGTCTTTCTAAAGAAAATTATTGACATATGAGGCTTGATACATCAGCTATCATAAAGCTCTTTTCCACCTCCCTCACTGCAAAAAAGTTCCCATGAGCATGTTAGATTTTCCAGGAATGACATTCCATATTTCCCCCTCTTTCCTGGTCTGTATATGTGGTTTGTGAATTGTTTACATAAATTATGGGTACATCTTTGGTTTTAAATTCATGTTTTGTGCATCACCTGCATTATTCAAATTTGGTAGTCATTAAATACAGCCTGGGCTTGGTTAGGTGATTGCTTTTGTTGTCTTTTGCCCAGCCTGTGTTGTTGTCTAAGCCAGGGGTGCACTGCACCACCTATTCACTACTGCTGACCACACTACATTATTTTTGTGAATTATGACTGCCAGTAAGTCCAAACCTTTTGATAATTTTTAGCTTGCTTCTATTCTGCTTCCACACAGTGATCCTAGAGTGCTTTTGTAATGTATCTGTTTAGCCGTCTTTCTACTAAGCATCGCAAAACTGCAGACCAATGTCTCCAACCTGTTTTTGGCAGAGGGGCACACAAGCTATTACAAAACAGTTCAAGGGCCAGGCATCTTATGTGATTGTTTTGGGATATGTTACATTCTACCAAAATAACAAAAAAAAATGTTACATGAATATATTATTTTTTCATTATTGACAATTTGTCTTTGAGGCTGGATGAAATGTTTTTGCAAGCTGGTTAGAATGGACCATGAATGTCATGGAAAATTTGTTATAGGTTGCCTGCTTGTGATAACATAACTTGACTAGTTTTGTGGAATTTTGTTCCAACTGGCTGAACTGGTTGTCTTCATCTGTTGCAGGGGGGATGGTGTAGAGGATCATCTGTTGCAGGGTCTCCAAACTGCAGAGAGTCAAATCTGAAACATTATGCAAGACAGCCATGTGAATGTCAGTTAGCTAAGGATAATTGCCAGCCTAGCCATAGTGAATATGTCCACTGTCCAGCCCACAAACTGTTGTGCAATAGCTGATGTGGCCATTGGAAAAAGGTTTGTATACCCCTGATTTATTGGATGCAGTTCTCCATTAAAGAAAATGTGTGTACTGTATGTTTCAGGTATTGTGTTTTGATACTTTCGTATTGTTATGTTTTGCTTTATTAATGTATATTACATTGAAAAGTATATGGAAAGTTTAAGAGGTGGAATCTTCCAATAAAAGATGTTTCCAAAGTATACATTCTATAATCCAGATCATGAAAATGTCGTTTTCATTTACTGTTGTACATTCTTATTGTGGATATAAGGTTTACTGCTTTTCCATGCTCACTTTTTCACTTAACCAAGCATGGCATCACTTACGAACTTGTCCCAACTATTTGAGGTAGTAACCCTCACATTTACATTTTTACTGTATGTTTTGCCAGCGAGGTTGGTCCATGGTTAGAGCTGTCAACCAGCCTTTACATCAGAGGATAGTCGTTTGATCTTTTGTCCTAGTCATTTTTGATGTTTGTCCTTTATCTTTTAAAATTTTGTACTTAACCTTGGGAGAGTTTTAGCTGAGAAATTCTGTGGTTAACAAATTTGAAATGCTTGAAGAATTATTTAGTTTTTAGAACACTCTCAATATGCATCGTGGTTTCATGATACACAAAGTTATATACAGGGTTCTTACAGAATCTTGAAAAACAGGGAAAAAACAGCCTGAAAAAGTCAGGAAAAAATTTGTTTAGTCTGTTAGTATGGAAAAAGAAAATGATTTTTCAGGCATGATGTTTGACATGCATTTTTATAGTGTTTTATGCAAGATGAACAATTTTGCTGTTAAGTATTATAGTGAGTGTCAATATTTGGCCTGGGTATATCATTAGGAAAAGTTACGGGTCACCTACTGGTTCGAAGGTCACCTACTGGTTGATGGCAGACTATACCACTTCAGCAACTAGATGCAAGGTGTAGATTTGTATGTGCAGTAAGCCAGTAACTAGGCAGTTGATGCTTTGTTATGACTTGAGTAAAAGTAGCTTAGTTAAATTTTGTGGTAAATTAGATGCAGGAAGAAGTATTTCAAAAGTTCAGTCTGTGTCTGTGTTAGACATACCTAGACATGTATGTGTGGTTACTATGTACCTAGACTGAACATTCTTTAAAATTGGATGCAGGGGTGTTGTACTAAAGCAGCATAAAAATGCAGAATGCTTCAAGAATGAATCAAGAGCATTGGGGTTAATGCTGAAGATGGTGATTTTATCACTTCAGAGAGAGCTGAGATATACCAAGCAGTGAAAAACAAGCTTCCATAAAATTACTCAACTGTACATTGAAATTTAATTCAAAACTTTTGCAGTTACCTTGTAGTTACGTCAAGCCAGAGGCATGTTACAAATGTTATTTGCAAAAAAACTTTAGATGCAGCCATCTAAAATTTGAACCGCCCTTCTTTGATCTTGAAATTGATGCATCAAATCATGTAAACATGTTCATTATTTTATTATGTTACTTGGCACAATAAATTTGTAATTTTATGTTTCTGATAAGGCTGATGGAATATTGAACTGTTTGAAAAAAGTATGGAGAATGTAGAAGTCGATAGAAAAAATCTTTTTGTTAAAGTGCAGATAACACAAATTGAAATTCCAGAGGAAGACATGTACACTAATCATGAAACTGAATGATGATGCTAAGGCTAATTGCAATGCTTACATTCTGCAAAATGTTGTTAACAGTGGCAAATCCAAACCAGGTATTTGGGGGGCAATCAAATAGAGGGGCGCCAAAAAGTCTTCACGTCTTCACCTTGAATAGGCCAAAAAAGGGGCAATATTTGTTGGTTGAACTATGGCAACCTTTCATGAAATCACAACAGTTTGAAATTGCCATATAACATTCATTCAAAAAAGTTTGAAGCCGGTCCAAAAAGATGGGCCCTATTTTTTACACGTCACACATCACTGAGAACACTGCTGGTGTCCCAAACAATATTTCTTATCTACACTAAGCGTTTAAAAAACATAGCCTAAAGCAGTGGTCCCTAGCCTGTTTGTAACCGTAGACCAGTTAATGCTTGACAATTTTACCATGGCCTGGGAGTGCTCTAGGATGCAGTTGTTGTTTGTCAACAACTGAAATGAAGTTACCAATTGGAACCACCAGATTTAGGCAGCTGCAGTATAGTCTACAGCTTCACTCCATCTCCAACACTCCCACTTTATGCTCCATCGCTCTCTATGCATGCAGCAGCGCTTCCATGAAAAGTATTGACCAATCACATGTCCAGAAAGTGAGTGGTGTCACCACCAGTATAGATTTTGTAATTTCCCAGCCTGGTACCAAAAAATACTGGCTTGGAGGGTGGGGACCACTGCGCTGAAGTATGCTGCGTGCTATTGTTTGACACTTCTGTATATCTGTAGATCAGAAAAAATAATGTCTGCAATGTGTTTCTGACCTGAGAAAGACAATGACTCTTCTTACAATAGGAAGTGACAACTCAAGTCCCAAGCTAGAAGACTAGCCCTGGAATACTATCACGGGTCTGCCAGACCCAGGTCAAAAGAGGTCATTCACATGAAACTACAGAAACGGAAGTTGGCGCACTTTCAACTCTTCAGTAGCTTCATGTTTTTGTGTGACTTTTAAATAAGTGCGCTTGCAGTCATCCACGCTCTTCTAGATTTTGCACAGGGGAGCGAGTTCAAGTCTGGCAGACCCGACGATAGTGTTAGTGTGAGGTGACGGGTCACGCTGACCCGACGTTATGGTTAGAGGGAGTTTTGCCTGTAAAAAGCTGAAACTCACTCAGTGCATGCTTCTACGGTCTTGTTAGCAATATACAAAAGGAAAAGTTCTTTACGCCCGTAATTTTTTTATGAGTAATTCAGTTCAGGCATGTATGACATCTTTGCTATATCAGGCATACATGACACCTTTGACACCCTACTTACTTTTCATCAAAAATCGTATGATTTACAGTACAAAGTAACTTTGTTAGTGCTCAAACTGCTCAGTGAGACTTATATTTTCAGTGTAGTTTTTGTGATAAACTGCAGTTGAAGGAAAAGATATTTTTTATTTTTGAAAACTGGGTCTGGCAGACTCGGCGATAGTATCAAAGTGACAAAAATCCAAAGATAGTATTCCAGGGCTAGAAAATAGCAAAATGTCGATCACATTTCCAGATGAATCTTATGCAGTTACATGCAGATGTAAATCATGTATTGCTGAAGTGACAATTCAAAAACACAAAGTAAATGAAAAGCTTTTGCTACAACATTACTCTCATTTTAGTTAGCTCTTCTGGCTATTGTAAAAAAGATCTCATAATTGCATGATAGATTCATGTTGGGGCTAAAGGCATATTGCCACAAAATACATTTAAAGGTAGAATTTCGATAAAGTGTTTACTGATTCACACAAGGACATCAGAGAGCGGGAGCATTGTCTCCCTGCCCTTTCAAAACAAGGGTAGAGGTGTCTTTTCATAACAGTATAATAGGTCATTTTTGTCAAGATCAACTTGAAACAGATTTATTGAATCTATTCACGCACCCATGAAAATTCAGAGTAGTTTTCTATAAATTGTATTATCATTTTTAAGGTCAACATTGTTTTTTTATTGTTTTTAATTTAATTTTTGGTGAGAAGCAGTTAACAGCAGGCCGAATCCTGAAACTTGCCCCCTGCTGGGGCTATTGAGGTGAACACTCTTGCCCAAGGAGCGCTACAGCGATTTCCTCAGTGACCGTGGATCGAACACCCAACCTTCCAATTTGTAGGCAGACACTTTACCACTGAGTCATTGCCGCCCCCAACATTGTTGCTAAACAGAAAAATGCATGATTGGCAATGATTTTTTGTTTTTTACAAATTTCAATTGCCCTCAACTCTTTTACCGACTCCCTGTCCCACTGCTGCTCCGTTTTTTATATATTTGAACATTTGACTGGTGCTGTGAAGAAAAAAACATAAATCCTGCTAGTCCAGATGTATAAAAATTGCAACGCTGTTCAAAAAGAATGGTTGCAGGCAGTATGAGCCCCCAAAATTCATAGTTAATACTTGCAAGCTCAGGCTCTAGTCTACCTGACAAGCTTACTTTCCAATTTATTGCATACTACTATGAACCCTCCCCAAGAAAGCTTGGAGCCACCCTCTAAGTCAGGGGTGGAGAAACTGCGACCCGCATGAACAGTTGATATGGCCCGCATCATAATTTTGTTACCCAATTTAGAGTACAAAATTGTGTCAAAACAAAGCTACATGACGAGCACATACTTAGATAGTATGTCAAGAGAATCCCTTATCCCTTGTAATTTATTAAATGTTGATTTTTTGGATTAAGTCAACTATTTTTGGCAGCCTGCCAGCAACAATCCATCATTTATGCGGCCCGTGGCAGTAAATAGGTTCCCACCCTTGTTCTAAGTAGTTGATCTAATGATGGAACCATTTTTATCCAGACAAGCAAACACAGATGTGAATCAGCTCATAACCAATTTAAAACAACAAATCTCAGTCATCACCGCAGTTACCAATAAAAAAGTTTAAATTTGCAACATAAGATTGCTTTTCTGCTCAAATTTATGTGATTTACGTGGAAATGATGTAATTCAGCCAAAAGCTGTGCATTTTGCTGTTGGTTGCAGATTTCGCTAAACATGCCAAATTTGTAGTTCCGTGGCCAGCATGAGCTGTATACGGGTTTGCTAATGCAACAAAAGGATCAGGACCACATGGCCATCAGTCACTGTTGCCAGACGCGTAAGCAGGGGTGAGAAAGACATCATATCCCCTTCAAATTTTGGGCTGCAAATACTGAGCCGTTGAGCAAAAATTGTCATGATCACGTAAAGCCAATTATTAATTCCACCAAGCAGCAGATACCCGATATTTTGACGAAGTTTCTGCATTATAGCCGAGTGAGTACTATGATTTGTTTATGTGCATCATGCTACCATATAGTAATTCAATGCTATGCTGTGTTGTCCCTGATGGCAAAGTGAGGTGTTGCACAATTTCATTATCAGGTCATAATTCCTTAGGTACTAGAGAACCCTCAATGTATTTTTATGAGGTAGTGGCAAGCTGTTTGCTAACATACATACGCTGCTATAGCTTTTCACACACTAATTATGGTTCAATCAGGGGCATTATTTCTGACATGGAACTCATGCACCTCCCTGCCTTTCTGTAACAAAAGTTCATGCAGATCTAAAAACTGTTTTTTTGGCTTTACAGGCTTCTGAAATCTCATATCAGTAATAAATTTTCCATATTGCATTCTTATTTTTTACTGCTTTGTCTTTGAAGTCTGCCATCAAGCATTAAAAATTATATAAGTTGTATCAAAAACAGATCAGTTTTGCACAACCCAGGAACAAGTCCAAAATTGTGCTAACAAAAGTGATCGTGTTTGTGATTGCTGAGCAGTTCTCAGGCAGAAAAGAGATCAAGGAACAGTATTATTATTACAAAACAATAGCATTGTTAATTCGTTAATTCTAATCCAGTGGTTCCGAAACTTGTTAACAGTCATTACCCACATCAAGGTTGCAATTATGTCTTATTACCCACAAGATTTCGCAGTGATCACTCAAAATATAGAACAACATTTTGGTTTTGGTTCTGCATTACCTTATGAAGAAATGCATATTTTATCCCCAGTTGTAGAACCACTGTTCTAATCAATAAGAGACGGGGTCACAGTCTGGCACATAACTCTCAAAGTTTAACGTAGTGTAAAGCATTGTTTTGTTTAGAGTAATTTTAACTCTTTGGCATCCGCTAGGATTCAGCGATTTTCGCAAAAAAAACAGCAGTTTTCGGTTGCCTTACCAACGCCCTAGCTCCTCAGCCGATTGTGCTGGAGAGCTGTTCAACGGCTCAAACGGATTGGCCAGTCTGGTAGATTGCACTCGAAAAAAAATTTTTTTGCTTGGGGGTGTGGGTTTTTTGTGAGTGATGTCATAAGTGGAGGACTTT
>Ga0210059_1017456_pt1 | contig 10227 bp, 5 predicted proteins | sample Ectturendosymbi2_FD_188042 | JGI IMG/M metagenome (GOLD analysis project Ga0210059, IMG submission 188042) | Ecteinascidia turbinata endosymbiont from Florida, USA - Sample 2 (SPAdes) (version 2) | ecosystem: Host-associated > Tunicates > Ascidians > Unclassified | place: Key West, Florida...
GCGGCAGTGTCAGTAATCGTGGTGTTGTGTGTCTTAACGTTTGTTGCGGCCAGCTGGGCGGTGGTGAAATCGGTTTTTAACCGATTCGTCGAGGTTTGGGGAACGTGCTACCTTTACTGTTTTGGGCGCGAGTGCGCATGGGCTCGAGCGAGTTTCTTTGACAGTGATATGAGCACGAGTGCGCAGTTGTTCGTTACATTGTTTGTCTTTCATTAAATCGTGTTAAAACCCTTTTTGCCTCCTGTGTTACCTGCTGTAACAGTGATATTGCTTAACATGGGAGTAAGGATGTACTCATGTACTGTGGGTAAGCGAGATTGGAAGAGAGTTGGGAAGTTCTGAAAAAAGTGAAGTTAGCTTTGTGTTAACCTTTCAGTCTGCCAAGATACATTCAAATGTGGGAAAGCTGCGTACAAGATTGGCAGAAGATTTAGAAAAGAGTGACTGAAAGAGCTGGCGTGGCATGCAAAGCAGTATTCTGCTGGTGCTGTGTATCCTTTCTGCTAACTACGCAAAAAGAATATGCCAGCTATTATAGAAAATGATAATGTTATGGACCACAAGGATTTGAACATGTAGCTACAGGTGTAAGAAGGATGATTTTGCAGTGGTTAATAAATCTGTCACGGCTAAAGTTAAGAAAATAGAAATCAAGCTTGCAGCATCTCTATGATGGCACTGCTCAACAGCAACTGTTAATCATCTGCGTGAAACAATAAAAAGCATTGAAAAAATAGCTTTAAATTGTTAGTTTTTGTTGCAGATTCAAATTTGATATTTTAGACTAGCTTTGGTATATTCGTTGTAAGAAGAGTTGGCAACACTGTGCTACACCAGCAGCAGACTCATGCTGATAATCTTGGCATGTTCAAACAGTAGCCAGACTTGGAGTCATGGCACAGAAGGCTGAAAAAATGCTTCCGAAAAATGAATGATTGTGCAAATGTGAAACTTCTTCCAAGAGTCTGAATCCTCGAAATATCTCACTATCCCGATATTCAACCGGCAAAGCGGATAGTGATCATCTCTGCATTATACCCTACTTTTATTGTGGCATATATTACAATAAGGATTCCTGAGCGGGGCTATGTGACACAGCGGCTAGCCGCCACTGTCAATTCGCGGGTATTTCGCCGGATCCGTTTTTCACTGCAGGGCGCAGGCTGGGCAACTGCAGGCCAGTGTTGCCATTTCAGCTGTTTTGCTGCTACATCCAGCAGCTTTTCTCACTGTTAGCTGGAAATTTTTCAATTTAGCAGCCAGCAGGTTTTTAAGCAGGATTTTGAAAACCGTTTAGCAGGTAACAAATTCCTGATAAAAAGTTATTTGTTTTGAAATATTTATACACATCAGTGAATATTATTTTCAAAGATCATTAATATTGATGATGAAATATTTTGTCATATGAGAATTTTCAGGCTACATGTGATGTTCATCTGTCGAAATGCGGAAGGGGTACATGCTTATCTGTTGAAATGCTGAAGGGGTACATGCTCATCTGTCAGAATGCGGAAGGGGTACATGGTAAACAAAAGGTCGGGAACCCCTGGTCTAGAGCATGATCACTTGGTGAATGCTGAGTATGTTGCTGGAGGATCATCTTGTGCATAGTTTGATTTGGAATAAAATAGTCATCAAACTGGTTTGGAAGCAGTTTGTAGTGATAAGAGAGCATGAATCTTCCTACTGATGAAGTATAAAGTTTGGGAAAGCATAAGATGTTTAAGTGCTTGAAAGGTTATTCTAGAGATGCCATTGGTTTTATTAGTTTTATAGCATTATTTCAAAGCTTAATGAGTGACTGAATTGTTGCGTTTGAAGCACGTCCCTAACTGAGGATAGAGTAATTAAGTTATGAATGGATTAATGAGTTTAGACAACTTTCAATACAGAGTGTGTTGTATAGTGTTTAAGTTTGCACCCAACTCCAAGCTCTTGATAGTTAAGTTTTACCTTTTCTACACAATGTTTCTAGCTTAGCTTATTGTCAAGAAGAGCACCTCGGAATTTCAAGTTGACTTTAGGGAAAATGCTAAGAAGGTTATTTATAATAATTTTAAATGATAATTAGTAGGATTAAGTTTTGAGAATAAATAGCATAAAATTAGTCTTTTTGTAGTTACAAGAAAGCTTGTTGCCTCTTAGCCAGTGGTGAATTTTACATAGTTCAAGGTTGACAGTTGTCTGAAACAAGAGTTTAACATGTGAAAATTAATATCATCAGCAGATAAAGTAGTATGAAGCTTTTGTGATCATTAATGTAAAAGCAAGAGGGAAATAATACTACCCTAAAAGACTCTGCAAAATATCCTTTTGCATGAAGATTTAAATGCCTTTAGTTTAATGCACTGCATTCTATTTCGCAAAAAAATTAAGAATAGTTTCTGAGAAACACCTCTTATATATACCATAGTGCAGGTTTTTTTTAAGGCGTTTTTAACTTTTAGGGACCTGATTCAGGTCCTTAGAATCAGCAAAAATTGTCATTGGGTCCCAAGCATAAGAAAAAATCGGGTCCTTAAAATCGGAGAAATTGGGTCCCTATAAGTTGATACTGGGTACCTAACATTTTCCTTAAAAAACCTGCCATAGTGATAAATTTCATCAAGAAAAATTTCATGGTCACAGCAGTCAAATGCTTTTGATAGGTAAAGAAGATTCAACATGTGATAATTTTTTATCAAAGTTTTTGAGCAGTTCAGAAATGTAATAACTAGTTCCATTGCGTGATTTTCTCTAAAACTGTACATATTGTCTTTAATTCAATTAGATTGTGTTCTGTCAAATAAGCGTATACTCTGTGATAAAGAACTTTTTCAAATAACGTTAACCATACTAGGAGAACAGAGATTGGTCTTTATTCAGATGACGAACTTGGGTTATGAACGTTACAAATTGGAGTGATGTGGGCAATTTTCCAAGAGTCTGGGAATTAACCCATAGTCATGCATTTGTTGAAGAAGTTGGACAACCAATAACACTATACTGCAGTAGTTCAACCTTGTAATGTATTGCTTTGAAGTGTGTAGTAATTATTTAGCCCTTGCAATCAGTAGATTTTCTTTTTTGTACAAGTGTTTCACTCAGACCTGTCATACGACTCAGTGGTTGCTTGCAAGTATTCTTACCCTCTTGTTCATATATGTGTAGTTATTGATGTTTTTAAGCATCATGTGATTATGATCATCAATGTAATGCAGTTCATTGATTTCATCTAGTGGAGCACAATATCAAGAGAATTCTAGCATTGCCACTGGATTGCAAAGTTAATTACAAACTGTTTAACAGAAATTGTCAGATTTGAAGAGTTTAATATATGGTTGTAAGATGTGTATATACTAAGACAAAGAAAGATAATTTGTTACATGCAATTTTAAGTTCTTGGCACTTGGTAGAAATTTCTGCTGCAGGGTCAAAACTTGCTTCTTTGGCAAAACCAGATTCTTCTGGCAAAAATATACTGCCTTCTGAACATTTTAAGTTCCTTATGCATATATAGCTTAGCAAGTATAAAACGTCTTATAATTTTGGCTGTAACTTTTTCAAAATACAGCCATTTTTGCCATTTTTTATTAAGATTTGACCACAAGCTGCAGAAAATATCTGGCAACCCTGCTTCTGAAGTCAGTGGCTATGCAAAATACAGTGTGTAAGTGACAGTGTAGTTTGGGAATTTGGGAATCAACGCTGTATGAGAATGTTGGGCTAATGATGTGAGTAAAAGCACAAGGCACATGACAAAAACAATTGTCAACAAAACAGACCATAAAGAAGTAACAGTGTGCCGAAATGACTTCTATAGTGATATGATTTGACATGTTAGTACTTAGTAGTAATGTGCAGTAAAATATTTAGTTGCATTTATGCATATTTCTAATAGCCTAGGCCTGTGGAGCCGAAACTAAAATTCCAGGCTATTGAAGTAGGATTCAATATTTGTAAACAAGTGACCAGCTCCTCTCCTGACCTTGAAGATTTAAAATGAGTCTTTTGTGCAAATTGAAAGTTATATATCTAATCCTCAATTCAAATAATTGGGTCCATTCCATGTCAAATGAACCAAAAAAATGGAAAAGTCAACTCACCCATCATCTCACATTTTTATCAAATTTAATGAGCTGACAGAACTTTTCATATTGATTCCGACAAGCTAAATATTAATATTTTGGAAATTAGAGATTGTTTTTTGAAGTTATAGACTATATGTATAAAAAGACTATTTTTTGTAGTGAATAAAGTGTAACAACTAGCAAGAAATTGTCAGCTAACTTATGAAACTAAATCATTCTCTGTATATATATGTAGCCAAGTTGAGTTAGGAAATACCTGTGTGTGTGATATTATGAACGTTGAGAAATTGCCTCGAAATAAGAATGCAAGACATTTGTAATTAGCGTAAACTCATTGCGCAATGATGCAAGGATCCCAAGCATGCATGTTGAAGTTGGATATGAACATGTCAAAAGCCAATATTCCTTTCAGTAAAAAGCAAGTTACATACAAGCAAAAGCGCACTAAATCCTAGTTTGTTATGCACAATATTGAAAGTAGTCAAAATGCCTACCCTTGGTCATTTTAGGTAGTAAGGAATCATGGATGTTCTAGTGTTAACCGCCTTCCCACAGGTGTTGGACTTTTCTGTTTCTGCCTGAACAAATGGCGTATGGCCTCCTCTGTGGTCTGTGAGTGTATCGCAGAAAAACAAACCGTTGACCATGTCCTCCAATGTCCAACCGATCGACCTGTTCATGGACTACATGACCTGACAGTTCTGGATGATGAGACGATCAAATGGCTGCCCACACTTGCCCCAAGATCTAGTGGGGCCAAGCAGTGGACAGCAACAACTTGCTAATGCTGAAACAACGAAATGAGCAGAATGAAGTCAGTGTGGCAGATGGTTCTGAACAGTTGCTTACTTTGAAGTTTAAGTGTGACGTTGGGGAGTTTATTGCTGAGTGTTACAGACTGATACAGTTTAAGCTTAGAACATTACACAGCTTGCCTGTCTTGAAACAATGATACTGTAGTTAATGTAGTAAAATGTCGAAGTTAATTATATTTTTAAGTTCGATTTGATTTGCAGTTGCAAATATGACTGACTGTCAAATAGAACTGATTATTGAAAGTTTGGAACTATGGTAGATTTGACACTGAGATTGTCACGCTATTTGGTTTATTAACTATGTACAAATTTGCTGTGCGCAAAGTTTTTCTATTGTTGAAACGTTTTGAAATGGACACCCAATATTGCATTTATTTAAGTTTTTACAGAAATAAAAGCTTCTGAAGCAATATATTTTACAATTGTGTTTTGTAAAACGTGGTGCACCTGTAACATAATGTCAAAACACAATTCGTCACCATATGAAGATGAAGATCTTACATTAACCAGCATCTTGAAAAATTATGCATGCCAATGCATAAGCGGAGATAGAAGAAAAAATGTGTGATGCAAATATTAGTGCTTCCATTGGTCCTATTGCTGAAGCTCATGCTCCTACACGTACCTATAACTCGAAAAAAAATTTGAGACGTCTTCATACTAACATTTTGAAACTGGTGCAACAGAAAGATAATGCTTCGCCTGGAACACCAACAGCATCAAATACCAAAACTTTTGAGTACTGGAAAGAAGTATGCTACAACAACTCCAACATAGTATTTTGGTAGTGATAAAGTGACTATAACAATGACTCCAGATGCATTTAAAAAAACATTGTTGACATCACTATTCTCAATTGCATTTCTCTGAGATACTTTTCTCAACCTGAGGTGTTAGCACTGATTGGCGAATTGGCACGAAAGCTGGGAGTGTCTCTGAATAGAGATAACAGAAAGAAGATAGCACTTGACGAATATGAAATCCAAAAAGAACAACTGAAAAACAGGCTAAGGAACAAATTTGTTTACCTGAAGATGAATGTATGCACAGGCCACCATGTCCATTCCTTTGCCATGAATGTCAGGTTTGTAGATAAAGGAAAAAATTACACCAAAAGGTTATACATATATATGAGACGTTGAAGCCCAACATTCCAGCAAGTTCTTAACACAGTTGTTAGAAGAATAAGTATATAAATATATCGCTTTTTTTGCTGACACGTTGTGCTAGAGTAGTGCAAGTTCTGCTTAAAGACTGTTCACATGGAGTACACACTTCAACAGAGTGTTTTCTTTTGCACAAAACCTTCACTTGACATTTTTTTGGCCCTCGTTTTCCTTGCTGATTGTGAGTGATGTTTGGTCTGGAATGTAATTTTGCTTCTGCACTTTTGGCCCAGCCAAATCCTCTGCCAATGTGTGGATAAATTCTCTGCAAGAAATGTTTTCATTAGTGATCTGTTTGTAGAGGACCCAGGGGTTGATAGCAGCCAAATCCAGTGTGTTTTGGACACTATTTATTGGCCACCTTCAAGTTCTGTTTTTGCAAGTGTATTTCTTAGCCATTTGGTCAAGTATAGCGACACCGTATTTGGTTTCATTGTATGAGGAAACAGTTTCAGGTGTTTCCTTTTCACTATCAGCTACTAATAATGTTCTTGCGTATTGTGCTGAGTCTCAGCACATGTTTATCCACCTTTCCCTGGTACACAGTTAGAGTGATATTTCCAGGTTTATAAAGCTTGCAAGAATAAAGCTCTTCTTTCATCCTTCTGAAAAATAATGGTAATTCTTTCCGTATCTTTTTTACTTTTCCAGAAGACTCATTTACTTTTCTTTCATTTGAGTGGCATTCACAGAAGTAAAATAATTATCAGTTTGTTACATTTCTTCCTTTGTTGAGATGAGGGCGCATGAGTTGCATTGCAGCACGACCAGAAACACGCTTATTCGGTAAGCGTGTTTTATCCATTCCAACATACGGAAAACCATCTTGTAAGGTTGTCCAACTACTCCGCCGGTGATCCACCCAGAGCGTTGCACGTATGTTGTTGTCAGAAAAAAGTGATACGAGTTGTGTGGCAGGCACAAATGAGTTTCAGGCGCTGTGCATTTGCACTCAGTGGACAGGCCAGCGCTGAGTGGTACAGGTGTCTGCACTCCATGGCATGGCGTGCTAGAAACAGTGTGGCTCCATTGCAACGAAGCTCAGCGGGTTGGATGCCTACGAGGATAGGATGGTTGTCCGTTGGTGTAGGACGCAGGCGTCCAGTCGCAATTGGCAAGGCGTCGTTGATGGCAGGGTCAATAAGGCGGGTGTGAGCACTGCGGCACCAGACAGGAGCACAGTACTCGGCTGTTGAATGCACCAGGGCTAAGGTGGCTGATTGCAGTGTTGTGGCTCCAGTACCCCAGCCGGAGCCAGCAATACACCTCAGGAGCGTGAGGCGTGATGTCAGCTTCTTGCAAAGTGTCGGCGATATGTGAGCGACCTGTCTGGTGTTACTCTGAGGTATTTGGGCTTGGGACAGAAAGGCAGATTTCATTGTTGAAGTTGACTTTTACCTCACGTTTAGTTTCCATGTTGTTAAGATGGAAGGTTGCCGACACCGTTTTTGTAGTGCTGAACGTTAGCTTCAAGGTCAAGAGGTAGTCACCTACGATTGCCATGTCCTCGCTCACCACCCCTTCTACTGCCTGCCAGTCTCATCCTTTTGAAGTACCCAATGATCACTCACAGAAACATCTGGCCAATGGCGGTTGAACAATGATGCGTTTACAAAGCAGTTGTGGTGACTGGTAACTGTGTAAACACTAATCAATCTGAACTGTTCCTTAAATAAAAACGTGCTTCCTATGATGCAGGTCTTTAAGCCGAAGATTGCTAACTTTGTAGCAACTAGCAATCAATGTAAATTGTGGTGCACAGCAAGAATTCTCTGTTTCAAATTTTCCAAAGAAACTGTTCAAATTTTCCAAAGAAATTGTATCATTTCAGCAGCCACGAGTTATAACTCCTGACTTTGGAGTGCGATGTAAAAAAATGATCAATTTGACATCCGGAGTCGAATAAAAAAATCCGATTCTGACTCCTGGTGTTGTTAGGAACCCGACTCCACCCAAGAACTTCCGACTCTGCAACCCTGGTTTCAAACAGTTGGAGCTGCTAGCAAGGAAAACATCCCAAACAAAACAGCTGACTAGTAATCTAAACGAATTCGTGGGTTTTGCTTGGAATAAACCAAAGAAATTTCATACCTGTTTATTAACTTATTTTAAAAACAAAGGGTTACCACAATCACTTGTACAAACAATACTTGCTTATGTTTGAGGTCAGCAGACTGCCATAAGTAACAATTCCACAGGTTTTGGAAATATACTCAAAAACAAACTGTGTGGTTTTACCTCTTATGATTTTTGGTATTGTTTTATAACTAATTTAGCACAGAAGTTCATCTATAGTAGGTAGTCAATAAAAAATCGAAATATTATCACAACTTTCGTTTCTTCTGTATATTTCTATTGCAATGTTACTATTTTTCCAGGTTTTTATATGAACTTCTCCGAAACAGTCTTGGTAGAAATATTATCTAAACGTTTCATCCGCACCTATTTTATGAAATTTGCAACTAGCACCATCAAAGCACTTAAACATCTTTGCCATGGACGAAAAGGAGAAAGAAATTATACAATTTATGAAACTGGTAGGAGGTGTTGGAAACGGTCTTGTTGACCATGAGCATCAGATAAATGTGGATGAAATGTGTGAATGGATGGTTGAGAAGGTGGTGAAGGGAAATACAACAACTGAATGGAATGGGTATCATCTGCTTCCAGGATTCGAGCCAGCAAAGGCAAAATATGCTTTTGAAAGTTTCATTCCTAAACCAGAAGATGTTCTAGTAGCAACTTTCGGCAAAACAGGTCTATGAAACACTGAAATGAAACATTTTTTTTAAGTTTCAAAAATACATTCAATCGTATTTAGACAAACTCAAGTATTCCTCCTGACTTCAAATTACTCAAAGCAGTATCAATCTTAAGAATGACTGCAACCTCGGCCGCCTTGATTGAACAAACTTAATGGTTGAAGTTTTAGCAGCAACATGCCGAAATAGTTTTTAGAAGAACTTGTTCCGTTCAAACGTTATATGCAATATTTAACCCATTGTAAAGCCGCACGAAATCATAAAGAAAAAAGAACTGTTGAAGTAGCCTTTAATTGCAGTCCGCGCCTGAACATGGGTACTTTGCTGGTAACCTGCTTAGCCTTTGCAATAATCCTGCTACGTCAATATCACGAACGGCAGGCTGTATCAAACTGTGCATACATTTATTTCGTTATTCCCTGGACGTTTTATCATGTTTCAGGGATTGCTTCAATAATTAAAAAATAATATATTTACGAAAAATGTGTTGATTTGGCAGAATGTAACATATCCAGAAACAATTACGTTACATCAGATTACATCCTGGCCCTCGAACTGTTGCCTAATAGCTTACCGTATTTATTCAATTGTTAGCCCCTTGATTGTAAGCAGCACGAAATGGTTTTATTTTGTAAACATGTTCAAGGTACAACCTGGGTGATGGAGATTGTGCGCAACATTATTTTTTTGAGAGACAAGGATCTTATGGACAAAACTAAACACCTTGAAATGTTTTACCAGTTCATTGAGTTCGGGCCAGGTAAGCCGCAAACATGAAATAAGCGGACCAGTTGATTTGGAACGGTTGACCCATTCCAGCTTAAACACTTGAAAGCACGTGTCTCTATTACTTATTACATAACCTCATCAAAAGCAAAAGTACTTTCACTCTTGGCTTTCGCAACAGCTCATGCTAATGCTTTCAGGGAAAGTTATATTTATATCTTACATTCATGCGTTTCATTGAAGCCTCTATGTATTACACTTAAAAGAAATAAGTGTATTTAGCGCTAAAATATCGTCCAAATGTCCTATTCATGGAGAAAAAATACGATGTATTGCAATGAAACACTCCGTTTGTATGTGCAGTAAAAGTTTATTTTCAACACTGAATCACAATATTGTATGTTTTTCTTCTTGAAATTAGTGAACTTTCATTGCTGACAAATGACAAACATATTAAGAACGATATTCAGTTAAACCCTTTAACGCCCACCAGAGCCACTATGTTGGCTCTCGTTTTTTTGGTTATAATTCGCCAGCTGCTGCAGCTAGAGAGGTGTTCAAACCCTCTACAGATGCGGGAAGACTTCTTGGTTCTAATAAAAAAAAATTTTTTGATTCGGGTGAGGGGTTCGCCAGGGAGAGGCTCGCAAAGTGGGGGCGCTTTCGGTTTTTTGACCAACTTTGACGG
>Ga0210059_1017459_pt1 | contig 10225 bp, 6 predicted proteins | sample Ectturendosymbi2_FD_188042 | JGI IMG/M metagenome (GOLD analysis project Ga0210059, IMG submission 188042) | Ecteinascidia turbinata endosymbiont from Florida, USA - Sample 2 (SPAdes) (version 2) | ecosystem: Host-associated > Tunicates > Ascidians > Unclassified | place: Key West, Florida...
TTCACCTATCACGACCTGCAACAGAAAAGACATTCGTTAAAAAATGGGTTTTTTATCGAACAAAATATGGGTACGCATCTTTTTGAGTCACCCTGTACTTGAGGCCAATTTCTCTCGAATTTTATTGTGCCCAGAAAAATTTGTTTCAAACATATAATGAAAACAAAAATATCTTCTCATAAAAATGTATTCTGCCCCCAAACCTTAAAACCTAGCTACGAGCTAGTGCCGTTGTTGATTCCCTAGGTTGCTTTCGTAAATATCTATTAAAAGTTAATGAAGGTTCAAAGAATTGTAAGAAAATTCTGAGTTATGATTTGCGACAAAAGCTTAGTTATGATTTGCAACAAAAGGCTAAAACTGCAGGATTTACCGTGTTTCAGAGGAAGTGGAGACTCTAGGTTGTTCTGGACAAAAACTTCACCACTCTGGCTTAATGTAACTTGATAGGAGTGATCAAGTTCACTGTGCATTATCTTCACTTTTCTGTGAAAAAGTAGTTATTGAAGTTTTAACTCATGTTTTTTAAGTCACGCGAAAACACGCACACACACAACGCGAAAATTCCCACAGACTGCGACCTGCGCCACTGGAGATTTTCTTTCAAACTGTGCTAGTCGTATAGTTGAGTGGAATTGCTCACGAAAAGAAATGCGCAACGTATACACAACATTATCATGTATCTGTTGGTGCAGAAAATTGGTAACAGAACCTGTCACCCATTCGTGAACTTCTGTTGCTTAAATGAAGTTAATAACGATAATTACTCTTGCGAACATGCCAACCGATTCACTGTAAATAATCCTTTCGAAGCAGTTTGGGAAACCCCTTATCTTTGTTTTACTGCTTTTTCCACCTCTACCTCCTATCGTCAGTTTCGCACTCACGCGTGAATAATAATGAACGTTTCCGAAACTACAAGTATTTGAGGTTGTTTTCACCCACCACACGGTCGGGCACGGTACGCAACGCAACGCGGCACTGCACTACTACACGCAGTACCAGGTTCAGTTTGCTCCTGAGTTATTGCCCAAAGGATTCACGGAAAACAAAAAACGCGAATGTCACCTAATCATTCAACCTTATAGGCCACAGATATTTGAGCCGCCAACGTGAACTGAAAACAATTTTCAGTGTACGGTATATTGCAAGTTGCTCGTCCTCGCTGATATCGCGCTAGTTTGCAAACAAAATGAAACAAACGCAGGAATTTCGCATCATTTCTGTTACGGGAAATGTTTATCGGCCGATTATTGTGTGACAGCAATCTACGAAGTACGCGTTCTGAGTGAAGCTTGTTGGCTGTGAGGCAATATAGTTGGGCCTCCGTGACCTGGCATATTGCCCTACAAAGCAACGGGTTTTGTGCCTAAAGCAACGGTTGATGCCTCTTTGACGTTCGATCATGTGGTAATGAAAAAAGTCGTTTCTTCTTGCAATATGCAGCAAGAAAATCTTCTGCAGCGGTTTTGGCACAATATTAGCATTGGTTTACAAACATTTTCTCAGTTAGTGCATGATCAAAACACTTCCAGACAAGATTAAGATCGAAGCTGCAAGAGTGTGTCGAGATCACTGGAGCTGAAATCTGGACTACACTATCTAGCTTTATTGCTGTTTAATAGACACTAAAGGTCTCAACAATACGTGAACGGAAGACCCTTTTTACTCATCCGTTACATCTTATTGATAAACTTACATTTAATACGCTTGAATCAATTTTTCTAGCATCCACGCGTTGCGATGGATCACTGCAACTTGAATTTTGCAATTCACAGCTTTAAGAAATTTTGGTCCAACTAAAAATACCTTGCACATGTAGTAATTGCGAGAAAACAAAGAACAAACATTGCAAATGTGTTTGATTGTTAACCAAGCTTTTGAAGAAAAGTTGTTTCATAGGGCAATATCGCTATTTGTTTGATTACTACTTCAATCTTTTCACCTGATGCAAGAAAACCTGGACTGGGAATCACACTTCTCGGCTGTCACAAAAATAGAGAAAGATTTTGCTTCACTCTTGTCTTGTGCGAAAAGGTAATCGGATCTGCTGGCCGGAAAGTTGAACCAAAATCCGTCGAATGTACGGAAATGAGCGAATCCAGTAGCGCTGGCAGTAGCTGAAAAAATGGAAGTAAGGTTGGTCAGAATTGATCCACAAGGTTACGTTTTAGGTGCGATTGCTGTTTTCACGGAAATAAAAAGCAGTTTTTTTCACAGTAAAGTACCGCTCTCGAAATACACCTTTGACACGCGTTTGATCTTTAATTGTTTTAAGCTTACAATTCGAAATCTATGCTTTATATTTCAATAAAAAATCTCATGACAACTACTGTTGGTAAGACGCATAAACATAATTTTTTTTTCTATTTTTGATTATGAAAATGGTTTGAAAGTTAGATAACAAGTTATTTTAACGTCGAAACAATGAAAGCAGGGACATTCATCTGTATTGCTTCAATCTAAGCAAAAAAAAACAATATAGTGCAAAACTGAATTCATATGTCTCGATGAATTCCGCAAGCTTTCCAAAATACCTTTATTTTTTGTCAAACTAACCTGGGCAATTTTTTTCCACATATTCCCACACCGATCCGGTACAAATTCTGCGTAAAACAGTATTTTGTCATATTCGCTCCATTTTGTTGTGAAATTAGAAACAGTAACGTAAACAACATTGGTTTGAATTAAATCAATTTGGACATATCGAAGAAAATGCTTTAAACATCGGCAACATTCGATAAATAACGAGCGAGATTTTAGACCATACAGTACATTCTCGAAAACATTTTGATAAACCGAAAGTCTCAAATTTTGATGAACTGAAAATGCCGTTTTCTCTGTTAGTGATTTGAAACAGTTACTAGCACTAGTGACACTTCTTGCAAAACGGTAATCTGTAGCTTTTGACGCCGAACACATGCGCTATAAAAGTTTACTGAAACTCTCCATCGTAAGCCAAAAAACAATACTAGATGACAGGCAATGGCTGGTTTAAACACTGCAGCAACAAACAAATTCTGCCAAGAACTTCAAAAGTAGATTCGTTTGGTTGTTACAAAGTTGGACACAGATCTTTTTTATGGTTGGTTTCCAAGCGTATGTGTTTACACAAAGGCGCTCTATTCCATTACAATAGTGGGATTCTATCGGTTGTACGGTAAGTGAATCTGCATTGGACTATTCGCTTGGGAATATCACTGTGAAATAGCGTGCCAAGGATAGAGATAAATTATAGCAAACGGACCAACGCACTGAACTTACGAATGGTTGTGCTTGCGAAGAGTGTTCCCCGATGTGCGGTGTGGCAATTTTTTTGTGGTTCCTCTGGCTAGTTAATCAATACATTACTAAAAAGTTGTGATGATTTGCGCAGTAATTGTATAGAGTCGAACGCTTTGCCTTTTACTTCACATTGCTGGCAGTCATTAATTGAATCGTGGTGGATCGTAAAATCACTTTCAAAATATAAGTGGGGCTTGGGATAAAAAAGGTTGACAAATATTGACGGCAATCAGTACGGTAAACGAACTTCTTGAAAATTCATCGAAGGAACAACTGCGGCGGATTTGGTTGAAGAGCATTGGACAATGGAACTTGTGAAAAACAACCAGCGAAAATTCTCCGAAATGGCATTAAAAATGTCCATCACTGTCAGTCGTGGACTTAAGGTTGGGTGCGCGAGGCAAAGCTGAAAAGAGGATCTCTAATGACGTCACCGCATTCAGCCAACCGTAAGAAGACCTTTTGATCAGGCCTAAGAAGGGGATATGCGGGCCACCCAAAGACACCTTCTTGAGACTACGGTATGACTGACTTAGCAGAAAATGCACAAGGGTATTCATGATACACAACTTTAAGGACATAGCTGTGAACAACTTCGGGAAACCAAACATTTTTCCGGGGGTAAATGTGTTATTAAACTTTCTAGTTTATTGATGTTGGATGCAGAGAAATGGGTCGCAAAAGTAAAGAAGTGCAGGGCGATGGCAACTTGCTGTTGCTTAATTTTTGTGTTGTTAGTTTTGTCTTCAAAACCTTCAGTTTTTTTAAGGGACTCCATGAAACCACAGGCAACAACCAAGCAGAAACAAAACAGTAAATTTGTTTTAAAGTTCATCCTTTTAACTACATTCAAGAACATGGCATAGATGCAAAAACTTCCAACCTAAAACTGGTTTTGAAAAGTTTTGAGGCTGGATGAATCAAAGCTGTACTCAATTTGCATTGACACTAGTTGTTCGAGAAATGTGCAAAAGTAGCAAATAATTCACCATGTACATTTTTGCAAGCATTGCTACACTATATAATGAGAAACTTCATTCTCTAACAGTGAAAAATAAATATATTGATATAAATTTTTGCTCTTAATACAAAGGGTCTTTTCAGAACTTTTTGGAACACATTTTAACCCACACTTTTTTCACGGTGTACAAGTTGGTTTGAAACTTTTCCTTAATTACACATTAGAAATGCTGGTGGAGGCCCTTTGAAAGTAGAGTAGCTACACATTACAGTGGGGTTTGGGGGCCCCTTTGAAGGCAGAGTACTTACACATTACAGTTGATGTTGGGGCCGTTTTGAAAGCAGAGTACTTACACATCACAATTGCTACTGGGGGTCCTTTTGGAAGCAGTGTACTAACACATTGTAGTTGCGTTGGGAGCCCCTTCAAAAGCAGAGTACTTACATATGTTGGGGGCCCATTCCAAAGCAGAGTAAGTACTTACAGAGACTGTTGTGGGCCCCTTTGAAAGAAGAGAACTTACACATTGCAGTTGCTGTTGGGCGCCCTTTCGAAGGCTGAGTACCTACACATTACAATGGTTGTTGGGAGTCCCTTTAAAAGCAGAGTATTTAGCTATGATCAGCTTCGGAATTTATTATGCGAGTGGATAATAAGTTTTTCAGTAAAACTGATGAAAATTTACGCGCGAAAGACCTGGCGGGGGCTCCTGAAAAGAGCTCCTGAAAAGAAGTGCTTTAATCGCCTCCCCTTAAACACACCACTGATCACTCTTATTAATGACCATCGACCAACTATGAAACAATGAATTGTAACTTAAGCCTTATTCATTTTAATTTTCAGTTGGAGCCTACGGTTCTCGTATAGTATTTGCTGCCAATTTTGCCTGCTGCGATATAACGTTCAGTTTTATGCACTTAGACTGTTTTCGTTTCGTTTACTGACTCTTGCTTGAGGTGAGCGCACTGCTTTTTGAGCGTCCAGCGTGACTTCATTCAAATAATTGTGTTTTACGTTGTTGTTTCCAAAACAACATCTCGAGACTTTCAAGTTTTATTTTGTTCAGAAATTTTGGGATGAAAGCGATTGAAAACAACATAAATCCATAAAAGATGTGGAGCAAAAGCTACACGAGTGATTAGAAACCTTAATACTATACCTTCGTTTACAACCTTCACCAACGGTTTGTCCAGGGTTGTAATTTTTTCCTGCGTGGCTGCACGGACATTCTGCTTCATCCAAGCACAGTGATCCACTAAGAAATTTCCCTGAACAAAGAAAAATAATTTGATTTCCAGCTTTTGAGACACAAACTAAAAATCAAGCAAGGATCTATATTTTGGAATTGCATGTTAACAAACCGCAATTAATGAATTTGAAATCTTCGTTCTAGCGTTTTCTATCTTTTCATGATTCGAAATTGGTACATTATTGATACATTATTGATTTACAAGTCGAAATCTGGAAAAGTGCAAAAGTTTGCCTTTAAATAGATAGCAAACTTCTGAATCTAAATGTCAGTAAAAAAAAGTTTGTTAGAATGAAAAAACAATAGCAAACTGCTCTTTGAGGATCACATTGGCCAGAAACGTGAATCTTTTGCTTTGAAATCTTGGAAAACAAACATGAAACATTTTACCAAATTCTTGCGGACTAACCAACGTACCAACGATCTCATAAAACAATGGATTATAATATATTCACTTGGTGCACAGCTGTGGTTACCTGCAAGTATAACAGAACCAACCTTCTGGACACTGACAACGACCAGTGCACTCTTGACTGCACGGACTTGACATAGTGCTTTCGCACGTGGCCGGGCAGTTGGAAGCACATTCCATGTATATTTGATTGCCAGGGCAAGTGCGTTCTGCATGAAAATAACAAGGAAATCTTAACATTCAATACTGACAGCAAACCCACCTTTCCTTACAACTCATGATTTACCGCAAGATGTCGCCATCCTCCATTTTCCGACATCAAATCCAGCCCTTGCGCAATCACGGGCGAACTTGCCGACCACGGAACAATGGCAGTCAGCAAAGTTAGCGATCGAACACTGGCACAGGTCGTCTAAGCATTCTTGATAATATGATTTGACGCTGATGTTGCGACGACAGTCAGAGAACGCTGCAGTGTAAAGAACCTTACACACAGATATCCGATCCTGAAAAAAGCAATAGTTGTTTTCTTCATTACGCATAAATACAAAAAGTTAGCTTCAATTTTTTAAGAGCAAAGTTTGGGCATTTGATGCATGGCTAGAATTTTACTGTTGTTTACCAACGTTTACCTTTATCTTTACATCACAGCGACGTGAAATAAAGGTACAAAACTAATCAGTGGCAGGTTGTTTGAGGGACTTGTACCCTGGGCCTGAAACGCACTGTTATTGTCAAGCCCAACAAAACAGACAAAAGGTGGAAGATTGTCACTAGGTTTGAAATACCATCATCAATATCAATGAACTTCCTGTGGTAATATGCAAGCCATGAAATTTTTTTAACAAGAAAAACAAGAAATAACTAAAGCGCAACACTATAAAACAAAGATATTCCGGAACAATTTTACCGAACCTTGAGCTTTCACTCATTGGACTGAAGTTAGAAACAAAAAATAAGGCATGAACGCAATATAACGGATGTTGGAAAACGTTTTTCACTTGAAACCAATGGCTAAAGATAAAACAGTTGCTACTTTCGGTAAAAGGTTATAAACAAAATCTTTTTATTACCGATATGTCAGTTGAACAGGATGTCGAGCTCGGAGCACTTACTGTGCACGACACACCCATATCACCCCGTACCCACTTTTGTGTAAGTAGCAGGTTGGTTGTCCTGTCGGCACCTGCAATACAAAAAAAGTGATCCACTTAAGCAGTTTCTTTTAAGGAAATATATTGGGTACCCGGTGTGGACCTGCAAGGACCCGATTTCTGTAATTCTAGGGACCCGATTTTTTCTGATTCTAGGGACCTGATGATAATTTTCTCAGATTCTAGGGACTCGATTTGGAATTCTAGGGACCCGAGTCAAGTCCCTCAAACACCTTAAAAAAACCCTGCACTTGAGTAATTTTGAAAGTGTTTGTGCACGTGTGTGGCAGAATCTTTAAGATAAACAGTATTCGCTTTGAGAAGTCTCCAAAGCGAGACCGGCAAGGATTAGAGCAACTGGGCGCAGTCATCGGTAGACCCCACAGCCCACACTGCACATCTCCAACAGTATAAGCGTGGCCAATGTCGCTGTACTTAGACTGATTGCCTTTCATGGCTGAAGAAATAAGTCCATATTTTTGCGTAGACTTCTAGAAATTTTTTTCATCAAAAATGAAAACACAAGAGGCTGCATTTTTTCACCCTTGGCAAAGTTAGAAAATGAAATCTTATCATTTTTTAACTTGAAGCCGACCAACAGCGCTGTACCAACAAATAAATAGTCACTCCGTACAAGTTCTCAAATTAGGAAAAGCATTGTTGACAGCTCAGTCGCACAGTGCTTTAACTTTCATCGGAAATTCAGATGATAGAACCACGAATATAAAATAAATCGCAGTGGCATGTTGATTTCAGCCTGGACGGTGTTGATTTCAGCCTGAACGGCAGGAATTGTGAATGAGGCTTCCTCAGTCTGCTTGAGATTGCTGTTACCCAAGTAGTACCAAAAAAACGTAATAATACAAAATTGATTTTTCACTGCTAATTGTTTTTATAAACTGCATTAAAATTTCTTACTTGCTAGCCCACCAGATTCTTCACTACCCATATTGCACAGCCCTTCCGCATTGGTGGCCGTTACTGCGTTGGTGGTCAAGTACATGGAGAAGTCTTGCTTGTCTATTGCCAGTCGCCAATCTTTTCCCATGGCAAACACGTACAAATCCGTTTCTGATAAGGAGATTCCGAATTCCGATAACGGCAGAGTAATGCTGAAAGCAAGCAGTTTATGTCCTTCGCGTTAGTTCTAGTTTTGCGCCCAAGGACTACATATACGGACAAGATTCGTCACCAACAGTAATTTTATTTCAGCAACGTCGACATTCTATTGCAGGGGTGACCAAACTACGGTCCGCCGACCAGTTTAATCCGGCCCGCAAAATACCTTGCACATTTTTTCAAGCACCAGGCTTCCGACTGTGGACAGCAGTCCTACAGCATTGGCTGCTGCCTTTCTCTTGTTGAGTTGTCAGAGGCAGCAGCACTTAGCTGCAAAGTAGCGTTATAAAAGTGTAAATAAAATGGTGTGATTTTGTTGTCATTATTGCATTATCATACATTTTAACAAACATTTTTGGCATAGATCACATAAATTGCACTGTTCCGATCCTCCAGTGGCCAGGCAGTCGCGAATTCGGCCCACGGGTCAAAACCTTTGGCCACCCCTGTTCTAGTGGAACAAAAAATCCAACAAGACCTTTCATCACAAAGTGGTAATTATACAATCTGTAGAGTAATTCCTATTTAAGTAAAACTGCAGTGGAGTAATTCTTAGTAATTCCGAAGGATATCGTTTGCTAAAGTTCAGTGTATTTATTATCAAATTGTACTCACTTATCGCCATTGTAGTTGACGATTTTACTGTTCCATATTTCCACAACCGAGGTGCCAAAATGGATTACCACCTCCTTCACACAGGTTCGATCAAGATGGTGGCAATCTGCGTCTTGACGCACAAGTATCTGTAGAAAATGGACGCTTAGATATATGCTGTTCAATGATTACCGTTCACACACTGATGAAGTTTGCTGGCATGCACCAGCTGTTTTCAACTCAAAGACAATTGCTCATCAAATGATGGTATAGCATATAAAGACATAACTTCCTTCATGAACGGACCAGTGCTTTTTTTTGAGCAGTTGTGATGGCATTGATGCCCATTCCAGTATGCTTCGTAACGAAGCACTTAAGTTCCCCACAACTGTTCAGGCACTATGGGTTGACTTAAATCAGTGTTCTCAACTTGGTCCAAAGTGGACCACCGGTGGTCCGCCTGGCATTTCTAGTGGTCCACAAACAGTTCAATAAATCCTCGATAAAATATTCTTAAAAATTCATTGCTGTGAAAGAAATTGTTAGGTGTCAGCTGTTTTATTTCGCTGCGACATTTGGTTACTGAGACATTTCGGTCATTTGTCAAAATTAGTATTAAAACTCGCCATAACGGCATTCACCAGTCTATATTTTCAGACATTGTGACCAAATTCTTCGCGATCTTTTAAAAAAACGTTCGTTCTAAAACCGAAAAACTTAGGGTGTCACCAAAGCAAGGAGGTCAATCGGATATCTTTTAAAAATGATCCATGGGTCAAAAAAGGTTTGCGAAAGACTGATTTAAACTTATGAAAGGAAGCTTGTTATAGAAAAGCTTGTGCATTTGCTAAATGTAATTACCAGTTTTGCTGTTTGCATACGGTGTCGGTCATAATAATTAGTGTGATAACTCTTTTGACAACTTTCCTTTTCGCAACTGACAACGATCGGAACAAACCTCTTCGGTGCCTCCGAACTTGGCCAGAATATATTGACACACCCGTGGAAGCCTGAAGCGATGTTGCGTAAATGTTGTCACATGGTCGATCCCGTACATTGAACATACTCGTGAGGGAAATGTAAAGACACCTGACGGAGTCTCTTCATCCATCGAAACCTCGTGTGCATCTGATCACAATCACACAGCGTGAGCTCACAAGTTTCGACACATAAAAGACACTACTTTTATAGATGGCCTGTCATCTGCAATTAATGGAGCAAAAATTCTTGCGTGATGTCAGTTTTCTTCGTTAGTTGTGCGTTTCACAGTTTTTTCCAGTAATTTGTAAAACAGGGTTCAGTGGTTTAGGAAATATCTAAAAATCGCAAAATTCATAATCATTGAAGTCAACAAAAACCGCCTTGAGCTTTTCAGCCAGCTGTTTGAGGAATCTCCTGCCTAGTTTTGCTCCCATCTCCTTGCAATGATTCAGCTTGTACGTATCATTCAG
>Ga0210059_1017460_pt1 | contig 10224 bp, 4 predicted proteins | sample Ectturendosymbi2_FD_188042 | JGI IMG/M metagenome (GOLD analysis project Ga0210059, IMG submission 188042) | Ecteinascidia turbinata endosymbiont from Florida, USA - Sample 2 (SPAdes) (version 2) | ecosystem: Host-associated > Tunicates > Ascidians > Unclassified | place: Key West, Florida...
CGCTTAGGCAAGAATGGCTGGATTAGCGGCTCCCAACCTTTTCTGAGCGCGACCCAAATCTGAGTTTGGTGAACACCTCGCGATTTAAGCCTCAAACAACGTATGAAAAAATAATGATTGTATAGATGATTTTTGGCAGTAAGTTGCTAAGTCGTTTTTAATGTCATAAATGTACTTTTTTCTCAAGTATGCACGCTACAGACAGACACAGACAAACAGTGGGAACGTTGAAATACACAACTCTGGTTTGGATCTTTGGATCGCCTTGGTGCGACCCATTTTTTATCCCTTCGCCACCTTTGTTTAGGTTTCGACCCATACTTTGTGAATCCCTGAGCTAGATCAACGAACGTTGTGTTAATCTTCTGCGACAAGTGTTCCTTAATTTTAGTGCAGAGCAGTGGTGATAATCAATTGCAGCTTCTTTTTCGCAAATACACACTTTGTGCAGACTGAGTGGGTCAAACATGTGTGTAAGTTTGTTTAGAGGACACGTGTAACGTTCCCCAATTTACAATATTCTCTATAGTGTATCATATTTGTGAATTGTATCAACTCTGAATAGCTATCTCATAACCTTATCGTTTTTGGGAAGCAGGTTTAGAGCAATTAAGTAACCTACAAAAATGCTACCACAGTCGCATTTCATAGCGTTTAATGACATAAAATAGAAACATTTTTCAAACACGTTGAGGGACTCTACAGCCTTAACGTTTGACAGCTGCATACGTTATCCAGTCGCTCAAGAATTGGACAAGACCCACATTTTTATATGCGCGTAAGTTTTGTAGACTTATTTCGGGAGTCGGTGTCTTAGAGCAAACTTGCTGCTCGGCTTCCATTGAACGTGCGTCATGGTGTATATCAGAGGCGTGTAAATACAAAAAGCGCAATTTTAATGGCGGTCACGATGACTTTTTGCTGAACTGTAATATTGGCTGCTAAAAGCATACTGCTGATCTTGCATTTATAGCATTGACAGTTTCACAAACATTTTTGCAAGAAAGCATTACGAGCAAATGATGGCTTTCATCCAAAGTAGAAGCTTGGAACTTTACTAAAAAAACTTTAAAATTTGGCAATTAAATGAAAACAGACTTTGTATTTACCAGCTTAAATCTGAACATAATTATTCAGAAAAAAATACCAGAAAGATACACGTTTTATGGATAATGCTTGCAAAAACAATGAGCATTAAATATTTCAATGTTGAGACTTGGATGTTGTTTGCCCCCCTATCGAAATTTCTAGCTACGCGCCTGGTTGCGGCTAAACCCCCTTCTCGTTTTTTGTTTATTTTATTTCATACTTAAATGTTAGAAACCTGTGCTTCCATAACTTTTCCTGATTTTCAGAGAATAATGGAATGGTGCCAGAATGATTTTGCAAAAATGTCCCTGAAAGCCCATAGAGGGGTACCATACCACCCATTGTTACCTATGTATCAAATTTCGGACACCTTACGAAGTTAACGTTTCAGTGCAATTTTAAGCGCAAAACCTATTTGGCCAGATATGACCACCGATACCTTATATGTGAAGAACCTTCCTACACCATGACTTTTTATGAAAAAAAAACGGGTGTAACACGTGCATGACGTTTTCTACGCGCAAACAAAAAATCTCTTCTAAAAAGCCACTTTTTTGGTGGTACCCTGCCTAAAATTTGCATGATAAGTACGTTTCGCTGGGCAGATAAAATTTTGTTGCGAAAGTGATTAACAACCGATAAATGGAAGTAAGGAATTATTTTGGTATGGAAATAACGGATGTCACGTGTCCAAGGACGACCTATGCAAATTTGGGGTTTCATTAGACCCTTGGTATCCTGGATCGGGTAGCATTTTTATGGTTACCTGAGCAGGGTTTTAAACAGACTAATCATAGCATGCTAATATTCGTGTAAGGCTATGCTGCCTGACTGAATGCCTAACCGGGACTTTTTGGATGACCAACCGGGACGCCGGGACGAAGCCTTTAAACTGGGTCTGTCCCAGCAGTTAAAACAGGACGTCTGGTAAACCTCAGTGTATCTAATGTTAAAAAGTTACATTTTCAGGCAAATATCTGCAAAGCTTTTGCCGAAGAGAAAAGCAGCACTATTGTGGAGACTTAGTTTTAGGATGGGCAGTTTTGCAAAAGCCTGTTTTCAACCATCAGTAAATAGGACTTCAATCAAAACGTTGGAGAACTATTTACCTAGCTATATATTGACCTATAGCTCAAAACATAAGGACTTGACTAGGAATCAAAGACAAAATATAGTGCCTAACAAATCCAAAATAGCCTATATGTTTTCATGAGTCTTACACTTTGTCTTTGTGCTGAATGCATTGATTCGTAAGTCATCTGATTTACCTGAGTTTAACCAACAACATAATGCAGCAATATTTTCATCCAAGTGCGAAACTTTTGCTTTACAAGCAGGCCCGTAACCAAGGGGGACATTCGGGGGCAGTGCTCCCCAATTTTTTTGTGGCCCCAAAATTTTATTGTGGCCAGAAAAATTTGTTTTAAACATATAGTAAAACTAAAATCTTTACCCGTAAAAATGTATTTCCATCCAAAACTTAATACCTGATCATACCTAGTTTTGCACGACATTCGTGTTAATCAAGTGAAACTTGTACATTTTTGCCAGTTCACCATTGTGCGTTTTTGTTTCTGTTTAATCTCAAATATATTTTCATGTCGTTATACAAGTAGAGCTTTTAGAAATAAACTTTTGACATTGATGTCATCCATTAAAATCTGATGTTCAACCTGAAAAATTGTGAAAAGACTGAGCTAAGTTATATCACATAAAAAGTCGCAAGACAACAGCCACCAAAAACAATCAGGTATGCAGAAATTACATTGTAGGCTAGATGGGTATGTATGCAGGAGCCAACAAGGGGAGATCGAAAGGATGCATCCACTACCTGGTAAGAGGATATCAATGGAGATTTTGGTAGGGGTGGGGCTGCAGGCATGATGCCCAGTAGCATTGAAAAGATTTGTAGCTTTTACAAAGAGCGAAAATGTGCAAGAAAAATGTTTATCGTCTTTGAACGTTAAGCAACTTGAGAAAGACTTCAAATCGCGCTGTAAACCACACCTCTTATAAAATGCATGAAAACTGATGTTTTCTACTATAAAAGTGATATACACGTGCGACCAATGCGATTCAGCATTTTGTGCACTCCAACTGACAGCTATGACAAAACCCAACTGATGTATTAGCGTGATTAATCTTGCTTTTAAAACACCTCTATAAACAAGATTGGAAATCTGTATTTATAAAACTTTACTTCTGCATCGACCCGATGACTTCATTGATTTCACAGTAAACTGTCCCCCCACATTTTGCAACAAAATTGCGCCCATGGGTGTGGCGTGGTGATTCGCCACCAGTGTTGCCAACTGGTATATATATATTCCAAATTTGAAAAATTTGGTATAGGCCTATTTTCAAAGTGCTTGGTATATAATTTTTTTATTTTATATATACGAAAAATTTGGTATATTTTTGTCAGAGGGTTTAGGCGAGATTTTAACCAGTTTATTTGGTTTATTACAAAACGAAAACAGAGAAACCGACAGTGGTGTTGAAGCCATATAAAAATTTAGCGATTTTGCTTAACATGGGAGCAGTGGCGTATCTGTGCAAAGTGGCGCCCCATGGCAAAATTTTAATCTGGGCCCTTTCTAATAATTTAAATATTAAATGTAGGCACAATTTTTACGAAAGATAAACCATCAAGAAATTAATTTTTTTTAACTGAAAATATTTGTGTTCACTTTTGCTTTGAACTTTTCAGCAAATAAAATACAAATTATCCATGACGACTACAACATATTTCTATACTCATTTATTTTTATTATGATAAACATAAATGTACGGGAGTGCATGTTTTTGGGGATGCAAAAAATATTTGCCCGAATTTGATCTTGCTTTCCCGAATAACGTTCAAACAGCAAGCCTTAATGTTAAGATTAAAACGTACCATTGTAATCAAGGTTTCTGCATGCCTAATTAGGCCTACCAATTACCGGGGTTCAAAGCGGTACGCCCTCAACTAGCAACCAATATTCTGCATAGCTATATGTAGGGACGGATTTAGGGAGCGCGGGGCCCTAGGCCATCTTGGTTTTGGGGACCCACGCAGGTGTGACCCATTTGGTCGCTTGTTTTAAAAGCGTTAAAGTATCCCCTATTATGTGTAGTTCCCCCTCAAAAGTCTATCTTTTGTTGTGCCAACTTTGGTTCTACAATTGCCTTAGATCTTCAACAGAAATTAGAGCCTTTCCTACATTCTTCTCAAGACCGAACGGCAATGCGATTTTTTCATGGAATTTATAACTCTTTTATGTATTTCAGAAATTCTCCTCGTTAAATTTCCGTGACTTCCAGCGTTTTTGCAGGCTTATTTTTCCGATATATACATTTTCATGTGGGACCGTGTTGCTGCCCTCGAACATATAGTTGTCGATCTGATTAGCTGTAGGCCTACATAAACTACTTCGTTATAGTAACCACATATTTTGTAGAACACAGGATTATTTATGCCGATTTTAAGTTGTCATTTTCCAAGCAATACAAAATATAGTGTATTAATCCTCTGCGCTATGGGCTGATTGGCAGTGGCGATTCTAGAATGAAAAATGTGGGGGAGCTGCTGGGCGAAGGAAAAAGTAGGGGGGCCAACATAAATGTCTATCTTGCATGGTGATTTTTCATTGTTTTGAAGATTAATTGTTTTGATTAACCCTATCAAACCCAACATACACCTAAACGCCACTGCAGATGCAATGCAATCACACACGTGTACTGCTATGTCGAATATTCTGTGCTAACCATGCAACTTCCACAGCACTGCACATGTAAATCGAAACACCATTTTCCGTACACAATTACGCCGACCTCACATGAACGAAAGCAGCTTTAGAAAGTGAACACAATTCACATGAAAACGAAATGGTTCCAACCACGAATTCCATCTTGACACAGAGACACGTAGGCTACTGATAGCCAACTAGTGTCATCAAAATATTCTTACAACAAATCACATAAAAATAAACCGTCTTCCAACGGTTTGGTGACTACTGAATAATCCGTTTTTGTGGTAGTTTATGGACATTTTGTGATTGTGGTGCAACCATAACAACGTTATGCAACTGCTATTACGAGTGTGCAACGTGGATGGGGTGAGGACTATTCAATGCAGTGTGTAGTTAACAGCAGGGAGGTTTCGGCACCAGCTGCACCTAAGTAGCATAGCAGCGCCACAGATAGGTGTACATCGGCGTGTACGTGATGCCAAGATGCAACAGTAGGCGTAAATTTTATTTTGCAGAATATTCCCAACAAAATCGTTCATTTTAATATTCACACTGAATTTTCCTCTGACTGGTCCTCAAAAGCTGACTTTTCAACCCTGCGTTGATTTATGACTGTCTTGCCATACGCGAAGCACGCACTACCTCTAAACCAAAAAAGATTCAGACAAATAGACAATGAGCACTAAAATTCTCACACAGATTCCTGCAGAAGCAACGTTCAAATTTTATACCATCATCACCTCAACGTAACTTAATCCTTCGTTTATCATGCCGACTGTTAAATTCATCAACGAAATCATCTAAATCTGTTTTTCAGCCAGTACATTTCACAGTGATGGAGTCTCGAGACTTGGTCTCGAGACCAGTTTTTTGGAGTCTCGGCCTCGGTCTCAGGTCTCGTCTCGGTCTCGAGCTCTTCGTCTCGAGACTTTGCACAGGTTATTTTTTATGAAGTTTTGCAAGAAGGAGTTCCTTATAAAACGGTTTTAAATATGATTGTTCAAAATTTAGCCGTTCAAACAGGTCAGTGGCTAAGTTTTCTTTGTTGTTATGTTGTTTGCGAGATGGAGAAAACAATTTGCCTTCTAACCCGTTTAAAATTTATACTGAATTCAATAAAAAATGTGCATGTACCAATGAAACCGCAGCGCTTGATCTCTGCAACGAGAGGTTGGGAATACTTTGCTAAGGACTATCTTTGCACTGCTTTTCAAAGAGTTTTGTTAAGAAACCCATAGGCTTATGCAAAAGAGGTAGGAGAGTGCCAAATGTTTCTCTTTTTGAAAAGCCAAATGAAACCATGTCTTTTTTTTTCGAAGTGTTTTTCAAAGCACTTTGTTAAAACACGCTGGTTAATTTTTTATTGTTCTGCGTAATGCAGACTTTTTACGTTCAAAAATGCCTCGGAACTCTCTTGAGGAAACGTTTTGCTCATAAGAGTTTTATACAGAGAGCAAATAATTCGCCATGGCTGATCAGTTACTTTGACGTAGCCTACTGCTGTAGGCTTTACGGCCTTTCTGCGTTTTCTAACCGACATGCGGTGTTGCGAAAATTCTAAGTGTGTCAGCAAAAACGGAAATTTGGAACAGTTGTGAACTTGTGATATCAGTTTAACGTAAAAATATGGAAATTATGAAAAACTTGAAATATAAAAACTTGACAATAAAAAATAGCAAATCTAGGAATCATACATAGAGCCATAATCTCAGCGGGAAGGCGCTACACTTCACTGCTAGTCAACTACACCCGTAATCCCGAACTTCGCTCATTCTACTGCAGCATGCTATATCCCAACAATGCCTGTCGAAAACATCTAATACTTTCTTTTTATCAGAGAAAGAAAAAATCTTCAATACAAAGACAATGGTTACCTGCAAAAGATCTGCCGCAGTTGTAAAAAAACTGACAAACTACGAGCACCTTGTTCTAAGTAAGACAAAAAAGCAAACCCAAGTTGCTTCAGGGCTTCATTAGCCCTGTGCACTTTGTTGTTGCCATGGAAAACACATCGAATCCACGATGCCAACTGATTCACAAGTAATGACAAAAAATAAAGCTTTCCCGCTGAAGAACAGCCTAGCATGTAGCAGCTATGCTATTTATTTAGCCATACATACAGTACACGCATATGTAACGAAGGCAGAAAAAATAGGAAAAGTAATGACGAGAAGGGTGGCTAACAAATAGAGAAAGCAAGATCCATAACTGAGAACTAAAAACAAGACACCTTTCAGTTTGTGAGTATTTGATTGTGATGTTCAAATTGCTTTATTATTCCTTATTGTTATAATAAGTATGATACATGATTTTCTCTCATTTTATATTGTTGTACAGTAAGCAAATGTGAGGAGTGGAAGGAGGAAGCATTGTTATGGTCGGCGCCGGGCGACATTAACATCGCTACGCCACTGCAGTTGAGCATGCGGTGGGATATTACCTTGCTGGTTCAAAGTGTAAACCTAATTTGTGCCAAAGAGTCTATTACTTTAATAGGCCTAAATTTTTTTTCTTTGCGACAACAGCATAATCACGAGCAAAATTTTAAAACTTCTTTTGGACAGAGTGTGCAAGTTTGAATGGATGAAACAAACAATTTTGTTTTTTGAAATTCAAATTAGTGGTTTCGTTTTTTTAAATCTCCAAATTTATCACCTCTTAATTCGAAATCTTTGGAGAGTTCTTACTCAATTAATTGTCGTGTGAGGAGAAAACTAATTAGGAAAGGTGTAGGTAATGTTACAAAAAATGGCAAAGCTAGCCAAAATACACGAAATATGTGACGAAGCAACTTGAGTGTCAGTGCAGATGCCCAGTGTTAAAATAAAAAGAATGTAGTGAAACAGGTAAGTGGTAGATAGTAAAAAACTTTAAAAGTTTGTTACTTCATTGGCAAATGATATAAACGACGAAACACCTTGGAAAAAAATTGAATGATGGAAAGCAACCTTTCCTGTGGAGTTTCCACTTTACTGTGCTGCTTTGACCAGTGCTGCTGGGGCTGTCCTACACTCGCCTACATCGACTGTGCTTGTTTTGAAATAAAAAGTAATGATTCGCCTCTTCACCACTTTCTCAAATAACATAGGCCTACTTCAATACTTGGTAGGAGACCAGAACATGGGACCTTCATCAGGGCATCACCTCCTGTCCTTACACAGAATGGTTGGTATTGTTTTGCAACGAACAAAACAATTAAAATTTTTCTGAGTCAAAACAAATTTATTGAAGCATGGCAACGACAAACACCTCAAATATTCAATTGGTTCACCGCCATATTGGAGTGAAAAATGCGTAGACCCTCCAAACGCTGCCAACATTTTCAATGTCCATGCATTTCTTCATGGAATTTGTAAATAAGGTTACAGGTTTGAGGTTGTAAATTCCTAAGAGGAAAGTGAAAATGAACGTTTGCAGTACTTGGCCGTTTGCACAAATTTCGGATGATTTTTATTGTCTTGGTATTTGGCAATGTGCCAGATATTTTGTTGCAGCATTATTCAAGGAGTTAGCTTTAATTGCCATCAGAAAAATAAGAGGTCTCGAGTCTCGGTCTCGAACTTCCAGGTCTCGGTCTCGGCTTTTATGAAAAAGTCTCGGTCTTGTCTCAAAATTTGAGCCAGGTCTCGGTCTCGGAGGTTACGGTCTCGACTACATCACTGGTGTACAGCGACATTCACATGTGAGGTAGTGTCTATTTTCCAAACTGAGGCAAAATAAAAACCAAATCAACGGCAAAATAATGGGCAAAACGGCAAAATAGTCTGAAGCTATTTTGCCATTCTTTTTTGTCCCTGATGGCAAAATAAACATTGTCATGAGGGAACTGGAATCATGTGGTAATTCCAGCAGCCTTCATCAAATTTGGGCCAACTAAAAAACTTTCATACCGTTTTGGTTAAAATTAGAAACATTTGAGTACAATAGGAGCATTTGGGTAAGGTCCAACAGCTTCAGTTAAATCTGGGCAAATGAGAAAAACTTCAATCAAACTTGGGTGAAAACAAAAACATTTAGATTAATTGGAAACACCTGGGTGAAGTCCATCAGTCAAATCAAATTTTGCCAATTTGCAACAGCTTCATTCAATTGTGGGCTTCAAACAGTCTTCTTCAAAGATGGGCTATATAGAAAAGCTCCTTCAAAATTTTAGTATGTTCAGAAATGTCTGGGTGAATTAGTTTTATTCAAATTTGGATAAAATCCAAAATCATTTGGGTATATTTTAACAACCTTAATGAAATTTGAGCAAATTGGGACTACTTCATTCAAATTTGGGCAAAGTTAAAAATGTTTCCATAAATTGGAAAAATTTGGGTAAATTCCAACAAACTAAATCAACTCTGGCCAAACAACAATAGTTTCATTCAAATTCGCGCCAAGTGGAACATCTTCATTCAATTTTGGGTAACTTCTAACAGCTTCATTGCAATTTGAATAATATACAACTGTTGCGATCGGAAATCCCGAGCGGCATATGCGCAAAGCTTCGCACTGTGGCAGCAAGGAACAATAGAGTTCACATGCCATGATCACTCTATTATTGCTTGTTCGCGCCACGTATATGTATGGTGTTGTTCTTCACGCCCATCCCGTTCGTGGTGAATCACACATTCAACGCAACACCACCGGAGAGGTTGCAACACACCCACTTCATTTAAATTTGCATACATTTAGAAACATTTGGGCAAATTCCAACAGCCTTAATCATATTTGGGTAATTGAAACAGCTTCATTCAAACTTGGGTACAATTAGAAACATCTGGTCAAATTGGAAGAGTGTCATTCAGATTTGCATATATTATAAATATTTGAGCAAATTACAACAGCCCAAATCAAAATTGGGCCAACTGAAACAACTTCATTCAAATTTGGGAAGAGTTAGAAACATTTTAAAATTAGGAACATATTGTAGTGGTAACTCACCATTCCAACTAACCCTAATTTTTGTAAACCTCAAATCGTTGATGCTGTAAAGCAGTGGTTCCCAACCTTTTTCATCTCGCGACCAGATTCGAAAATATGACATAAGCTCGCGATCCCTTCAAAAATATGACATAGTCGCTCAGCTATAGCCATTAACTGCAACTTTAACGCGGTTCAAATAACAACCGATACGATAAAAAACACATCATTTTGCATGTTGCGTTCACTGTATTGTAGTGGTCACATTCGTGCCACTACATAGAAAATCGACAAAGTCCAAGGGGACAGCACCAGATGAAAGTCCCTGGTGTAAAAAGTCGAAACATAAAACGCCTCGATCTGCAAAGACGAGGGAAGCGCTTCTTTGGTCGAATGGGTTGAGACGCAGATAGCGACAACAATTGGCTTCAATCACTTCCGGAGACTGAGGGTTCGACCCTTGTGCAAGTGGAACCGCACCGGGGATCGTTCCGCTTCA
>Ga0210059_1017461_pt1 | contig 10224 bp, 9 predicted proteins | sample Ectturendosymbi2_FD_188042 | JGI IMG/M metagenome (GOLD analysis project Ga0210059, IMG submission 188042) | Ecteinascidia turbinata endosymbiont from Florida, USA - Sample 2 (SPAdes) (version 2) | ecosystem: Host-associated > Tunicates > Ascidians > Unclassified | place: Key West, Florida...
GCAAAGAAAGATTGGGAACCACTGGTTTAGGGTAACGTTTGACAAGTCTTTGATATAGCCCGGCCCCGAAACCAGCTTTGTTGGGTTGTACCACTTAGCCGGTTATTTCCAGACAAAACAATATCAAAACAAAGTAGCTTAAATATCTGGGCATTATACTTGATGGTAAACTCAAGTTGGAAGCCTCAAATTGAAAAGTTGGTGACACAACTCTGCAAATTATGTGGAATGTTGTTCAAATTAAAGCACTATACCAACATTTCATTACTAAAATCTGTTTAAGATTCCCGCTCGACCAGATTCACTCTATTGTTGCTTGTGCGTAGCTGCATTTTTAAAGCACTTCCTGACTGCATGCTTTGGGCGTGTGACGCGATGCGCCGTCACACTTTGCTCTTTATCATTCCTATGTAACTTCAATACTTATCTGGGAAAAAGCCAATAAGACTACTCCCTCTAATTAGATTGGAATAAGGCTGTAAGAACCCTTAAACATGACAAAACTAAAGCAACTACTCTATTCCAAGCACAAAAATTTAAATATACCACACTTATTAAAATCGTCAGTTTTTTAATAAAATATTCTCTGATCATTTTCGTTTCATATGCTTGTCACTTTCCTGTAGCATTGTTTTTAGTCCCCCCTTTTTCCCTTGTATCTTTTACCCCTCCGTCCGGTTTCTCACCCCATCCCTGCACATGGGCGTTGCTTTGTTTACGTATTTTATCCGACGTTTATTCGATGCTTTTGTTACTTTGCATTTATAGACTTCGCGAAAACTTGTTTGGATTTATCAAAACTACATTTTTGGATGGGCTGAAAAAATCCTAGTGTCCAGAGCTGCACAAAAGATCTCGTAATTAAGGAGCCATCAACAAAATTCAGATCAGTTACTTGCAATGGAATATTAATTTCACTCAAAGGAGCATCGTCAGATACTAATGAAGTAAAATCGTAAAATCTTCACTGAACTGGATTTGTCAGTTTTGACTTCGATCAAGTCTTTAGAATACATTCACTCAATCTTCGGTCGCAGAAAAAAACGTTAAAACCGGATAGAAAAATGCATACGTTACTTAGTCGCTTTTCTCTTGATGACGAAAGTTTAAATTCGCTTTGTTTAGGAAGCAGAAAGATGTGTCCGAACACAATTTGGTTTACGACCGAATGACGTAGAAAACAAAGCTTTTTTGAAAGCGCTCCCAACTTGAAATACTTTGATGCTCACAACATGTTTCATATAATTTTCTTTTTAATCTAGGAACACTTTCTTATCAAAAAAGAAAATAGATAAATTTTGCCACGAAAAACTCTTGATACAATTTCCTCCAGGAAGAACTTAACGCTATGTGTTGAATTTAAATCCCACTTATTTGAAATATGAGATCAGGGCTTTTACGCATGGGTGACCCTTCAGCAGGAAGCGGGATTTCGATTCACGTCTCCGTTCGGCAGGCTCGAATTTTTCCCTGCATCTGATTGGCCAAAAGCGAAGCAGAGTCTTGTGAAATGCGCTGGAAATTAACAGGTCAGTTTTTTACAACCTGGAGCAAAAAGGATTTTTGATAATCCTAATTCGTCTGATCTGAGGTCCAAAGCTTGTACTCTTCCCCATTGTATTCCTGGTTGCAGCTCAGCCACTGCTATGTTATTACAGGCAACATGAAAATGTCAAGAGAGTCACACTGACCTGCGCGTTTTGTTTATCTCTTCTTCATCAGAGCCATCATCGTTGTTGGACGGTTGGTTGTAGTTTGTTTTATCCGTCTGGAACAAACGTTTTCTTAATTTCTTCTTACTGTGTTTATTAATTTACAAGGCGCATTAACCCGCAAAATCGCAAGTGCTGTCTCGACTACTTCGACAATCACCTTGTCGTTGGTGGACTTGATCGCCACAGACGAATGAGAGGAATAATTTACACCGTTTGTGTCAGAATCAGTGTCGGTCGTGTCCTCGTCCAGCAGGTTAGGTTGTTTAATCACCTCGCACTGCTGATTGTCTACAGAAAGGAAAAACATTCAAGTATATTCAACAGCAGCTTGGACAAGTTTTGCACAACGTGCGTCAAGTGTAGAAAGCATTTTCAGATCTTGGTCGACAGAGAAGAATCGCCATTTGGTGAGTAACAAGCTTCTTTCGAGCGCTCACCAAGTAGTATTGTTAGATTTAGACGGGCACGACCGGGTCGCTATGAGGGCGTCCTATTTTCTACAACCGCGTGGATACGTCGCAAGAAGATCTTTTCTTTCGTGCTAACCTCACATTAGAAACTTTTAGAATTTCACCACAAAATTTTATATCGCACCCATGGAGCTGAAGCGTTGCATTACCACGAAGCAAGCTGTACGTGAAGGGACGCGTGCGCTTTGAAAAATAACAACGTTCCGGTCCACCAACCTGCATCCGAGTCGTTGCTGGAATCCATGGACGGAGGATTGGAACGAGCGACCATATGCCTTCCTCTCCGTCTCCGCACGGAGTCCGGGATGAGACCAGGGGACACTTCCGGGTCAGAAGCATATCCGAGTTTCTTTGAGCCTGATCGGAAATGCATTGAAATTCTTACCACAAGTAGCAGCGAAAATCGGGTTTCAAGTGCAGCACCCAGACCAGTGTCGCTGAACCTTTCATGGTTCGTGGCCCCGTTTAGAGACACTCAACACCCATAATCCCTGCTACACCAATAAAAACCTACATTTGTCTTAACATATTTGAGCAGAGGTCTACTTGTTGCTTCCCGAAAATTGCCCTGTGGCTCCGTTGAGGGAGCCACACGGCCTGGTTGAGAAACCCTGGGTCTTTGACTAAATAAATTTGCCGCTGCTTACAAAAGCAAGCTACATATTGCAATATTTACTAAGCTTGCTACAGTGCGAATTACAATAATCGCGTGAAAAGCTTTCCACCGGCGCGAAGCTTTGTGACCTAAATCCGCGGCAAGACATGTATCGCTTTTCAGGAGCTCTGCAGCAAAGAGACTCCATGGACGAGCTTAAAACCTAGCATTTCTCACGTGTCCACGGCTTTAATCGTATAGACAACAAAAGTGCTTTTCTCTGTGGTTGCTTTTGATCACACTGCGCTGTGTGAACCAGTTTAAAAGGACATTCAATATTCTGCAAAATCTTGGGGAACATCACGTTTCTCATCGTAACTCGACCAACAAACACACCTAGTAAAACGGTTTTAAAACGGAAATATATAGATACATACAATATCTACAGTATGATACGGATACGGAAAGATACAGTATGTAGCAACGGCATAACTTCACGGAAATAGAGACAGAAATTTTGTCTTCAATAAACCCCACATGCCAGGGTTGTTGTATAAAAATCCGACCCAAAAATCCCACCCGGGTTTTTTTAAAAAGCCGACTTAAAAAAATAACAATGAAACCAACTCTTTAATTTTCCTTTAAAAAAATCTAAGAAGTAAAAAATAAAAATAAGCAGGACACTTGTACAGTTATCTCAAATTTTTTTTCAATCAAACAAAACGAACAGCAACGAAATTTAAAGGACTTGCAAAAAAGAGAAGAATAAACCAAACAGTTTGAGTAAATTTTAATGGTTATCTTCTTCAGCTCTGCACAATCGGTATATTTTAACCAATTTTTATGCCCTCTCTACATCTGAACTTTTTCTGATTTTGGACCATACCAAATCATATATTGAAAAACACACTCTATAGATGCTGAACTAGTAGGGCTTGCACATAAACTTGATGTGAAACTGCAGAGTTTGTGTGGGTGTAGTTTTTCTCTGTTTGCTGTGCGCATGCTTGCCAAGCCTGACCACTTAGGAGTGAACTGACCAACAACACATTGCGAAATCAAAGATGGGGTACATTTCTATACCCTCAATTTTGAATGCCATAATACAGTGGTAACCAAACTTGTTGGAACCGTTACCCAAATCAAGGTAGCGGTTCCGTCTTATTACCCTCAATAAATTTTTCGCATTTCAGGTCGCAAATTTCTTTTGCAGTGATCACTCATAATACCGAGCAACATTGTGATTTTGGTTCCGCGTTACCCATTGAAAAATCGTATATTACCCCTGGGGGTAATTTACTCCCAGTTTGGGAACCACTGCCATAATAGGTATAACAAGTTATTATTATGTAATTCTGAAAATAGTGATATTGCACGATGGAATAAAAAAAATTCAGAATGGGGTTATTCTGTTTTCTGTAGAAAAGAACAGAATCTTGCTTCTTTTAAATAAAAACAAAAAAAAAGTTGTTTTTTTTAACCCAAAAAAACAGGTGGGTTGTTTTTTTTGAAAAAAGACGTTTTTTTTTTTTGAAAAAACCCGGGTTTTTCTCAACCCTGCCACATGCAGATGTATAACTTGCCTGTTGTAAACCGCTTCGGATCCGGCTGTTTGGCGTTGTCCTGAAAAGACAAGTGAGCGCGTCAAGCCAAGGCAGAAGCCACGGTGAGTGACCATAACGAAATTTCGAAACAGCACAGCTGAAATAACGAAAGCCTTTAAAAGGGAAGCGCTACCGGCAAGCAACGACGCACACTTCACCGCAGTGAACCGGGCAAAGCGGAGAAGCAGCGTCGTCGTCGCGCGAACTTTGAAAATGCTGCACAGTTACGCTACTCGGGCAACGAACTCGGCATGCATCAATCACTGAAAACGAAGAGAACACCTGGTCGCGGTGAGCATCGGACGACGACACAGACCACGTTGTACCTGACTCGCGTCTCAGGGTCACTTTGACACACTTGGAAAAAGAAAACATGCAAAATTAAAAAAAAGCAAGCCACGAAATCACCGCAGTCCGTGTTCCATTTCCCGGCATCACTGCTGCGGTTCGCTGATCAACGAAAGCATGCATTAGAACAGTCCTCTACTAAGACATCTGCGGAACGATTGCACATACGGTGTCAGTTTTTTTTATCACAAAAAGAAATCAATTAGAAAACAGACCGTTTTAGCGAGAAACACGCCTGGCACCACGGTTTAACCGAGCACACAGCAAGTTAATGTCAGCAGAACTAAACATGTTCTTAAGGAATTGACAATTAATCTTGTTCATTGTAGAACGATACCACTAAACACTACTTTTGCGGTTCAAATGAAGGTTTCGTTGATCTGTCAACGAGCTCAACCATCATCCCCTACGAGCAGGTAACAATGAGACAAAAATGGCCACTGTAGACCAGCCCATCCATCTTTAATGGCTGTGTCAGAGCAAGTGGAGATTTGATAAGTCGGGACATTTACAAGAAAAGTGTTTTGCAAATGCTCAAGGTCTGGGTTCATGAATGTGCTATAGCGTACCGCAATGTTTTAGTCATCGTTTCCCATGGCGTTAAATATTCCATCAAAATGACAAGGGCCATAGCACACGAGACTGAACCTCAAATCGCTATTCAGTTCATGCAATCAACGAAGAACGGGCGGATTTACGCTCATATTTTCATTCTATTAGTTTTTTGTTTTTTTTGCAAAACAATTAGAAGATACGCAAGCTTGAGATAAAATCTGATCATGCAATTAAATAACGATGCTTTTTCTTCCGATGCACTTTCCTGACCAGGCTACGTGTTCGACGAAAGCAAAACATGCGCGACCAGTCGCGCAACTCAATCCGACATTTGAAAAATTGAAATTATCGCATCATCCCTTTTCCAGAATGTGAGAAGTGCATAACAATCTGCAGCATGATTAAAAACATTCGACGACATATGGCTGATAAATCACGGTGAAAGTAAAACTACGAAAAACCGAGCTGAAGCTTTGGTTGACGTACAATCATTTCGTACTGTACTGCTTTTTCGTGTTTGAAGTGTCACAAGACGGCTGGCAGTATATACACAGAACCATACTTCACGAGACATTCAACCTGACGTGTTTAACAGAAATTCGGTTCTTCAGTACGGAGGTGTTTTTACTTTTAAAGGCGCAGTGGTGTGTTGTGGTGTGTTTGATGTCTTAAAAGAGCATATTTCCACTTAATTTTGACATAAAATTAATATGACAAATCACATTAAAAAAATCAACACAAACAATGCTTTTGAAAAAAAAGTGAGTGAAGGGGGCTAAGATCTCAATGGGGTCCCTTTTGGTAGCACCACTATACTGCATACAAAAAATTTTGATACATGCACACGTACAACTTTTAAAAATGCACTCATGAAACGTTTCTTTGCAAATCGATTCACGCTATTCTGTGAAAACAAGATTTCTACAAAACACTCTTTAGCGCCCAGTTTAGCTACGCACACACGTGTAGGTCCCGCCCACCACGCTATGAACGCTCCCGTTGAAATCTTGCCAGTTTCGCCCGATGTACACACAAAAAATTCCTTTAACTTTGATACACGTGATGTGCATTCAATTTAAAAACGCAGATACACCGTATAAGTAACAGCAACGTAACTGTTAATTTAATGTCAATCCAAGTGATCCTGAGATTACTTCGCAGCACCGCCTGCATCCACATACGCCACAGTTTATGTAGCGTGTAAACTTTTCTTGCGCCGCATGGGTTTTCAGCTAACGGCTCTCTTTTGTTGGATTTAATGCACATCAGACAGACACACACAGTACAGTAAGAGGCATACGATTAAAATGCGTCAAAAGCGTTTCAGCCACGTCTCTCCAGAGACAGGAATGTAGGGTGTTCGCTGTATCTCATACTTGCATTCTGAAAATATTTAGTCGGTAACCTAACCGGATCGGTCAACTAAATGCTTGCAATAATTTACAAGGTGGTCGCCGGCCGAACGATTTCACCAGATAGGCCAGATTCGACCCTAGAGAGTTAGGTATCTGACCTGAGTCACAGACATTAGACAACACTGTGTTTCAAAAGTTTTCGCTATCCATTGGATATGCTGCTTCTGGCTACAAACGCAAGACATGCGTCCGAGTATACCAGATAGCACAAGGTTAAATTTTCGAAAAAACAGTTCGCTTCCTGCGAAATTGCCCATGATTTTCGAAGTTAATTGTGAAACAAAAAATTTGAGAGATTTTATGAATATGTGCAACCCTCAGCAATGGAGAAAATGTAAGGGTAGAGATATGGGATACATGGTAATGTAGTTAGTATGCCAAATACGAAAGAATCAAGTTAAATTTTTTAAGTGGAGAGATATGCAAAACTTTGTAATTCGTCTTGCTTGAGTGAGCCAGTTATACTGATGGACCGGTTTTGAAAACAATCACATTATTTTCATCATGACCTTCAGAAAACTAATCACGCTTGAAGGTGTAAATATTTTGAATACTAATATTTATTCCTTTAAATGTTAATATTTATTATATCTTTTTCAATAGGCACATAAAAATTCCTGAAAAAATGCGTTTAGTAACAAGCACCAACTTTTACTCTCTCCGTTTGAGTAATGGCATAAACTCAAGTGGCGTTTTAAACTGTTTCTATAACAGTATTTTTACCTTTCTAGAAGAGCCACGTATTTTTTAATAAAAATATTATCAGCAAGTTGTCGCAAAATTTTCGCATGGCATCAAGAATATTTTTACTTGACAATGCAAAAACATGATGCAAATATTTACACAAAATTATGTTCACGTTTCCCGATCACGGCACGGACAAACATGGAAAAGTTTATTTCTCTTCGAAATTAATCGTAAGCCCTTTTCCATGTTACAATATTGGCTAGCAGCAATGAAAATCGAGCGCCTCAACATGAAATAACTTGTTTGAGCAGCGATGTTCGCACGCACGCACGCAAAGCGAACAGCAGATCCGCTGTTTTCATCAGCGATGTGAAACAAGCATGTGGAAGAGGAAAAAAACATGAACAAACAAAAAAACACAAGCGAGTGTTTTCCGCCGCAGCACCCTTGCACGTGGTTCAACCTGTGCCGAGCAACCCCAAAGCACAACATACCAAAAGATGTTATATCCGCACACCCAACATGCCAATAAGAGTGCGCTTAAAATGCTATGGCATGAACTTTCGCCGAGGACTCATAGCGCATAAAAAAGTCAAGAAAATATACCTCATATTCTCCCTCTGTGTCGGTTGTGTCTTCGTATTTTGGCATCGCTTTGTTGTTGTTGCTGCAATCAAACAAAGATTCAAATAAATTCCTTCTCTTGGCCTGCAAAGTTTTACCCAGGGAGAAAGTTCATTCCTGGCTGGGGCCACTAGTTTTGACCAACGTACCAAGAAAACATGAACTAGGGCAACGGCATTGAGGCACAATACACACGCGCTACTTCATGGCATGTCAAAACCTTTAAAAACAAACTGCAATGCCAGCAGCACTTCTCACTCGAGCGAAGAGCCTTTACTCCTGGGGAACGTCGCTTCATCGTCGGTCGTGTCGTCCTCTGATAAGGAATCAATACCGCTCGACTCGTTTTCGTTGTAAGCTTCTTTTTGATTTTCCGCGACCTGCACAGGCACCAAACACTGAAAAGCGCACTGGAAAATCCCTGCGAACGCAGCGCAACCTTCTCAACACCGTTGCGACTAGTGTTTTTCCATAATACGCGCCATGAACAAGTGTCTGAGATGCGGAAGTGGAAGCTAGAGACGCGCTTGAGCGAAACGACCATTTAAGTACCTCACTTAAAGAAACAATACTCAGCAACCAACTCGCCTCAATATGATCAAGTTCAGCCAAATATTCATCTCCGTGCTGAAGACCTTCATCATTCGCGTTCGGTTCCGTTTGTATCTTACCTGCACAAGAGCGTTGAGATGCCGTCATTGAAGAACTAGAGTGCGCGCACGTTCACACACACACATGTGTATATACACAGTATATAGGGGGATTTGAAACGGGGAAGGAATCTGGTCGATTTGCTAGTTGGATCAACGCAAACACTGATCACGTTAATGTGGAAATAGTGGTGAAAAAGCAAGTACTTGTTTGGCGGGGTCACAATTCACGCATCGCTGATTCAAATTTCATCAGAGTTAAAAATCCGAAATACTACGCACACGAAAACAATGTATTCGTGGAGGTTTTGTTTTGCTTACGAAAGCACAAACGCACTTGTGCATAACATTTTCGGTATTGCCGGCCGCATCACGTTTATTTTTATGAATACGGCCGCCAGTGAATTCAAGATGTTTTTATTTTTTGCACTGCTTCTGTTCTGCTTGCACACAATGAGTCTGATTCCACACGCTGGTTTTGCTGTTTTTCTACTATGTATCCTCATACAGTAAGGCAGAGCTTTTAGTGCACCGCCGCAACAACTTATATTTTAAATTACACGTGAACGGCCGCATAAAGCTTTATCGAAGGCAGCAGGTTGGGCACCGTCTGCACTAACGTATCATTGTCGCTGTTCAAAACAAGATTCTACCAAACCTGTGTAAATGCAAACGAACGTCCCGCGCACGATGTCGTCCAGGCAACGAATTCCCCATCCTTTCTTTTCTGTCTTGAACATCTGAAGCCGGCACTTGATTCCGAGCTGCACTACTTTGTTCTTGCAGTGAAAGTTGCAGCGGCACCGGCGGTTGCACTCGTAGACGCTGCAGAGCAACAGCATCGAAGCCGCAAGTTGCTACAGGTTCGACTTGTGTATGAGCTCGGAAGACTTAAACCGTAACCCACGCAGTCGCGCTGCGTCTTAAATTAAGAATGAGCAAAATCTATGGGTTTCGGACAAACTGTAGCGGAGCTTGAGTTCAAATCGCATAAAATAACAACTGCATTAAGATTTTTGACAGAACAGCAGTTCTAATGTTTTAAGCCTTAGCTCAGACAGTCATGACTAGGACAACCAATTTTTTGACCCAAAAATCTTAAAATTTTGACTTTATAATTTACATATTTTGACTGTATTGTAACGCAACTGCAAAATAATTCAGCTTTAGGTGTTGAGGTTAACCCAGAAGCATATTCATGCACTCTATGCTTCAAAATTTTAAAATATTTGGTTGTTTAACTTTGGGGATGATATATTGATAAGTATATAAATGACTACAGTAGAGTCAAGCCTGAGAAGATCATAAAGTTGCAACGTTATATGCATAACGGATTGAGCATTTACCAGACCAGGTACTGTAAGACCACGTTTCTTGCCTTACCATTGCCTATCCTACATACTATTCAATCGTCCAGTAGTGGGCAAAACAGCATTATTACACCACAAGTCGCAACAAACCTATTATTACAGAATTGCAACTAAACTTGCAAAAGCATATCAATATCTATTGTTGTAGTTTCAATAAAGTATCGATGAAGAGAAAAAACTCTGCTGCAATA
>Ga0210059_1017462_pt1 | contig 10224 bp, 7 predicted proteins | sample Ectturendosymbi2_FD_188042 | JGI IMG/M metagenome (GOLD analysis project Ga0210059, IMG submission 188042) | Ecteinascidia turbinata endosymbiont from Florida, USA - Sample 2 (SPAdes) (version 2) | ecosystem: Host-associated > Tunicates > Ascidians > Unclassified | place: Key West, Florida...
TGGGGCAACTGCCCCTCCAAACGTCTGTGGCGCCCCTTTGCCATAAATGCGACCCTTTTGGGTGCCCATGGAAGCGGAAACAGATATTAAAAAATACTCTAAAATAAACAATGTTTTTCTCTTGGTTAAACGTCAGGATTTACGTGCCGGACTTTATCCAACCTCTTATCGAATAGCCTGACCAATACTATTGTTTCGTAATAGTACCGCTGTTTCGTTATTTCTTTGCGGCGTGAGAACTGCCCAGCCTTACGTTATGTTATCACAAACGCAGTTGCTTTCGCTTAACACGGTTGTTGACTTGCCGCTGGGCTAGGGGCGTGACGGGGTTAGATGGCGCCCGGGGCAAAGCAAGTCTGGCGCCCCCCATGTTCGAAACTGAGGACTTTCGGAAGCTGATGTACTGCATTGAAGAAGCACTTGTGACATTGCTTGGACTTTTCGGCGCCCCCGTAGTGATTCGGCGGTCCCATGGTGACTGGGGGCCCGGGGAATTGTGCTCCCCTTGCCCCCTCGTTGCGCCCCGGCGTTGGGATGTACAAAATTGGTCTGTTTTTTGCAAGTATATTTCTTTAATGCCTGATAACAGCCTCGAAAGGAAAGGCAGCAGTGAAAATAGGAATGTAATATGAAAAACTTAAAACTGACTCAAGATTTTGTAAGCCTTCTAAGTGAAAACGAAGAAACAGTTTCAGGGCTATTGCCAGTGCAGTTCGTGAGTCCGCAGTTTGTTTGCATCGTAGTTTTGCAACATAAAGGTGAGTGGATGAGTTTCTTGATGGAACTAATCTCCTGACTGAACCATAATGCAGCGTGCAAACAGCTATAGATGTATATGTTAGCAAACAACTTGCCGCTTTGTGACAAAAATGCATTGAACGTGCTCGATTAACTCAATGAATTATGGCCAATTTCATACATGGACACGCAGAGCAGTACTGAAGTACTTCTAGGGGCGTAACGAAGTTAGATGGCGCCCGGGGCAAGAAGCAAGTTTGGCGCCCCCGTGTTCGAACCTGAGGTCTTTCGAAAGCAAATGTACTGCACTGAAGTACTTGTGGCATTGTTAGGACTTTGCGGGCCCCCCCGCAGTAATTCGGCACCCGGGGAATTGTGCCCCTCTTGCCCCCCGTCGTTATGCCCCTGATTACTGCGTGCAGCGACGAGCCTCAACAAACCATGGTACACAGCTCCACCCAGAGACTTACGGGAACTTTTGGTTTTAGGGGGGCAAAATTTTCAATTCGCCCGAATTTTAGGGCCACTGTTAGGAAAACGAATAGGAAAGTTTTGCAGGGCGATGATTCTGCTTAAGCAACTTGCCCAAACATATCGGGAAGTCTTTCCTAAAATTTTTTTAAACTTTCCCGAATCTTCGTCCCCACTTCGTACGCCTATAGCTTCAACGCAGAAACTTTGGCAAAACTAGCTATCTACAACTTGGTGGATTGAATAAGTGGTTTTACGGGGTCATATAAATTTTTTCTCAACATTTGAATATTTACAGTCCAAAATTGGGGGAATGACGCCGCCTTTCGCCCCAACTGGCTACACGTCAAGCAACAGTGACTGATGGCTGTGTGGTTTTGATCTTTTTGGTGCAATTGCAAATCCGTAGACAACTCACGCTTGCCACGAAAAGACAAATTTGGTATGGTTAGCCAATCTGCAACAGACGGAAAGATGCTTAGCTGATTATTTGTTAGATCATTCCGCTTACATCATATAAATTTGAGCAAAAAAGCAATCTTCTGGTGAAAACTTTAACTTTTTCACTGGTACCTGTGGTGTTGGCGGAGGTTAGTGGTTTTAAATTGGTGATAGGCTGATTCTCCTCTGTGTTTTCTACCTGGCTGGATAGAACCAGATCCATCGCCAGACCATGGGGGCGACTTTGAGCTTGTTCGTGGGCTTCGTAATAGTATACACTGAATTGAAAAATGACTTCATGGGGAGACTAGGGCTTAACTTTGGAGATGTTTATCGTGAATTTGGGGGCCTCAGCCCGCTTGCTCCCACTTTTGTTGAACACAGTGTCACAACTTTTTTTAATAACCTGGTCTAGTGGGATTGATGTTTTTTTTCACATCTGCAATCCAATGTCGAAAGTGTGAAACGGTATTAAAACACTTGATTGAAAATCTGCCTTTATAAGTGGCGTTAAATATGTATTAGGGCAATATGCTTTAAGACCCCGTGTGAATCTATCATGCGATTATGAGATCGTGTTTCACGATAGCCAGAAGAGCTACCTAAAATGGAAGTAGTATCCTGGCAAATGCATTTCATTCACGTTTTGTTTTTGAATTGTCGCTTCAGCAATAAATAAGGTTTTCATGTACATGTAAATGCACGAGCTTCGCTTGGAAACATGATCGTCATTTACCATTTTCTTTGAGTCCTATCGGGGGACATGAGTTGTCACTTCCAAGTCTAACAAGAGCCGTTCTACTTCTAACCAGGTCGGGAATGCGTTTCAGACACTGTTCTTCACTGATATCGTTACGAATAGCCAAAACAGTGAAAAACGCTTGTGCGCAGCATGCTTTTATGCCTTTTGAATAAAGTTTGTAGATATACGATATATGTATAGCTTGTGAGAAATGAGGCCCACTGTTTGGGATCGGTTTCAAACAATTTCTGAATTAATGATATGCTGTACAGCGCTTTAAATCTGTGGTTATTCCCAAAAAAATCGCATAGTTCGACCAACAAAAATAGCCACTTTTTAACGTACAAAAGTAACCACTTTTGTGTGATACCCAACGATTGTCGCAAACAGCATTTGGTATTTAAGCAAGTGAATACCTTTTTGGCGCCCCCTATTTGACTGCGCCCCCCCCAAATGCCTGGTCTAGATCCGGCACTGACTGATGCAATCCCACTTGTCCGTTTTCAGCGCTGCCTGGCCGATGCTGCTTCAGTTTGTCTCTGATGTTTGATCCGGTTTGGATAAAATTTGCACAGTCAGCCAGGACGGGCAATATAAAAAATAGCAAAAACACAATTCTGCTTTCACAGTGCTACGTGCATTAGCTCGAAGTAGAAATTCAAAGAAAGTGTTGTTTACCCATGTATTAGATGCTAGTGGTTACCTAATAATGGTGCACACTGCACAGAGCTTTCCCGCTTTTTCATTTCTGGATAATGTCTGAAATCAAAGTGGAATGTTTCTCATTGCGAACAATATATCCACAAATACCGAAAACGTTACTTTATTCAACGCTTCAGCTTCTTAGTCGCAAGCCATCATCAGGAATACAAGTAAAACACAACAAAGACACAGAAACACAAATATATAGACTGAAGGCATCTGTGCTGTATTACGTAATAAAGACCATTTTATCTTGAATAGCAGTAGGCAATATCAACAGACGAACACATCCATGTTGGGATCTGGTTGTTGTTCCTGTAGACTCGAGTGAAAGACTTGAGTAGAAGTTTCTTTTGATTACGTAATATAGCACGAATGCCTTTTGCTGCAGTTTTCAATTCGATTAAATGTAATTGTAACATAATTTTCATGTAAATTGTAAACCACCTGTTTGAGTAAGAGCTGATGATGCTTACATCGTAGGCGAAATATATACTCTGTAAGATCTTAATGTGTCTGATTCTTTGCTGAGAAAGGATTTCTTTCCACAGACAGTGTTGTAAACCACCTGACTTACATCTCGGTGTTCATTCTCCAGTTCCACCTGGTTATTTCAACATGGTCAAACCAAATCATAAAGTGTACGTATCTATCAAATATTAAATCGAATTAACAGCAATACACTTTCTATTAAAACACACACACATATATGTGCTGACAACGTATGGTGTTACAAGTCGCTGGCGGCAAATATAAGTCTGATAGGAGCAGGCCCGTAGCGAGGATGGGACGAAATCCCCTGGAAATTTTTTCGCCCCCCCCTGAAAAAAATGTGTTGGGCATAATTTACAACTATTGGATATAGTTAAAAAATTTGGTACCCCTTCAGAAAATCTTCCACCCCCTGGTGTCCAAAGCTGGTTACATGCTTGGATAGGAGACATGGGGATTTGCACAGCATAACATCGTACAAACGGTGTTTCCTCCATGTTCATCTTATACATGCAAGATATAGCGGCCCACAAGTTTGTTGTATCGTATCAACTGGAGAAGTTCAAGTAACGGAAGGTTAAAATGTCAAATACGTTTTGCGAAACACAGAAGAAAACAAACGCCAGGCAATATTTTTCACTTCGCCTGGATTGTAATCATCCAGAGCAGTTGTTGTGTTCTTATTTTTTTAAGTTGAGTCACAATTTGTGATTGCCTTAACCCTTCAAGTCCCGGGATTTTGTCGATGTATTAAAACGCTTTAAACGCTATAACTCACGAACTACTATAGCTACACAGCTGTTCAAACCATCCACGGATTCAGCAAGTCTTCTATAGAAGAAGAAACTATAGTTTCGATTAAAAAAAATTATTTGATTTGGGTGTTGGCTTTTCTCTTGGTGACGTCACAAAGAAGGCATGTTTTTGAATTTTTGATCCAATTTAACTGGTCCTGGGCGCCAATCCAATAAGCCATTTTTATGGATCAAAATTTTGTTGGAAACTAAACCTTCATCCGCGTCTTAAGAGCCCTTGATTGATCTTTCAGCATGTCTGGAACCAAAGTTATGGCTCAAAAACCGGTTGTGCACAAAACTGCAAAAAAAGCATGAGTCTCCCACTGGCGGCTAGCGCAGCTCGCGATAACTCGCAATAACTCGCCGCTAACACATGATAGAGAGCTACTCGAACCCTCGAAAGACTCGTGAAGTATTCCAGTTTGCACTGCAAAAAATCTTTTGAGATTTGGGTTTGGGGTTTTCGGTGGATGTCGTTAGAATGAGAGAAGGTTTGAGTTTTTTGGGTATTCTTTTATGACGTCATCGCCCGGACAATGGGCCGAAATTGTGGCTCAAACTTTGGTTGTATTGTAGGCTGGAATATGAAGCTGTAGAGGCCTAGATTGACTTCCTGGCGTTTCTGGTGCCCAAGTTATGGCCGAAATACCCCTAATCTTGTAAGAATTCCCTAGGGAATTAGTGTAGAGTCCCCTAATTAATTTCTGCCTATTTTGCCTTAACTTTTGAATCGGAAATGCTAGAAAGTCCATCAAACCCTCTAAAGCTCGTATTGTAGCCTCGAATCCAAAAAAACTTTGAGCCACACAATCTGATGGATTGTTCGATTCCCAGGATATGACGTAATCATCCAAATGTAAAAAAATTTGCATAAACATCCTCTCATTATGTAAACATCAACAAAAAAACGAGATCTCACGCTAAAAATTTTTTGCTGTCTAAACTACAAGTCTTCATGAGTCTTTAGAGGACTTGAACAGCTCTATAGCCCATTCTGGCGGCGAGTTATGGCCATATCCAAACTGGGTATTATTCATCCCAGGTTTCCTTTTGTAGGGGTAGAAATTGTGACCACTTTTTGTTTTTTGTGGCATAGCTTTGGCTCCAGATATGGTAGAAAGCCAATAAAGTGCTCTAAAAACTCGGATGATAGCCTAGTTTTGACAAAAAACTTGAGCAAAAAAATTGGCTCATTGGATTGGCATCCAGGGCCGCAGAAAGTAGGCCAAAAAAACAGAAACCCCACTTGTGACGTCCCCCCCCCAAGAGAACCCTAAACCCAAAACGAAAAATTTTTCTCCAGGACATAGCAAAAGTGGCAGCCTCTTGTACCTCACATCACCTCCAGTAATTACGTGTAAGTTTTCATGATACCTGAAACAGAAACATCACAATTACAGTAAAAGATGCTATGTAGAAAACAACGATGTGCTTAAATTTTTATTCTCGTTTTTGAAATGCTCAGTGGTAATTAATCTTTAAAAGTACTTGGATTATACATTACAACGATGTTAAACAGCAAAGCAATGACATCGGAAATCTGAGTTTATTTGAACACGATTGGAAAGATTACATTGCAACAGTGGTAACAGTCTTGCTTGACTTTACTCGAGCTGAAACATTCTGTTGATGTTGAATCCGTGTGCATCCGAAAATTTTTCTCAGTCCTGCTACAGTTTGTTCTCTCATGGACCTGCAGAGAATACATATAACAGTATCAAACTTATATTAAACAACTGTGTGTGTTCTGTAAAAACAAACGCCTGATAAAGCAAACATAGAGAATTAGTCAATCAACTTTGGTTATTATCATTAATTTTGGTGTTAGATTTTTTTCAGAAATAAAAGTTTTTCATGCAAAAGAGCCATTCATTGAACACTGAACTAGTCATCACGCAATTGTTTCAATTTAATGCTGCTACTTGTGGAAGAGCGAAACTACATGGAAATGGCAATTGCTTTACAAAATAGGCAATAATTGAACCAAAGCTGTAGGTTGCCCAATGCAGTTTTCTTCCTGGACATACCACTGCAGACCAAATTTTCAGTCTTCAACAAATTAGCAAAAGTCATAGGAGTATTGCAAAGATGTCTACGATTGTGACCTTGAAAAAACTTCAACCGGGCTTTGCGAAACGCTACCTGTATTGCGGTTTGACGTCTGCGTGTCACTGGCCGATTCACTGTGGTCCTCCTCAGACGTTTGCGTCCGTGTCGGGAGAGTTACATCACAACCGTCCACGGTGGGTGTGGGACTGCTACAAGTGTGTGTGCTGTCACCTTGCCCTTTCAATAGTTAATAGTCTATCTGAATTTGTTAGACAGTATCAGCCGAGTCAAAGAGGGTGTCACTGTTGAAAACTACAAATCAACCTCGGAAGATTTGATGCTGCTTGGATCCTCTGAACATGATCTTCATCATGCCCTGGGTTGGTTTAGTGGTGTGCGATTAAGCCGGGATTAACATTAGCACTAAAAAGACTGAGGTATTATGTCTCTTCAGCAACCCAAGTCAATGTACTCTGCGTGTTGTACATTGCAGGAGGTCGAGAAGATCAAGTACCATGGGATAGTACACACGACTGACGGAAGGCGGAACAAGGAGGTTGATACTCGGATTAGAAAAGCAAACGCACTCCTGCCTGACCATTATATCTCTGTGTTAAAAAAACAGGTGCTCAGGTGCTTTCAAACACTGCAAAAGCATCATTTCTTTGTCGGTTTTTCTTCCGATCCTCACCCCAAGTACAAATGCAAGAAATGGTATTTTTGTGAAGAATCAGCAGTGAAACACTCCCTGACAAAGTACGCAGTTTTGAATTTCGTAAAACCCTGAATGTAAAGTCATATCTCCTCCAAATCGAGAGATCTCAGATCCGTTGGTTCGGCAATGTGTGCAGAATGTCCCGCGAAAGAATGGCGAGGCAGGCCCTGCTGGCCACACTCAAGGAAATGTGACCCAGAGCCCCTCCAAGCATCAAGTGGCCTAAATCGCCGAACTTGCTTGGCGCCGTCTTGATATGACGTAATCCGTTTCGCACGTGGCAAAGGTCTGTGCAGGTAGTTTTGCTGTGCCTGTTTTTCTCACATTCCTCAAAGCTAGAATTCGGTAGGGAGCCATACGATGAAGTATACACTCCGGGCATCACTACACCTATTTACACCCCTGAATCCACTCATACTAATCCGGTCGCATTGTGCAGTGAAGTTTACAAAATCAGTTTGAAATACATGAGATTTTTATAGGTAATAACTGCTTTTTCAAATTTAAGGTATCTCCACGGCCTACCGTGGTATCTATTAAGAGTGAATCTTCACTTTTTGTTGCATTGTTTCATTGAAAATTTACGTACATAGACTAAGTGTGCGTCTCAAAGTTTTATGTTGATTATTTGCATTGCGTTGTACTACTAATTTTCTATCCTGGCCAATGTTCGAAGAGGCATTTTAAGACTTAGTAGTCTGCAGCCAATTATCTTAAAAATGTATTGGGAGAAATTTAGATTCGCTTGTGTTTACATATGATCGCAAAGCAGTAACAAGGTTTGAATGTTGTTCCCTCCGTGATAACTAGTATGTAGTATTCACCGTTGTGGCTTGTTTGATAACTTCTTATGAAACTCTCTGTTAAACAGCTTGTGCTCAATTCAAGTCAAGCACAACATTAATCGTAACGTTTGCGAGCAAACTCATTTAGTATAACTGGTTCACTTGAAATTCGTATTTTCCGTAATTTCTGAACTCATGAGAGCTGCAATTCACTCCCACAAACTTATCTTATCTTTGCGTATCTCAACACACCTTCAACGCACCATCACGCAACTGGCTCCTGCACAACGGTTCCTTGTGTTGAAAGGGCTTATTATGCTTAAATTTGATTACGGATTCTTGTGTTTAAAAACTTTCGATTAATGGTTGTTTGTGCTTTTGAACTTTTGTAGTTTTCAGATGAGGTATAAAAAATTTTTATCCGCTTTTGTTGGATAAGCAACTGATTGTTTTTTTAGTTTCTGCTTTGATGACAATAAAGCAAGGTTTGGTAACGTAAGTTGAGGGAAGATTGACTTACGGCAAGTTAATGGATTGCTTTCAGCCTCGAGTGAAATGAGTTAGAAGTATGGCGAGTTGCTCTGGCTTGAAAAGAGTGAACGCATTTTGAAACGAATTGTTTGAGAATGCGTAACACTGTCACAAGTGTCCCTTGTACTTGTCCGAATGCTTGGTGTGTCTTTCTATGCCAGCTGCTTGCTTTGCAATCAGCATGATTTGCAATAAATGTATCGTCCACTGCTTCAATTTCCAAACAATTTACAAGCAGATCTTCATTGTTCTCTCTCAGCACAAAGCAACGCCTTTATTCCAAAAAATATATATTATATATTATTATAATCCTCTGGCACGTTATGCTTCTGTCAGCGAAAGGTTCGGTTAGAAATTTGTCACAATGGTTCTCGAAAAGTCTAGGAAATTTTAAAATAAACCACACAGAACACTATCACGCAACTTTCGAGTCATGCATTAGTTTTGTCATGAACCGTTTAACTGTCATATACAGTCCACACTTACTTTGAAACAAGATTGTACAGAATTGGGTTGAGAGTCTCACTGATGCGTAAACAAGTGTGTGCAACCATTGCAAACATCCATCGAAAAACATAGGTATCATGTGAATTGACTTTGTTGAAAGCAAGGTAGAAATATAATGCTAAACATAGAAACACATGAATTACACATGCATTAAAAGTGATTTTATGGGAAGCAAGTTCTGAAGTAAAGTTTCAGAGCATAAGGAACACAAATCGACTTGTGATCTCAGGTCATGATGAAATTGAAATTGGTTACAGAGGCAAAAAAATGTTTGCATGCATTAGAGTAACAAAGTTATATTACTCTCAGTCCTGTTTAGTAAGATTTTGCAAAAGCAATGACTTCGATTTGATACTCCATACGTCATATGATTGAAATGCAAAGACTCGATTGCATTTCTGAGTAAAAGAAGGAAGAAACAAAAACGCAAAAAACTAAATTTTGTAACTATCAATACAAACCAAAATAACAGTGAAACCGAAACCAAATTAACTGAAATTGAATTTAATACAGAACCGAAGTACTGAAACCGGTTTATTTGCACATCTGTTCGATTTTATTTTATTTTTCTCACCTGTTTGTGGTATGTAGCCAACAACAAATGAGCCAACTACGACGCATAATTGGAGAACGGCTCGATTTTCTTGTCGCATCCGATGGATTTCGGCAGAACTTTTCTTTTGAACTTTAAAAGAAAATAAAACTCAGGTTTGTGCAATTAGTTGTTATATCTTAGCAAATCCATGATTTATATTTTTCCTTGCTTTATTGCTTTACCTTTTCTTCTTTTTTGGCGTCTATTATATATGATGAATATGGTTGCAGCAGAAAACATGGTGATTAGAATGGAAGGTGCATAAAAAAACACTGGGTTTCCTGCAATGGAGTAGGTGTCGAATTGCCGCCGCCTGCATTGAATGAACTGGATGGTCACTCAGATGATTTTCAATCATTAGCGTGAAAGGGAAAAATGTTTTATTTGATTTGCTTCATAGTTTAACAAACAAAAGCAGATCAAACAAAAAAGATTATAGTAAAATTATTAAGTCAACCGTTGTGAAAAACACAAAATACATTTTATTGAACGGTTCTTCAGGACAATTATCAAATGTACAAATGCCAACTAGGACAACTGCCAACTGAGCATTTGCAAACCTAAGGCTTGAAAATCATATTTTACAAATATGATTTTTGTGAAACGTGCAGATCTACGAAATCTCATAACTTACATATCATTCAAGTCGTATGCACGGG
>Ga0210059_1017463_pt1 | contig 10223 bp, 3 predicted proteins | sample Ectturendosymbi2_FD_188042 | JGI IMG/M metagenome (GOLD analysis project Ga0210059, IMG submission 188042) | Ecteinascidia turbinata endosymbiont from Florida, USA - Sample 2 (SPAdes) (version 2) | ecosystem: Host-associated > Tunicates > Ascidians > Unclassified | place: Key West, Florida...
AACCGAGATGTATGTTCCTGGTTTACAAACTAAGCATTCTGCTCCCCATTCATTTCTACCTTTCCGGAAACATGGATGTATTGCCATCATTTCGTCAGTAAATTTACATTTACGCTTAGCCACTTTTAACAGTAAAAAATCACAAAGTTTAATCTTCAGCACTAAATAATTCTCATCACATGTGATAACATTGCGGTTAGATTTCATAAAATGCATTATTTAAAAATCCCGGACATTGAAGCACTTTTTAACAGTTCTCCCTGATGCATATTTGGCCACTAAAATCCCAGACATGTACGGGAAAAACCTGACCCTAATATATGCGTCATGTGTTCAAATGCACAGGGTACGGAACGAGGCATATATGCATCATTCAATTGAATATGCCTGGTGCGGATTGACATGTATAAATGCCAACACGATGACTTTTCACGTACTTGTTTGTTTGCAACAAAATATTCCACAAATGTTCTTCATATCAAGACACGCTAATCTTAAAAATTTCATACAATTTGACCAAATAATTTTTGAGTAATGAACTTTGGTAGCAAACCATGTTACTAGGCCTAGGCTACAAGACTTTCAAAAAAGTTAGGTGTGAACAGTTGTTTGGTAACATACAATAAGATTTTTTGTACTCATTTGGTTGCAATGAAAATTTACAATAATGTTCTCCATACCTATCTGCATAATCTCTGTAAATTTCAAGTAACATCAGCAAGAACATTTTTAATTATGACATTTGGTATCAAGCAACAGTTTACTAGGCTTAGGCTACAACACTTTTTAGAAAACGCTTAGGTCTTGGCTGCTGTTGCATGTATGAGGATAACTTTTTTTCAGTTGTGTTGGTGCACAGAAAGCTTCCACATATGATGTTCATACCTATTCTCATCATCTCTGAAAATTTGAAGTAATTCTAACTAAAAGCTTTGGAGTTAGGTACTTTCGTTTCGTAGCTACAGACACGCATAGGCTACAAAACTTTATCCTATTCAGCAGGGTTAAGCAGTTGTTTTGTGAAGCATCATAACTTTTTTGAAACTAAAGTTTTTGCAACCAAAATTTACAGGAGTTATTTTTGAATTGTTATGAATTTTGCCTGAAAATTTGAATCCAGTACATCAAGAACTTTGCGAGTTAATAGTTATTGAATTAAGGAACTGTACTCTGTTCCCGGGTATCAGAATAATTGTTTGTGCATGTGGCTGGCAACATGGTGATTTGGGTTCAGTAATTGTTGAGTAAGGCGCAATTACTTTTAACATGCTTAGTCTTTTGCAACGAAATTGTAGATGAATGTTCTTCATGTGAAAATGCCTTTTTCCTGAAAATTTGAGGTCAATCAGGCAAGTACTTTCTGAGTTATTCAATTTTGTGTATGGCTGTTGGGTGAAAACAAGGTAAAAGCTGTCCTGCACCAGCTGAATAATCACGTGAAATTCACACCGCACTGAAGGTGTTAATGCTGTACAAGTCCACATAGAAAGGATTTCAAGTCCTTGTTTTCAACGTTTATGTTACCCATGTCAATATTTCTCTATCCAGAGACAAACCAGAAACGCTAGAAAGTCGATCAAAGGCTCAAAAGACTCAGACTCGAGCCTAGTTTCCAATGAAAACTTCATTGAAACACTTTGGCCTAGTGGTTGGGCCCTAGGCCAGGCAACATGAGCCAAAATGACCCCAAAACTACTTCACTTATTACGTCACTCACAAAAAATCTGCAACCCCCAACCAGAAAATTTTTTTTCAAGTGAAATCTCCTAGACTGGCTGGTCTGTTTGAGCCTTTGAACAGCTCTCTAGCGCAATCGGTGGAGGAGCTAGGGCCTTGGTAAGGCAACCGAAAACTGCTATTTTTTAGGCCGAAATCGAAGTGTGTATATATCGTGCCCCGGCTCTCAAAGTGTTAATTAGGTAATTAATTATTTTGTTTACTTTAGCTCACAACTTTTGAACCAGAAATGCTACAAAGTTGATCAAAGGCTCAAAGATGGACTCGAACCTAGTTGCAATGAAAACTTCAGCAAAATACTGTGGTCTAGCGGTTGGGCCCAAGGCCAGGTAACATGCACCAAATTGGCCAGAAACCTACCTCACTTATGACGTCACTCACAAAAAAGCAAAACGCAAAACCAAAAATTTTTTATTGCTGATTAGAAGACTTGCAAAATCTTGAGGGTTTGAACAGCTCTGCAGCGCAATCGGAGGAGGAGCTATGGCATTGGTAAGGCAACCGAAAACTACTGTTTTAGGCCGATTTCAAAGTACGAACATATCATACCCCAGCATCCAACGTGATGAGATTCTTAGAACCAAGTAGTATGCAGGGATTCATGATTAGCATAAGGTTGTGAACCACAGGCTTGTCTCTGGTTTGGGAAGTATTAGCATGCCATGATGACATGCGGTGGAGGTTACATGGAAATGTTGATGGCTTATGTTAAAGAGCAGCTTATAGTCAAATCAGTGCAGCAATACTTGTTGAACAGATCACACACAGTTAACTGCAGGTTGGTACAGGTACTACAGTTTGTTTAGCAGTGAAATTCACATTTTCAATCTTGATTTTATGCAAATTTATTGAGATGCCATCAATTTTTAGTGCATCTTACAAAAAAATGAGAAATGTTACCTCTGCCAATTTTTAATATGTTATGGAGATAGTGTCCAAGTATGTTTTTAAAGTTCAAAGGTAATTTCTCCCAACATACTTATTCATTAAAAATAACTACGGGAATGAAATCCATGGACAATTTCTTATGATTGATACTAATTTCATCAAAATCCAACCAGTGGTTGCTGAGATATGGCATTTAGAAATTCAGTGGTACCACTCATTTTTGGCGAAACTTTGGAATTTCAAAGGCCAATATCTCTGAAACTATTGATCGGATTTGGATAAAATTTGAAATTTTTGAAAACAATATGCATAATCTACTTGCATACCAAATTTGATGCAAATCAGTGATGGTAATGTGAAAAGTCGAAAAATTTAAGGTGATTTGACATGGAATGACCCCATAACATATTACGAAAAACTGTGTTACAGAAGGAGATGCCTTAGCACCACACAGATCATAATTTTAACCTTGAAGTCAGTGGTCACTGAAGCAGATGTTTGTAATTAAAGCTCACATATAACACACAAACTTACATGACCTGTAGACTAAAACTACTTCCTATAAATGTATAATAATAAAGAAGTGTAGCATACTGATGAAATATTCCCACACATATGATAGTTAATTGCTGGAAATGACTAGCTTGAATATAATTAAGCAATCATTAGGCTTATTGTGAGACAAAACATTTCTAGAATGTTGCAATGCTGTGTTGCAATTTATAGTACAGTGACGATAATTTGCAAATTTAAAAAACTCAATGGACAGCTGTATTTTGTAATTTCAAATTCGTGCCAGTTTTCCAAAAATATTAATGCATTCACGGACTTAAGGTTTAGAACCACTAGTATAATAGAGTATGTAGATAACGTCTATAGCAGCGGTTGGGAATTTGTGTAGACATTACCCAAAAATAATTCAAAAAAATGAAATTAACCCACAATTATGTAAGAACTAAACAGATTATACTTGGTATGAATAGCCAGACAAACACTAGAAAAAATTTTATTTGGAAGAAGAAAGCATCTGACAACATTTTACCCTAATCTTCAATTTTATCCCATTTGGATTAATTTATCTTAGTTTCCCAACCTTTGGTCTGTAGCATGATAAAATGTCTGTACAAAGCATGAAAGCAATAGCAGGTATATAATATTTTGCTGTTTTATGTGTTGTGCATTGTAATGCTGAACATAAGTCCATCTCTCTGGTTGAATTTGCCTTTCATAAGGTGTGGCATGTTAAGTTGAAATCACTTTTTGTATATTTTTCAGCTTCAAAGATACGGTCATTGAAAATAACCGGGATAAATACGAATACACCCTCAGCATTTGTGACGAAATACAGGATGCCTCACTTGGATCCCTGAAAAATGTGGGTGTTTTACAAAAAGATTTACAAGAAATTACTCATAAGAATTTGTACAAGAAGGTTGGCTCAGTTGACAGTACTATGGTCAAAGGTGGTACAGACTGGATACTTCTAACATATGCAGATGGTGATCGTTACAACAGTCATTGCAATAAATCCAAAAGACAAGCACACGTCATGATTGTATGTGATCCGACTAAATTAAAGGTATGTTTACATTTAAATATATCTTAGAAAAGATTTCATTGTTTTTGTACCTGTAATCTGTATACACTGGTTAATACCTTCAGCTCCAGGCTGTTTATACTTTTAAGACTCATGTGAGCCACTTAAAAGGCTATCATTTTGCAACTCCATAAATCCTTTGCCGATTGCGCTAGACAGCTGTTCAAACCCTCAAAAGATGCGGGAAGTCTTTGAGTTTCCCATGACAAAAAATTTTTTGGCTTTGGGTTTTTTTGTGAGTGACGTGAGGTATGTTTTCGGCCATTTTGGCTAAGGTTACCTTAGGCCCAGACTGCTAGATGGAAGTATTTCACTCAAGTTTTTATTGGAAGCTAGGCTAGAATTTGAGTCTTTTGAGCCTTTGATTGACGTTCTAGGTTCCCTGGTTAAAAAGTTGGTCTAAAAACAACAAATTAATTAATCCCATAATAAGATAATTAATAGGTTTATTGTTTTTAGGCCATAACTGCTGAATCAGAAACGCTAAAAAACTGATCAAATGCTCAAAAAACTTGGATTCTAGCCTAGTTTCTAATAAAAACTTAAGCGAAATACTTCCAACCTGCGCCAAAAACCTACCCCACATATGACATCACTTGCAACAAAACTGAAACACAAAACCAATTTTTTTTTCATTGCAGGCTTGAAGAGTTGCTGCATCTTTTGAGCATTTGAACAGCTCTTTAGTGTAATTGGCGGTGGAGTTATAGAGTTGTTAAGTGGCAGAAAAATAACCACAAAAGCACATGCTCAATGAGTGGTTTCAAAGTACGAGTACAGTATATCGTACTCTGGCACCAAAGGTGTTAATATTAGTTGTCATCAGAACTGTATGAATTTGCTGTTGAAATCCAGCCCAGTTTGCACTTAATCACTTTTATAATCATCCAAGGCATATGCATCAAGGTTTTATTGTGATATGCAACATGAAGTACAAGTGTGACCAAGTTTAGGTAAAATTTTGTGTCAATAGACATTTAATTTTCTGTAAGGTACACTTGATTTTAGGGGTAAAAACAGTGCCTGCTGTCAAGACTATGTTTAGCATTATTTTTGTTAAATTGAATTTTACTGTTGTATTCACCAGAAGCTGTGAGTTACTGTATTGTCAGACCATGTAGCGCACTTCAAATCTTTTAGTTTTCTCAAAAATCGAATTGCACCTTATAATGCAGTGTGCCTAATGTATGAATCTGGTTGTGCTTTCTCATCTAGAAACAACTGTATGTGGTAAACGGTGCTATTTATGTAATTGCTAGTGATGATTTTTTTGTGAATCGACCATCGTGTTATGTAATACACCAACAAGAATTGCAATGAGCAGAGTATGTGGTTCCGAGAGTAGCTCGCACATACCACATTGTATTACTCTGTGAGGCTCCTGACTACATTGGCCCACACCAAATCAATCATGCACTCAACTTTAATTAATTCTATTCGTGTCTAATGGATTAGGTATGTGTGACATTAAACTCCCAATGGCAAACCCAGCACTCAGGAGTTATTGTGAAAGAGTTGAATACAGTTTGACTTTTCTAAGTTTTGATTCATTTAATGTGCCTTATAATCCAGTCTGCCTCATGTATGAAAAAAGAACAGCTAGCATTCAATTTTTTTAAATTACACCTTATAATCCGGTGCACCTTAATGTCTGAAAAATACGGTATGTTTGTCTTTTGTATGTATTTCCCAATCTCTTTTTACCAAGACATTCTGTACAGCACAAGGTTGTGGAACCCTGCACACAACAATCTGTTACAAAGAAAAAACGCTTGGTTTTTAAGTCTTTAACCATGTAAGTCCAGCAAAACCAAAATTTTGGTTCGCACATATTTAACCATGACTTGCTAACTGATAGAGCTAGAGATTGTTCAAAAGATTAATTACTCCCCTGATCAATCTTGTTTTCAATCGCCTAATTGGGTGATTAATAAATTTGTTGTTTTTAGGCCATAACGTTGGAACCAGAAATGCTAGAAAGCCAATTAAGGGCTCAAAAGACTTGGATTCTAGCCTAGTTTCCAATAAAAACTTGAGCAAAATTCTTCCATCTAGCAGTTGGGCATAGGGCCCGGCCAGGTAACCTGAGCCAAAATGGCTGAAAACCTATTCCACTTACGACATCACTCACAAAAAAACTGAAAATCAAAACCAAATTTTTTTTTTCATTGCAGAACTGACGACTTGCCGAGTCTTTTAAGGGTTTGAACAGCTCTCTAGCACAACTGACTAGCAAGTTATGGAGTTACAAAGTGTCATGAAAATAGCGACTCATGTGAGATTTTTAGCTATCGTATTAATGTGCCAAATATAATTTGATCAAAAGTTTTGAAAATCAGAAATGACACAAATGCAACATGAACAAAATGTCTGAGAAATTATAATGGCCATTTTTAGAAACCAACAAGGGAAGCAGGCTACACAAAAATTCAGGAATTTATTAGCAGAACCCGACGGAAGTAAAAACTGTAGCTGTTAGTATATATTTTATGAAGAAAAACAGAAAGTAGGCCTATTCACGTACCGCCTTCAAGGCCTTCGCATACCATTAGTGGTACGCGTTCCACAGTTTGGGAACCATTGCCCTAGGGCATAGGTTTTCCGTATGGAGCCCCAGGGCTCCGCGAGAGAAACCTTGGGGCTCCGTGAGCTATTTTGCAATTTACTCAGGAACAATGTGTTTTTTTATTTTTTTATTTTTAGAAATTTATTGTGGGGTTCTGTAAAGTATGGTCATCTCTTCATGGGTTCCATAACACCAAAAGTTTGAGAACCCCTGCCCTAGGGGATTAGCTAATTGTGTTTTTTTTACCAAAGATTGCAAACCACTAACGCTAGATGGTCAACAAGGGCTCTAAGGATGCGGATTTTTCCCAATTCATTTTGAAAGAAAAAACAAAGAAATTGCTGCCTGTATATTTTTCTCAAGCCCTGATGATGTCGTCAAAAATCGCTTGACCACCACCCACTCATGACATCACCCTTAAGACTTTGAGAGCCAGGGTACGATATATTCATACTTTGAAATCGGCCTAAAACCAGTAGTTGTCAGTTGCCTTACCAACGCCCTAGCTCCTCCGCTGATTGCGCTAGAGAGCTGTTTAAGGGCTCAAACGAATTGGCCAGTCTTCTAGTCAGCACTTGTTTTTTGGTTGGGGGTTGCAGATTTTTGTGAGTGATGTCATAAGTGAAGTAGCTTTTGGGCCATTTTGGTTCATGTTGCCTGGCCTAGGGCCCAACCGCTAGGCCAAAGTATTTTGCAGAAGTTTTCATTGGAAACTAGGCTCGAGTCCGAGTCTTTTGAGCCTTTGATCGACTTTCTAGCGTTTCTGGTTCAAAAGTTATGATCTTAAATAAACAAATTAATTGATGATCTGGCGTTGGTAAGGCAACTGAGAACTGCTGGTTTTAGGCCGAAATCTAGGTACGAACATATCGTGCGCTGGCTCTCAAAGTGTCAAATGGACATATATGACATCACAATTGTCTGAATGCAAAAAGTGTTTGTTAAATGTCTGTATGTTACATCACAATAGTTTCTTTGGCAAAGTTTGTGAAAAGTAGGTTTTTGCCTTTATAACGTAGGTGCGCTGCGGCCAAACAAGAATTCATTAGTGTTCTGTCACGAAAAAAATTTAAAAAGGACTGCACTAAACTAAAGTCTATGATACATAAAAGGCTCTGATACTGTGGTGTTACAAGTGAAATGAAACAATATATGAACACTCATGAAACTCCACTTTCTGAAAATATTTCAGTTCAATGTAACCAAAGAAACAAAAATATACATTACCTGCTAAAAACATCAAATTATTACCCATTTGTGTGCAATTACCCACAAGTTAGCATTAAGTGATTTGTGAAGGAATAGTATATATTGCAATAAGTTAGAAGTGCACCTGCTTTTTTCATTGTTTTTTGAAATTTTTTTGTTTCAATAAAGTACTGTGAAACAACTGCATTGGGTGTTTTTCCCATAGTATATATTTTAACTACATGAAAAACAAGTTCTGTGTTAATGAATGCTGTTAAAAAGACACAACACAATGACATTCTGATCAATAAGTACTGTTGTTTGGTGGTTGTATTCGATCAACAAACTTAATAATTGGCTGTTAGGGTTTTTAAGTCAGGTATAGAAGATCTTCAATGCTTTGTGCCATTTTAGAACATAACATTGCTACTCATGAGGGAGGTGGTTTTCCCTTTGCACTGTGATTTGACTTGTCTGTCAGTAGCTTTTGTTACGGTGCGTTTTCTGGCTGATGACATCAATAAAAACTGTTTGATCTATTTCTTGTGTCAATGTCGGCCAGATGAATAACGCAACGTGTACTTTTTGTTTTACTGCTGATTATTTGTCATACCATGAACAGTGTTCATATATTTCTTATTTTGCAGGGGCAATTTAAGGTTTTGTATGAAAGCACTACTATGAATGCTGGATCATGCTTTTACATGATGGAACTTTCAAGCAGTGTTGCCTGCAGTTCCTCTGGTGGTCTCAGTGTGGGATCAGTACTTGTGATAATGTAGGTACATTATAAAAATATCACAGTTTCTGTAGCAAAAAGACATTTTCCTTTCTTCGTTATCACAACTCATTGTTACTACTTCAAATAACTAGTTAAATGTAAGTTTATTTTAGATTCTTTTCTGTTGCTATCGTTTATTTATTGGTTGGATCATTGTACAAGAGATGCATGTATGGATCTAAAGGATGGGAGCAAATTCCAAACATTGGGTTTTGGAAATCATGTGGAAGCTTGCAGGCTGTAAGTGATCTTGAAGGCATTCATTGGAACTTCAATGCGTATGATTTAAATTATTACTGAGGTTCAAGTGGTTTGCTGTTCGATTTGCATGAACTTTTCCCACTTCTGCAAGTTTAACACTGGAAGCAGTATTTTTTCTTGCATATTTTTATTTTATTTTTTCTTATTTTATTTATTTTTTCTTGATTGGTAGTCCTGTGCTGAATCTCCACCAAGCAGTAAAGCATGTGTAGCAAATATTTTTCCTTCAGAGGCCATTACACTGTTAAAATTTGGTTTGCTTGGCCATAGATATTTTTTTGCTTTTTTATTGCTTATGATCATGAAGCGTGGTCAAGAAATATAATTGCTATGAAATAGAAAATATTTCATTTTATGTAAAGGAAGAACTGGAACCAACAGAGTAGGGACTCTTCTTAAGAGGCAGTATGCTTATATGTGAACAAGATGCGTGTTTTGCTACGCAATACCTTTCCAATACATTTAAAGTAGGCTGCAGTGGCATATCTATGCAAAGTGGCGCCCATGGCAAAATTTAAATGTGTGCCCTTTGTGCCCTTTCTGATAATTTAAATATTAAATATAGACACAATTTTTGCGAAAGACAAACTATGAAGAATATAAATTTTTGAAAACGGAAAATATTGTGTTTATTTTTGCTTTAAACTATTCAGCAAATAAAATATTTAAAATTATCCATAACTGCAACATACTTCTATACACATTTATTTTTATTATGATGAACATCAAAACATTCAAATAATAACGTTATCGTTGTCTATAGGTCTACATAGTGTTGCCTGACAAAATTGTTAATCTTACAAAAAAAAATCAAAAATCTCTTTTGAAACGAAACACTTTCAATCTGAATTGTGCAATAGACTATTTAATGCAAGTCATGTATCAATTCTATTCGAAAAACACGATTCCATCGAGACACAAACATATCCAGCCTTTTCCGTTTAAATTACACAAAAGTGATACTTAAAATAAAACAACACTTTCCGTGCCTTCATCAATGCAAAGTCGTCTATAATTTCATCAAAGCAAGCTTTTGCTGTTTTATCCCTTTCTATTTCATCAAAGCTGTATCACATAACCTTACCTGACTTGTTCTTAGTCAATGAGGCGCAGAGGTATGAAAGAATCAGTTTCAGTTTGCAAAGAATCAGTTTCAGAAAGAATCAGTTTTCAGTTTAAAGATCGTTCGCAGCTTGCAGTAAATA
>Ga0210059_1017464_pt1 | contig 10223 bp, 2 predicted proteins | sample Ectturendosymbi2_FD_188042 | JGI IMG/M metagenome (GOLD analysis project Ga0210059, IMG submission 188042) | Ecteinascidia turbinata endosymbiont from Florida, USA - Sample 2 (SPAdes) (version 2) | ecosystem: Host-associated > Tunicates > Ascidians > Unclassified | place: Key West, Florida...
GCTACACGTTAAAAATGCATAGAGGCATCGACGGGATGTTTGCATTCAGCTCCGGTTTGTGTTCTTGAATCAACAAAGATTCAAGAATCTGCAGCCGTCGCCAATTGTTGTCACTGCCAATGATCTCTTAAAAGACTAACTTCTGCTTGATCGTACTTTGCAAAACTGAGAGATGAACGTGCATTTACATCGATTTAAAGTAAGTTTCCGTATTCCTGGAAAGTGCAAGTAGGGTTTATGAATTCATCTGAAAAGAATTATCACTTTAAGTAAGTAACTAATACAGCTGGAGGTCAGAGTCGGTCCAGAGTCGGATAATCGAAATTGCCAGGAGTCGGAGTCGGAAGACGGGACTTCCAACTCCACAGCCTTGCTTACAACGCCAGTCTGTGAGATTGATGCCACAATCCTTGTTTCAGTAGTATATCATGATGCAATTTTCACCACAAGAGCATCATGAGACTTACTTCACTTGAACCAAAATGTCACTTCTGTTTGCAAATGGCTTAACTGTTGGTTATTTTTCTGTTACTTTTAAGGAACCGTCATTTTTTTGCACATCTGAAATAGCCATTCATAACAAAAATTAGGTTTATTTCAAATGTTTATGCCAATCTCAGGTTGCCTCTTCAAATCTTTGGAGGAATAATCCTTATAAGGGAAAATGAACAAGGCTATTAAAAGACTAAGCAGCACATATTTGTAATTACGAACTAAACGATACCTTCAGAAGACAAGTATTAGTAAATATTGAAATATTAACTTCAACAACTATCGAATTGTATTTTGCAGCAACTATTGAAACCTGACCTGCCAAATAAGAAACACTTTTATAAATAAAGCCAGGGTTGTTTTAAAGGAAAATGTTAGGTACCTGGTATGGACCTGTAGGGACCCGATTTCTCTTATTCTAAGGACCCGATTTTCTCTGATATTAAGGACCCGATGATAATTTTCTCTGATTCTAGAGACCCGATTTGAAATTCTAGGGACCTGAATCGGGTCCCTAAAACGCCTTAAAAAAACTAATAAAGCAGAAAGCAGCTTAAAAACTTAATCCCTCTCCCTAGGCGTAGCCAGGTGGTCCAAAAGGGCCATGTCCCCCAAATTTTTAGAACATGTAGTCATTTTGTACTGTGAGAGGCGTTTTTCCAAACAAAATAATTTTATTTGCCTAAAATCAAACATTTGGGCTCCCCCAAAATTTTTTGGCTGGCACGTCATTGCCCCTGTCTTAACACAATGCTAGTGAAAAAAAATTTGGCTACTCACCACTGAAAACAATGACCATTCTTACTATAGAACTTTGATGAGGGCATTAAAAACTGCACAGTTCACTTGGATTTTCATTGGCAAGGTATCCCATGCTTAAAAATACTACGGGACCCTCCAGAGTTTTCTCAAGTTTTGACCTTGCTCACTGCAAAGACTTTTTCAGAGATTGCAACTGTTTCATCTGAATACCAAGATGTTTGTAAATCAAGTTTTGGTGTATTTTGATGGTGGTAGTAAAGCAAATTCATACTGTATTTTGAGAGACTGTGGGAAATATTTGATAATCGTTTTGGTCTCTCAAAACAACTTAAAAAACACTGGGCTCCTCGCCGGCACTATACACAAGCAGCTTCTATAGAAAGTAAGTTTGCGTTGGTTGTAAGCAGAGCGTGGGGCCCCTTTAGCAAGCGGCCCGATTAGAAGAAATTGGTCAAATCGGCTTAAAACCGGCCCTTGTCATGCTTCCCTAAATTTCTAGCATATCTTGTTGTTTTGTGCGATGACCCAAACCAATACTATAGCTTGCATGAAGTCAAAATATTTGGTCCCTCCCAAAATTTTGGGCTGGCTTCGTGACTGTTATGTATGGTTTGTGGATGCAACTTTTACTGAATCAAAGTCCAAAGTGGTTCTGAAATTGTGTATGAAGCTTTTAACTTTAGTCTGAAACTATTCAGTTTGTTCTCAGAGCAATTATCCTAATCCCTAGATGACTTGACCTGGAGTCCTATGCACAAACATGGCTTCGTGTCAGAATGAAGCAAGAAGGTCAATATTGGTTGGTATATTAAAACACTCATGATGTAACAACGCATAAATGGTTGTGCTTGGTTTATTATTATCATTTGATAGCTCAGGCAGACATCCTAGTAAACAACTGCCAACATGAAACATGGTATTGCCCCTAAAATGCAATAGAAATAGATCCACTCCAAGCTTACTTCGAATTTTTTTGTAAAATTTACAAAAGCCTGTATATCTGCATTGTTAAGCCAACTTTTTTGCGACCCCAAAATTACATTACCTGTATATTACCCAAAATTACCTGTAGTTTGAGAAGCCCTGATTTAGACCAAGTGTTTTGTTTGTTCTGCTAAAACAATGGCAATTTTAGAGATCACATGTCAGACATTTTGCTCATACGCAGTTGCATTTTTCTTCTCAAAAGCCACAAAATTTCATTTGCTCCTGTGACTGTTTAGATCAATGCAAGAAGACATTTTTTCCTCGTTTTTCATTTTTCAGCTAAAAATTGAAAATGTTGCAACGCCTCTATAAAGGAAACAGGCAGAAACGTAATACATTATTTTACTTGATCAAAGAAAATGACATTTCACAGGTGCAATCCTCCCTTCCAAGCCTGAAGTATCAAGAGTTTTCTGGCCTTTGTGGTGTTTCAAAGTGCAAGTGCATGTACAACCCAGCATGAGTGACCTTGTATACGGAAGGGCGTAACCTTGCATAACTACAAATGAAGAGTCACCTTGCAAAAATTCAGGTCTATTGCAAGGAAGTGGAAGGTAGATCATAAAAATGTGATCCACAGCAAATCAAAACAGCTTCACTTTAACATGGCGTAAAATGAACGTGGTCTCAAATGAACGCGGCCTCAAATGAACGCGGCCTCAAATGAACGCGGCCTCAAATGAACGCAGCCTCAAATGAACGTGGTCTCAAATGAGGTTGTCTCAAATGAATTGGTCTCAATTATCTGCACACCCATTTTTGCAACTAGTTGACATAGAATCTGTGACCTCACACAGTTTCATGATTTTTATTGGTCTACTTAAATCACTGAAAACACTGATTAAATTAAATGATTTTGATTGAAACCCATCAACCATGGTTTCAATCAAACCAAGGCAATGCACATCAATTTGAAACAAAAGCAACAGACAGTAACAACACTTACATTGCATTACTGCGTGCAAAAAATCTTAAAAACTTTGGATTGTCGGCACTCCGCAGAGCAAAACCTTGGCTTGGAAGAGAAATTTGTCATTGAACACAAAGGGTTATGAAATTAAGGACGTGCTTAACCCCAAGTGAATTCTCCATTCTTGTGCACACCACAATGGTAACCTAGTTGAAACTTCAGTTCAATTTGGCTATTACCTGTTTATTTATTTTGTAGCTCCTAATAAATTCCACAATGCCAAGTTTTTTCTACACATCAATACATCCATCACACTACCAAGCCACTCATTAGTTGAGGGTAATGTTTACAATGTGCTGATTGCCAAGGACGTTGAATGATAATGCTAAAAATTAGTAAAATGATTTGCATCTTTTCACATTTTTATAAACTGGCTAAGTTTTCAAACGCTATTGATGCAGATTTCAGACTAGGAGTTAACTTCACATGCAACAACTCAGTGCCAGTATAGCATCTACCACAGACAAGTGTTTTCAGAGTCCAACTGTGTAGACCAGTGGTTCTCAAACTTTTTGAGATCGCGTACCAATTGATGTTTTTTTAATGTTGGAGTGTACACGCCTGGTTTCAGAAGAACGTAATTTGCTCAATGCACTTAAGATTAATATAGCACATAAACGAATTAGCAACATTATCATAACACACGAATGAATTATAACACAGAAACGAATTAACAAAGCTTTTCGAATATGACAGGAAAGCTGCTCACGTACCATCTGAAAAGCCCTCGCATACCACTAGTGGTACACGCACCACAGTTTGAGAACCACTGGTGTCGACACACCCAAAAGTGACAGGTACGTTTTTGTCTAGCATCACAGAAAACATGCTCATTGACTGTGAAATCCATATTTCACAAATGTAAGCATAAGTCATTTGGTTGATTGACCCTTAACACCTTGAGAGCCGGACTACGATATATTCGTAATTCGATTTCGGCCTAAAAACAGCAGTTTTCGGTTGCCTTACCAATGCCCTAGCTCCTCCACCGATTGCGCTAGAGAGCTGTTCAAGGGCTCAAACACATCAGCTAGTCCACTAGATTGCACTCGAAAAAAAATTTTTTGGTTGGGGGGGTGGATTTTTTGTGACTGACATCACAAGTGAAGCATTTTTAGGGTCATTTTGGCTCATGTAGTCCGGCCTAAGGCCCAACCACTAGGCCAAAGTGTTTCACTAAAGTTTTTATTGGAAACTAGGCTCGAGTCCGATCGACTTTCTAGCGTTTCTGGTTCAACAGTTATGTTCTAAAATAAACAAATTAATTAATTAGCTAATTAGTCAAATATTTTTACTAACTTACATCACAACTTTTGAACCCGAAAACCCAGCAGGTCATCCAAAGTATCAAAAGACTTGGAATGTAGCCTAGTTTCCAGTAAAAACTTCAGCGAAATACTACCACCCAACGGTTGGCCTCCAGGGCCAGGCAAAGTGGGCCAAGGTGTCCTAAAAGTCTTCCACTTGTGACATCACTCATAAAAAACCCGCACCTCCAAGCAAAAATTTTTTTTCGAGTGCAGACTAGAAGACTTGCCACGTCTTTTGAGACTTTTACTGGGTCTGTAGAACATACCGGACCGGAGAAATTTCTGCGCAAAGCCACGTGCGTTTAGGTGGTTTTTTTTTCTGAAAATCCACGAATCCTAGCAGACGCCAAAGTGTTAAACACAGAATATTATCATCAAAATAATACAAAGAAATAAACTGGGTGAAATGCATTTGAAACATTCTAAGCATGCGACTAGCAGTTGAGGAAATTTCAGATAATCCAACACTTCATTTGTCTATCTAACTCAGGGGTCTCAAACTCAAATTGCTCCAAAGGCCAAATTAAGACCTATAACCTAATCCGAGGGCTGCATTATGGCAACCCATTATGACACTCACGCAACAATGGCAGTACCTGAACCTCACAAGAAACAGTTTTTACGCTCGCCTGAAAGGAACTTGTTCAGTCACTGGCCAAGTACTTTTAAACACCGCTGAAGAAACAAAATAACTTAACAGTTGATTATCTGAAGAATTACCGCGCACCGCGGGCCACACAAAATGGCTTTGTGGGCCATTGCGGCCCACGTGTTTAAGACCCCTGATCTAACTGCTAAGAACAATGTGCTTTATAAATCTAATCAACAGCTTGCAACCATATGATTTATTCAAAACAAAGTCTTGCTGTCAACTCAAAAAAATAACTATTGAACAAATTACATCAAACATTTCACAAAAATAGTCTACTGCAGAAGCATATCTTTAGGCGAGATGAAGGTTGTACCATACCTCAGTGAAACAAAGAAGTTGCAATGAGTGCTTACAGAAAGTTTACTCCAAAATATGCTGTTTTAAAAAGTAAATCACATGTTTCAAGATTGTATCAAACACAGAGTAAAACTGAATTTCCAGAGTCAGAATATTTCTAACACAAACAATGCTTTGCCAATGCCAGAATGTCTTGCACTCATACAGTGATAGCATGTACACGATGTACAAAGCTTTGAAATCCCGATTTAAGAATCTTGTTGCAAGAATTTTATGACAGCTTAAACTGGTAATTTGTGACAGGTTTAATATCCACCTGAAACAACACACCCATTTAAAAATAGAAAAAACACTAAAATACCCGCCCTGTTTTTTCATAATAAAAATACCAACAAACATGATATAGTCAACTGTGTAAGTCAAGATTTATAGTTGTAAAATAAAGACAGTCTTAGCAGTTATTTATATGTACAAGAGTACCAAAATATAAGTCACTACAAGTAGTAAGATATGGCATGTAGCTAACAATCTTAATAGTGAATGGATTTTTTTAATTTACCTCTAAATTTTGTGAAGGTAAGCTTAATGTGTTAACAGCTGGCTGCTGCAACAATGTTTAGATGGTCTACTTAAACTCTAATTACAGTATCACGCATTCTCAGTATCAAGCTGTACTAAAAAACATTTGTTATGACAAAAAATATATATAGCTGAAATTGTCACATCCACTAATGTTTTCATAACAATGATCAGTCTTGAGACTTTCAGTTATCCTCTTAATGCTATGGCCTGATCAATAGTAGTTGTGGACCTTACCTAAACCATATCCAGAAAATTTCAATGGTAGCAGAGCTGGTTGAGCATGATCATAGGCTTGATACAAATGTAGAGAGCCCTTACGAGAATTTCTTGCTTTAAATTTGCTTTGCATGCCTCTGATAACTTCCAACACTTTGCTGCTTGTAACTGTTTGACGGCATTTCAGAAAAATATGTTGGATTCCATTTTTGATTATTTTTTACATACAGTACATATGCTATGGAAGGCAATAATTTACCATCTGCAAATAAACACTTTTGTATTTGTGTTGATGCAAAAGATTGTTGTTTGATGTTGTTATTAAAACCAACATGGGTTTTTTTGTTAAAAAATATAGTTTTTTAACAAACATCGTTTGTGATGTGTATTTCTGAAGCCAAGTTGTCTCAAAATAAAAAACATAACTTATTTTGCTATGATAATGTATTTTATGGCCCAGAAGACGCACCAGATTATAAGGCATGCTTTCAACTTTTAATGCCAGCTGTTCTTTTTTCATACATAAGGTGCAAAATGGCAAGGGAGTTTCATCTGTCACGCACGCCTAATCTGCTAGACATGAATAGAATAAGCTAAAAGCTGTGCATGTGTTTGATTCAGTGTGCGCCAATGTAGTCCGGAGCTTCCCAAAGTAATACATAGAGTAACATAATACATATAGCTCTGTGTGCGGTAGCCTCGCAGAGTAATATGAACTGTGCTTCAACATCAGCTACTTGCTCATTGCAATTGTTGTTGGTTTATTATGTTACATGATGGTGTGTTCACAAAAAATCGTAACTAGCAATTGAATAAATAGCACCGTTTACCGCATAAAATTGGTCCTAGGTGAGACACCACAACCATATTCATACATTAGTCACACTGCATTATAAGACTCACTTTCGATTTTTGGAAAAATCAAAGGATTTTAAGTGGTCTTATGGTCTGAAAAATACGGTACTGTTTTCAGCCAAATAGCAATAAGAAATAAGAAAATTTAGACCATTCAGTCATTGTCAGTCAATGTGGTGTTTAACACTTTGGCGTCCAGCCGCTTTCAGGGATTTTCAAGAAAAAAACACTGAAACGCACACACATGTCTTTGCGTGGGAATTTCTTCGGTCCAGTCAGCGCTACAAACCTGGTAAAAAGCTCAAAAGACGCGGCAAGTCTTCTAGTCTGAACTCGAAAAAAAAATTTTTGCTTGGGTTGTGCAGATATTTCATGAGAGATGTCATAAGTGGAGGACTTTCAGGCCACCTTGGCCCACTTTACCTGGCCCTTGGCGCCAACCGTTAGATCAGGGGTTCCCAACCTGTGGTACGTGAGTAACTTCCAATATTTCATAAAAACATGGATTCATAACTTTATAGTTTAGGTATCTGGCTTTGTTTCTAAAGAAATAAATTTCCCTGTAGCCTGGTGGTCCTATTGCTTCATAACATTATGACCTTCGATCAGGGGCAGATCCTGGGGGTGGCAATTGGGGCGATTGTCCCCTTTAAACCTACGAAAGTAACTTTATTCACCATGATTTTGCACAATTCGGAAAAAAACATTTGCGATATAAGGCCATTCTGTCGTCCATTGCTTTGTCACAGTAATGTTGTGAAGTATAACTCATCTCTCTTACATTAGTGAACCCATAATGAGACTTGACTACCAAATATTACTGAAATTTCTCTGCCTAAAGTTACTGGCTGGATCTGACCCTGCGTTCGATGCGCTGTTAGCAAATTTATGTCACGCATTGACCAATTGGTGGAAGGTAACCAAAAACAAAAGTCTCATTAAATTTAGTTGTGGTCTTTTCTTGTCATTTTAATGTAAATTGTTCTTTTGAATAAACAAAAATTTCATCAAATTAGTTGTTCTGGAAGAAGTGGTATGCACTGACAATACAGGATGCCCAATTGGTACGAGATCGCAAAAAGGTTGGGAAGCCCTGCATTAGATGGTAGTATTTCACTGAAGTTTTTATTGGGATGGGAACTAGGCTACAATCCGAGTCTTTTGATACTTTGGATGACCTGCTGGGTTTCAGGTTCAAAAGTTATGATCTAAAGTAATAAAAATATTTGACCAACTAGCTAATTAGATAATTAATTAATTTCTTTATTTTAGATTATAACTTTTGAACCAGAAACGCTAGAAAGTCCGTCAAAAGCTCAAAAGACTTGGACTCGAGCCTAGTTTCCAATGAAAACTTCAACAAAATACTTTGGCTTAGCGGTTGGGCTCTAGGCCAGGTAACATGAGCCAAAATGACCCCAAAACTACTTCACTTATGATGTCACTCACAAAAAATCTGCAACCACCAACCAAAAAAATTTTTTTTTGAGTGCAGACTAGAAGACTAGCCGATGTGTTTCAAATCTTGAACAGCTCTCTAGCGCAATTGGCAGAGGAGCTATGGTGTTGATAAGGCAACCGAAAACTGCTGGTTTTACGCTGAAATCTAGGTACGAATATATCGTTGGCCGACTCTCAAAGTGTTAACGAAAGTTCATCCAACATTTAATTAAATCTGCGAAGACTACTTACTTGCTGCCACCACGAGTGCTTCCTGGACAAACAAATGTTATGGTTACTTGCGGAATGAACCCAGAACATTCCTCTGGTTTATCATCCATTGGGTTGCCTTTGTAAGTCAGAGTAAGTCTGTACAAAAGGAAAGATTTAAGACAACTGCAAGCTTATGATGTGAAATTTAACCAAACAATCCAACACTGATATTTTCATAACAAATATACCTCAAAAATAAAGTAAAATATGAAAATAAACACGAAGGCCAAACCACTTATCTTGGCAAAAATTATCTGCACTACATTCATAGCATAAAAGAGCACCACCAAACTTGGAAACCATTTTAAAATGAACCATATGCGAAGAAGATGTAGCTAGCTGTGTGTAAGCTTACAAACAGTCAAAATACACAAACACAAGTAGCTAAGACTAAAAAAACAGAAACACTGGCAAGAGCAGTTTTTCACTTCCTTAGGCAGAGCTTATTATTTTCTTTTTATTATATGTTGCAAGTGGAAGTACCATGCACAAGTACCACACTGCATGCAACAAATAGTACTAGTTGTAGTAACGCATATCAGTTTTGCAGAAGCTACATACATCAATCTCAAATACCCGCAAGCACATGCACATACTGCACATGTGGGTAGTTACCACAGTTAAAGCAAAAACTAAGTATCTACAACAATATTCTGAAAGAAAATCCTGAGCTTCAAACACAGAACATCATTTCAAAAGGCATGATAAAACGGAATAAAATACTTTACCTATTGTCTGATGTTATGTTCACAGATAATTCTGGCTGGCCTAAAGAATAATAATGCTGGTTTTTAACCAAACATGCAGCTGTTCCGGGAGGACATCTGCCTAAAACAGCATGCATTCCATCATCTCTCACTGTTTTTATGTCCCTGCATACATTAATATACAACCTCTCTGATGGTTTGTTGGATGGATCTGTAATCAGGTAGCCACCCATCTGCAAACAAAAGAACATGCAAAAACCAATGACTTAGTAACCTACAAAAACAAGCATCATCAATCACTGAATAAGTGGAAACAAATCACTTGACACACAAATAAACCAAAAATGCATCACTGTCAAATTCATAATTCCAGAAATGTAGGTAAAATCAACTCAGTTAACCAAAAGAGTTTTAACACTTTGAGAACCGGTGTACGATATATTCGTACTTCAATTTCAGCCAAAAAACAGCAGTTTTCGGTAGCCTTGCCAACGCCCTAGCTCCTCCGCCAATTGCGCTAGAGAGCTGTTCAAGGGCTCAAACAGATCGGCGAATCTAGTAGATTGCACTTGAAAAAAATTTTTTGTTTGGTGGGTGCAGATTTTTTTTGATTGATGTCATAAGTGAAGTAGTTTTGGAGTAATTTTGGCTCATGTTGCCCGGCCTAGGACCCAACCGCT
>Ga0210059_1017465_pt1 | contig 10223 bp, 7 predicted proteins | sample Ectturendosymbi2_FD_188042 | JGI IMG/M metagenome (GOLD analysis project Ga0210059, IMG submission 188042) | Ecteinascidia turbinata endosymbiont from Florida, USA - Sample 2 (SPAdes) (version 2) | ecosystem: Host-associated > Tunicates > Ascidians > Unclassified | place: Key West, Florida...
AAATATGTTAGAACACAACAATTTGCTAAACTTGAAGCTTGGATGTTTTTATATTCTCACCAGCATACAATTAATTTATGCCTTTTATTTTGTTTTTTTTCCTATGTTGGTAAATTGTGTTATTGCATGATTTGAGAACAAAATTGCATGAATAAACCATTACCATATAGGTCAGTGGTTTTTAACCTTTCCAACCCTGGGGAACCTTATTCCTACAGATATTGTCTTGGGGATCCTCATCTGTGGTTGTGTCATTAGTGAAAGTGGAGGTCGTTATTGTTAGTGCATCTGAGGGTTAAAAGAAAACACCATGGTTGTGGTGCATTGTACAAAAGCTTTATTAGACATATAATTATGCTGTTGTTCCAGAGTGGGCAAACTCTGGCCTACAAGCCACTTGTGCGGGATGTCCCGAGTGGCATGTGCGCAAAGCTTCGCACCATGGCAGCAAGCAACAATAGAGATCAACTGACGAGATCACTCTGTTATTGCTTGTTTGCACCACATACATATATTTTTGTTCTTCGCGCACATCCCGTTCGTGGTGAATCACACAATCAACGCAACACCACCGGAGAGGTTGCAACAACATCCCCTCCTTTTTACAACGAACCACATCGATCGCATGTTCTTTGTGTGAAGGCTGAACTCCGCACGACCTCCACATCCTGGTCACAGCACCATTTTGTTGCGATCGGAAATCCCGAGCGGCATGTGCCCAAAGCTTCGCACCGTGGCAGCAAGCAGCAATAGAGATCACCCGACGAGATCACTCTATTGCTTGTTCGCACCACATACATGTATTTTTGTTCTTCGCGCACATCCCGTTCGTGGTGAATCACACAATCAACGCAACACTACCGGAGAGGTTGCAACAGCCATCAGGCTTGTGTAGGGTGGCTCAAAGTCTTGAGAATTTTTTATGTAAATACATTTTTGGCTACCCTTTCACTTAATTTTATGTTTGTTACTTGATTTCAATTAACTTTTTGATGAAAAACAATCACATTCCTCACATTAAATAAGTTTTGTATTGTGTACTACTATAGATCATTTTACCTGTGACCTTTATCTGATGGTCTATAATTAGCATCATGTATTACCAAGAAAGAGGTAGAAAAATATTTTATCTTACACAAGCTAATATGTGGCCTGCCTGTTCATGGCACCTGAAAATGTGGCCTGTAGAGATAAAAATATAGTTGGAACTGCTGTGGTTGTCCATCATAATTTTTTGGTCACACAAAAATAGTCTGTTGTGCACATGCATAAATGAAGGTATTTTTGAGTGGGTTTGGATTGCGGAAATTTTTAGTGTAGAGTATTTCATAGCCACAATGTCTAATACTTCTGAATTTTACTACAAAAGTAATTATTTTCTAAAATATAATGAAGAATAAAATTTGTTCATCAATTTATGTGAACCATCGTACCACTGAAACATGTTGGCAGATGTTTCAAAAGGTTCTTGTTTTTTTAGTGTGTACTTTGTTTGAAAGCTGAGGAACCTGGTAGAATCTATAAGCCATGTCAAACGAGAAATTGTGCATGACATAGCTCACAGTTTTTGTGACAAAAATTGACTTAAATCTGTGGTTTTTGGTAGTTCCTTTTGTGTACAATATTTGCATAATGTTAGAAATGTTTCTTCATAACTAGTTTCCTTAGCGAAAAATGTTTTTGTGGTGAAATGTGGCTGTTCATGTTCAATGAGTTATTTCTAACAGACTTTGCTGTGAGTGTGGATCTGAAATCAGTCCCAATCCTAGCAACATGTGTGTGGATTGTTTAAGATGCAAAGTTGATATCACAGATGGAATACCAAAGCATGGGAATCTTATTTTTTGTAAAAACTGTGAGAGGTATGTGAGTTAAATTTAGTTACTTGCAAAGAAAAATCTTACCAATAAATTGCTTGTCTTTATCAGATGCTGTGCAAATGCTGGCTATAGTTAGCTACATGTGAAATTAAATTGTTATGGATTTGAGTTATATCATTTCTGTCATACATTGAACTGTTGTAACTATATGGATGTGAGCATATCATTTGTGGCATACATTAAACAAATGTTTGCAGCAGTGATGCAATGTGTATTGTTGACATGGGTGCGAAGTTGTAAATAGAATCACAGAATGGTTGTAACTAGCTTGAAAGGTGTTTTGTTCTTATTAGTAGAGTAATTGACTAATTTTTTCTCTACAACCTAAGAAACTTTTTTTCAACATGGTTTGCAAACTTATTATTGTTCTAGGTATTTATCTCCTCCTGCTACTTGGGTTCCTGCAGCTCTGGAATCTAGAGAACTTTTGTCAATTTGTTTGAAACGAATGAAAAGCTCATTACAAAAAGTCCGGCTTACTGATGCTTCATTTGTGTGGATTGAGCCACATTCAAAGAGGGTAAAGGTTCAACTTAGTGTGCAGAAAGAAGTAAGTGTAAATGGTAACAAAAATGAAAATAACCTGCAGTAGGTTGAATTTTATGACAGAGGATTGGTTTGCCAACTCTTTTATTGTGTTTGTAACATTACCTCAGTCATTAGAAAAATTTCTTTGAGCACTCATGTGTATGAAAATTGTGGAAATCTTGTGTTAACAACCTGTTTTACCATCTGTACTGAAGTGTAGCTTTACTGAATCAAAGCAAAGACAGTTGGATTATGTATCAAATTACAAATAAATATTTTAAGTTAGGTTATGAAGTCAGTCCAAGTAATGTCCATGCCCTCAAACAAGCTGCCTGAACTTCACATTGCTTGTGTTTTGTAAAAGGTTTTTAGCTAGATCGGTTGGAGTGTGTTGGTGTTTATGAAATAAACGCTTTGGTTAATTGTTGTTCCAGGTTGATAAAGGTACGTTTCTGGAGCAAACATTTGTTGTGGAGTTTGTGGTTAACAATCAGATGTGTATGGATTGTCATCGAGTTGAGGCAAAAGACTTTTGGAATTCGACTGTTCAGGTGTGTAGATTTGTCAACTGATCATATCAAAATAGAAAAACAGATGGACTGCATTTTGACGTGTGCTATGAGATTAGTCATAGATCTTACGACCTATGAGTGAGAAGGCAACCCGGTTTTTATGATACTTTGGTAAACCTGGTTGACAAGACCAACTTCGCCACAAGTTCATTGATTTTAATCTAATTAGCCCATGCTTGTGCAAATAAAAAATCTTGTCTTCAACAGCATGTGAGCTGTTTTTCATACTGTAGTTGCAGTTTGTTAGAGCCACTCTTCGTTCTGCTTTGTATTAATTTTAGTTTGGAATGATCTTGAAAGCAAACAATAAATGTATGTTGCATGACTGATTTTGCTAAAACTTTCCGTCCTTTTTGTATTTTGAGCAAATTAGCTAATATGCTGTATGGAAGCAGTATGCTTAGTAATTGGCGGTCATCAAAAGCATGTGCATTTGTTTCAAGGTTCGTCAAAAAACAACACACAAGAAAACGTTTTATTATTTGGAGCAAGTCATTTTAAAGCACCAAATGCATCAGAACACCACCAAAATATCTTCTAAGCCAAGTAAGCATTTTGCTCCATACTGGGCATTACAGCGGCTTTGTTCTCCTGGCCTATGATGGACCAAAAATGTTGGAAAATTCTACGGATTTTTTCTGATGCCACTATTATTTGCAAGATTTTGCTTTTTTCGTAACTTTGAGCGTTCATTTGAAAGAAGGCTTGTGTGATGTTTTTTCCTTCCCAGAGGATCAAACCAACAGCGAGGAGGTTGAAGTTTTGCCAAACCTAAATGAAGATGTATATATAGCATTAAGTTTCGAGACAAAGGAATCGAGAACGAGACTTTCAGCCTTCGAGATTCAAGACTGAGCTTTACGAAAACGGATTTTCTAGACCGAGATCGCTTGTCGCCGAAAGTGTTAACGCTCTGTAAAAACTACTTCATTTCTTGCGGCTCCAAACGTGTGTGATGAAATCGCACATTAAAAACAGTAGTACAGTAGTTCTACCAAAAGTGAAAAACCCGATTCCAGTTTTAATCATCAGCTTTCGTAAAAACATGTCCACTCGCTTTACGTTGTGGTCTTCCATATAGATGGACTTGATTTCTTCTATGCCACCAAGCAAGATGCAAGAAAATTCACAGACTTTCTGACGAATATTTTACCTTGCAGGTTTGTTAGTTAGCACATCTTCTTTTGTTGTTGATTTTGTGAAACTGGTTTTTAATGAAGCGTGGCCTGCGTTTTGTACAGATACCAGTCTTCCCAGAAATTGATATCTCACGACACACATAGCAACACGTACAACTATAAGACGTCATTTTCCGTTGAACTGCCCCCTGTCTGTAAGGTATGTGCCTCACAAGTGGCATTTGCTTAAGACTTTGTAGTTTTGTCGATTGTGAAGCAAACTGTGCTTTTGGCTTAGTTCCCAGAAGGGCTAAACTGCGTTAGCGTTTTAGTTGGCGTGTGCCTGGAATGCATGAAACCGATCTCTTGAATCTCTTCTGGTTTGCGAGATTTAGTTTTTTAGCGAAAAGTTGAAAGTTGCACCACGATGTTGATGCAATAGTGCGATGGGCCACACATCCATCATTTTTTATTGAACCGATTGATCGAGATCTTTACATTGCATTAATGACAATGTATAAGTCTATCTTTCCAGGGCCTAAACTCAAACAACGACATGGGCGCAACCACAGACTCTGCGAAATTTAGCATTTCCGCTCACGTGCAGGGCTCCCACGTGGTATTGAAAGTATTGAATTGTGAAATCGGTTTTCAAGACCTTGAAGTATTGAATTTGGCTAAAATGTACATGAAGTATTGAAAAAGCATAGAAATTCTAAATTCAACCATTTGTTTATTCAAATCCTGTTCTTCGGTGCTGATGATAGTTCTGCAGATGTTTTTGCAGTATGTCCCTTCAGTAAAAGTTTCCAAAAATGTAGCTAAATGTTGGTATTACAATCTTTTGATTTAGTATTGAAAAAGTATGGAAAATGGGTTTTGAAAATGTGTGGGAACCCTGCATATGTATCCACGAAGTTTTGCTTGACTTCAAGAAAGATTTTTATTTCACTGTACTTTTTTAATCACGTGATTACCCCGCAAGCAGCCTTGTTGGCTTTTCCAGCACCTCCTCCAAATCGCAAGGTCTTGTTCCGTCACTGCGGAGCGACAAAGGTTGGCTAAAGCACAGGCCCATAACCACGCTGTTTTTTTTGATTGAGGTAATTCCGTCATTTGTCCCACAGTAGCATTAAACCTTGAAACCGTAACAGTATCAGACAATTGTACTTAATTTTTTGGTCATTTAAAAAAAATTGGTCTATAACCGAAAAAAACTAGGCCACGGGGAGGGCATTCGGGAGAAGAGAAAATGTTTATTAATATTTATTAACATATAATAAAAACAAAAACCTTTCCCCCTAAAAATGTGTTCTGCTCCCTTAAACCTTACAACCTGGCTTTGGGCCTGATAAAGCAAATGTTACGTTCCGTTTCTTTCAATCTTCCACAACCAGTTCAGGATCGTTTTAGGAGGTATCAGCTTCGCTTGTGCGCGGCTAGACTTCTTGCAGCAAGTCGCTTGCGGTTCATTTTTCACAAAACAGTCGAGTTGATTTTTGCCGCAGGACGACATCGTATGCTTGCCGAAAAAATTTTCGCAACAACTGGGGAACCTCGGTCAGCTGCTGATATGTCTGCGAGTCACCAACTGCATTCATCTGATTGATTTCAATACCTTGCAAAGTCAGTTGATACATCTCGAGTGCTGCGCCTCGTACGCAACTAACGAGCTGTGTTTCGTGACCTGCGTATGCCCGGGACTATGTGTGAAAGTAGTTGTGAAAGGGTTCGCCTTTTTGTCGATTTGTTTAAATATTCATTGATGAGAGGGCGATTGTGTTCAATATCAGAAGAGGTGACTTTCTGCTGATTCTTTTTGACTTTTGATTTTGACACAATGCGGTAGTTCAGTTTGCCACCAGTCTGCCGACCGAATGGTTTCAGCGGTCATGTCTTGACATGTTTAACGCCTCTTCTGTGGAGTCATTTGGTTAGGACTCTGAACAAGTCGTTCAAAGGACAACATGCTAACAGATTAGAGTGTCTGCGTACCAACTTGACTTGTGGGAGGGATTCGTATTATACTGTATCGCCTAAAACGTGACCAACGTGGTGTGGAATTGCGAGACCGAATATATGTTTCTCTTTGCATTAGCCTTTTGCGTTTCAACTTTACGCATGTTTCTGTTCTTTTGAACTTGAGCATATGTACTTATAACTAACTCAAATTTGAGATTTTCAGAATTAGATATTTAGCAGATCGTAGAAATAACTTAGCAACTCCGTTCCTGCGACGTTCTTGAGCCTCAACTTATAACTGCTCGGGCCATGTACATTGTGGTACATATTTTGTTTGTTTCGAATGTTTGTACCAGGCGAAGATATCCAATGTATACACAGCGGGTGTTGGCTATCTAGCAGCAACGGCTTCGGTTCTCATAACCGCTGCATGTTGATCACCTAAATTTAAGAAGCAGGCAGCATGAAAAGCATATTTCTTGAACGTCCTTCCTTGAACGTAAAATGACGACGCTTCGCAACGGCAAAGAGCGATTCGACAAACAATTGTGAAATAATGAACGACATTCTTGTTTTTGAAGCGGCCGAGGTGACGGGAAGTATGTACTGGAGGAATCCGTTTCATCCGATTTCATCTCCCAAAAGTCTCGTTTCATTTACGGTTATGGAGAACGAACCGGTTACTAAACGGCATGTGAAATCAGGCGAAGGGATGTCGTCCAACAAAGTGAGTTTTCGAAAGGAAAATAGAGTTTTCCACACATTTTATCTCTTGTGTTGACCCTTTACGAAACGCAGCAGAATAGTTAATCACACTGTAATACACGAAAAATCCGCCGAAGATCAACCGGACTCCCACTTCAAGCATAGGTGTAGGAGCGGGCAAATTTTTGGGGGTGTGATGGATTTTTGCCCGAAATTTTTTTTCACCTACAAATATTCTCACACAAAGATCAGGAAGATCTTGTTTTGGTGTGACCTCTAAAAAAGATCTTCATGTCTTTTTCTGCAAACTTTGGGCGCCATGTTTTGCAGTCAAACAACGTTGGAGGCCATTTTTGCCCGTATTTTTAGGGATTTTTCCCGGATTTTTGACAAATCAAAACTTTGGGGGTGCGCTTGCACCCCCGCCTCCCACACCACTGCCTTCAACTACAGTATGTACGGTATCATGCACCATAACACAGCTACCTATTTGTCGGCAGCGAAACCACATTGTTACGCCTTGCAGCATGTCTTGTCGGATGTCTGGGTGATCAAGAGCAGCGAGCTTGGCATGCACGACGACTTCAAGCATGCCCGTACTCACCTCGGCCACCTGCTCAAGGTCGGCGACACTGTCATGGGACTCGACCTGAGGAATTCGAACGTGAGCAACGACCACTTGGAAAAGATGAGGGACGCCGATTTGCCAGACGTGGTACGAGGATGTGAAGCGCAATTTTTGTTTGAAAAAGTAGTTGATGAAACGAATCAATCAAGAAATGAAAATCAGGTGCCGGGTAAGCGGCATGTTTGACACTGGACTTGTCCGTGCAGTATGGTGAAAAGATTGCAGTTGGCTCAGAACCATCGGACAAGCCAATGAGCCCAAAATTGAATTTTGTCAGTGGCTTCGCGTCGCTGCGGTTTTCGAATTGCTCTCACGAGCTGTGGGCGCGAAGCAATCTTTTCGCTTTTGCTAAATTATGTTGTTGATGAAGATCATTTCGCTTTTGCTAAATTATGTTGTTGATAAAGATCATTTCACTTTTGCTAAATGATGTTGTTGACGAAGAGCATCGCGAGTCCCGGCGTCTGTTTGCTTCAGATCCTCATTCGAAAAGTCTTCCCGGATCGGCGGCGTCGGCGCAATTGGAAGCTGAAGCGAATGAACGGCGCGACTACGGATGAAAATTACATGGATTTTCTCAACGAGGTGGAAGAAGACAAGGAGCTTCGAAAAGACATTGATATTTATATCGGTAATAATCGTTGTGCTGATGCGTGTCAAAAGATTGCTTTGCAGTAGGATGGAAATTGAGGTAAACACAAAAATGTGTTTCACGATTTTTCACCCAAACGGTGGTCGGCAAGCTGTAGGACGCGCAACGATTGCGCGGTTGAAACATATACGACTGCACTAACTTTGGAATACTTTGCCATTGTACTGTTACGAACTTGTAAAGCTTTGTTTTGTAAAAGGTAACTGGATTCTTACAATTGAAGCACACTGAAGTCTGTACCGGAATAATTATCACAATACACAAGTGTTTGCTTCGGATAAGATATTTATTTAGAAATAACTGTTTCTGTTCCGTCGCTACGGGGAGGGCTTTGGCTGGCTAAGCCCCCCAAATCGAAATATGAAACGCAATAAATAAGTGGAGTTATAGTTAAATTTGAGAATGTTAAGCTCCCTGCACAAACGTAAAGCCCCCAATTGAAAAGTTTCTGGCCACGGTTTTGAAATGTTTATGTGCATCTATAATGAGTTGAATGTACTAAGCGTGCAGATCGTTTGCAGTTCCCATGAATAAGTGTCCCAGCTATAAATGTACACTGTGTCATGAAAGCATGGGCCAGCAGGTTTTGGCATTGTATGACGGGAAATATTTGGGTATTTCCAAAAATGTTTTAATTGAATGTTTTGGGCAAAACTTGCCATACACAGTATAAGATATCTACTGATCGGTAGGATACTACTGTATGTTTTACATGTAACGCCTCACGGGTCCCAACAAAGACTGAAAGGATGGTTTAGGCCAGGGTCTCAACTTTTTTGCCAGAGGGCCACATAAGCTGTTACACAACAGTACAAGGGCCAGACATATTACGTAATGTGATTGTTTCAGGGTATGTTTCATACCGTCACACAAACAAATTTTTCGCATCAATAGTGCTTTTTCATTATTGACAGATCTCTTTGTGACCGGATGAAGTAACTTCGTGGGCCGGATGAAATGGCTCAGTGAGCCGCATTTGGCCCTCGAGCCGTAGTTCGGAGACCCCTGGTTTAGGCCATCATAACAAATGTTACCGAATCTCTTAAGGTTTAGAGCTTTATCGGTATTCTGGGCAAGCATTAAAAGAGCTAAGAACTAATGATTGAACTGTTTTCTTCATGTTGTAGTTGCCTGCTCTCAAAACTGCCAAAAATCACCTGTAAAATTTGAGGTTGCGTTTTGCGTGCCGAATGTTTTGGCCATGCTACAGCGATTACACGTTCTGCAGATGGCTCGCGCGATCCTCCCTCCAGTGCCGACGAGGCGGAATACCCGACGATATCACTGCGAGAGATGCTTCAAGATCTGTCGATCGCTGATGATGTGGAAATGCCTGACGCGTGAAATCCAGTCGTGTGCAATAAAATCGCCTCAGCGAATCTGCTTTGACACCGCCAGGGCAGACGTTGTGGTTGGGTGGCCCTTCCTATAAAAGCTTTGCGCAGTCGCTTTGATCACACCATCTTGTGTAGGCTTAATTTTGTGTTTTGTAAATGGCAAGCAGTAAAAATCCTTATGAAATGGCGTCCCACGCATGTAGTTTCAACGACTTCGAAATCTTGTTGCCAACTAATTGAAACACGCCTTCTGTTGCTTCTTCGACCTATTCTTGCTGCCGCTACTATCGAGAGTAGTTGCAAACGGACCTCATGAACCCCAAACTCGGCCGGACATTTATTTTCGAAGCTGATTTAGGCCCGAAAGCCAAATTTACTGAATGAGTCAAAATTTGCGCAACTGTGGGATATTGGTGTCGCACTCAGCGCAGCAAAGTCAACATGACTAAATAATTTACAATAAATGATTTTTTTGAAGATTTAATCAACTCGATTGCTACGGTATGAGGACAATTGCCAACAGCAATCCTGTTACTTGGTTGGCAGTTTTTCTAATGGGCACTTGACCTAATTCAGTTGTTCTAGAACAGATTGCTTCAGCTGTAAAACTGGCGTCAAATGTGTCCGTTGTTTAGTTAGAAAAAAAATTGATGTAGGCCAGAAACGTTTTAACAAACTTCAGCCCGACCTACAATTCTGATCGAGAGCACTGGATGAAGTCAGGCCCGTAGCCAGGTTTTAAGGTTTGGGGGGACAAAATACATTTTTAGGGGGGCAATATTTTTGTTTTATTGTATGTTTAAAACAAATTATTTTATTAATTTTCAGCGACTAACTGGGT
>Ga0210059_1017467_pt1 | contig 10220 bp, 5 predicted proteins | sample Ectturendosymbi2_FD_188042 | JGI IMG/M metagenome (GOLD analysis project Ga0210059, IMG submission 188042) | Ecteinascidia turbinata endosymbiont from Florida, USA - Sample 2 (SPAdes) (version 2) | ecosystem: Host-associated > Tunicates > Ascidians > Unclassified | place: Key West, Florida...
ACATCAAGTTGTACCACGCTGATTAAGTTATTCACTCAGGCACATTGGTCACACTCAGTCTCACATTAGCAATGGATATTTCACACTTGTTGATGCATTGCTATAGATTCACTATGGCTTATTTCTACGCAGCATAAAACTACGTGGCTTACCGCGATCAGCAGTCACTGTCTCGCTGGATTATCTGCCAAGCAGGCCCTTCGCCAGGATTTCGCAACAGTGGGGCCAAAAATCACAAGAGGATGAACATTTTTAAATACAATACTGGATGGAGGCTACGCAGCCACCGGGGGAGCAAACATGAAATGGGCACACATATTTTAAATAGGGGGGCGCGGCCACCAATGGTCCCAACGCTGGCGACGCCCTGCTGCTAAGATATTTACGTTCCACAGCAAGCAGCAATCAGTGCTGCCACTCTGTCATGAAGAAAAACCCTAGAATTTACCTTGAAAATAAACCCAGAAAATAATAAAAAACCCCAGACATACAAATGTTAAGAAAAGTCACAACCAAAGAAATATACGCTACCGGTACTTCTTGCACAGAAAAATTGAGGTAATATGTATGATTTCCATCAACTTTTTAACAAGTTTAAGTCTATTTTTAAACTTGCTGACAATTTACAAGTAGGTTCGCAACAAATCAAATGTATGAAGTAATGTCAAAAGTTAGTTTGGTCTTTTCTAAAATACGTTTGATGTTTTCTTTTACTTTCACTTAAATGCACAAATTGAATCATGTACATGATACATTCAATTCAAGGTCTCACAGTTTTCTTTTCATCCTATTCTTTGCAGTATTTCAATACTAATTTAACATTCAAAATTTTACATTCATGCCAATCAAAATGCGTGTGTCGGTTGTAAAACAATCAACAGATTCTCAACCACAACATCTTCAAAACCAAAAAAGCATTCCAAAATCATGCACGAGCAGCCCTTGACATATCAGCCATAGATTAGAGTGCTGACTTGTCTAGTCAGTAATCTATAAAACGTTAGATTTCAAACAATGTGGTTAAGCCTAGCCCTACTCAACTTTGCATGGCATTGTACTGACTGCACATTACGCCTGTGAAACTACTGTATTCTTCAATGGAAAATACAATAATACAACATACATTTCTAAAATTCGACCAGAGCAAAAAAAAAAAGATTTTCAATAAAAATGCCTGAACACCAGATAAAACAGAAAAAAAATAGACCTAGTGAAAAAAACAGCAGTGGCAACACTGGCAGCAATATACAGCAAAACGCCTCTATTGTAACTTGAAGTGAACCATGCTATTGCTGCGCAATAAAGACCAACAGCAGAAGAATCCGCTCCCAAATTTGGCCATGCAATGGAGCAGACATAAGTGAACTGCAAGCTTGTCACTGCATGACACCACGGGGAACGGCAAACCTAGCTCTTTTGCAGTGTTAGTGTCTTACCGGCAAATAGATTGTCACTGCAAGAATCAAAACACTTAATCGAAATTGAGCTGCTGACTTCATCGTTTCTAAAAATTTTTGGTTGTAACACCAAATTTCCAGGGGGGTCAAATGCCCGTTTTGCACCCCCCTGCGGACGCCCATGTCTAGCATGTGTCTCTGTGCACGTACGGCTTTGACTATTTCTGTGGCCTCTTTTCAAACCACACAGCAACGTGTTTTACGATCACTGAATGTTCAAAACATGTTCGCTGCATATCATATTCGCATCTCGAGATGAAATAGCGTCCAAGGCGTAAATCGGATGCGTGTGTTTTCGACCACAGGTGGAACGATCAACCAGTGTAGCTTTTAAAGTTAATTCATTTTTGTCAAGTTGCTAAAAAATTGCAAAAGAAGAAAATATTTAAATCTGCCTCCAAAGTAGTGTTTTCAGTTTCACTGAATATTTTGAGAACCGAACGTTCAGGACAATGTGAAGAAAATTATGAAACTTGATCGACCTGTTCCAGGGTTGCAACATTTTCAATGCCGCAGTTGCAACGTCATTCATGACTGCATTTTGCCATATTTCTTCGAATTATGACCAAAATTAAAACATGTTTTTTTGGGAAGGGGAGATACGAATCAAGCAAAGTGTTTCTGAAATCGCTGAAAAATGAAAATTATTGCAGAAGACCACATACAGCTTTCCCCATTAGTATCACTTGATTGTTATCTTCAGGTCTAGAAATTTGAATGAGAAAACACACAACAAACGTCAATATTTTGTTGAAATAAATGATATATACCATTTTGACAATAACTATCATATTTGCCAGAAACATTCATTGAATGAAGCACAGATAGCTTGGACACAAAACAGGTGTGCCCAAACATGAGTAGAGGAGAAGGAAACACTTACATGTCATCCTTTAATATTATGTGGGCGAATGTGGTGGTGACGTAACGAAAGCATCCAATCTCTACAGAAATGTGCATAACATCCTCATTGTCATGTTTGGTGAGTTTTTACCTCGGCGTCCGCACATTTCTATACTCAATAAATCTCTTACTGGGATTGATTTGAGGTGGAACGGTCCAGGTCAGGCGTGCACAGGCTTTCCGCTATTGCCGCCCGTATTACGCTTATATCTTATGAATTGTGGCCGCCAGTGAGTTCGCGATATTTTTTTGCATTGTTTCTGTTTTGTTTCCACACACTGAGCCTATATCCTGCTTCTGTACGTCTGTTTGGCCGTCTGTGTACTAAGTATAGGCATTTTACATTACATGCGCAAGGCCGCATAAATTTTATCGAAGGCGGCAGACCGCGCATCCCTGGTCTACTTTCTAGTTGATAAACATGCCCTTTGGTATAGGCATTTTATTCCGTTTCAAAGACAGTGTGGCTGTTCCAGTTGAAAGTGGGATTTAACCTAATAGTTTGTAAGGCATAGAAAAGCTAAAGTTCCCGAATTTCCAAAAGCTGTTTTGAAAGATGAAACTCTTGTCGATGGCAAGAAAACGCAAAATTTACTTGTCTTTTTTGAGAAGAAACATTTAACGAATGCTCTCATGTTTTTCCAAGACAACTGTCTGTCACAACAGCTTCTGAAATTCTGCAACTCACACTCATGGGACAGACACATTTTATTATATACCTTTGTGCGCGACGCTTTACGAAAAAATCTTAACAGATACAAGTAAAAATCATTTGCAATTCAGTGAAGAGTTGGAACGAAGGGCATTACCTCAAGAAATAGTTTTAATATTGATGTTCCTACAGGTTTGAAATTAGTCATTCGGGGTACTCCGAAGAGAGGTCGCACAATTGCAGAACAAACAAAATGCTTACGCAACAGTTTACACTCACATATTATCATGGCTATGCGTTTTCAGTTCAACAAACCAGCACAACATGGTTTTGTTCACACAACATTGATTGAATCTAATGCTTTCAGAATTGATCATAACAACAACTTTAGGGTTTAATGGACAAAAACGTCAATCATCACAGAATATATTGCCTTCAAGCCAGGGATCAATCCTAGTAACGTCGCACATTGTTCACAGTGTAATGTGGTGAGTTATTGCAGCATTCCTCTCTGAACATATCGGAGCCGAGTTGATCATCACTGAATCTGACCCCACGCGAACTTGTGTCGTGATCACGATGACGATCTTCGTATTTGATGCACCGCTTCCCGCACAGGTACTGGTCAGAGCTCCCGGCGTAATCTCGTGACCTTTCACCCTTGCATTCCTTGGTGTAGTGATCCTCGCATCGGTGCATGAAAGACTCCTTTTCCGTGCGGTAACTGCCGTCATGGTGATGTCCACCTCTGACATAGGATTCATTGTGGCGTTCGACATATTCATTGTGACGTGGCCCTGTTCTGTACTCGGAGGTGAAACCGCTCTTGTAGTAGTTTGGCTCAAGGTAAGAGTGGTTTGCGTCACAGCCATAACCGTCATACCGGAAGTCGTCAGTTGACATCACAATGGCGCATCGCGAGGGCAGGGAAACCTTTTCGAACAGTGTACAGACATCATTAAACGAATATTCAATTATACCGTTTGCTTCTCTTTTTTCAATACAAAGTGTGTCAAACTTAGTTCTACATTACACCATTTGCTTTTGGCATAAAACGTTCACGTGCAGCAATTGTTTGTTGTGTAATAATCGCAGATTTCGTCAAAAGATGTGCCTTTGCGGTCGCTTACTTTAAAAACACTGCAAATTTTGTTTCAATCGACTAAAACAACCCAAGGCAAAGTGACTGTTTTAATGATGTCACGAGCATATAACTGATGTAAATTGCAACATTCCATGTTGCAGGGTCACCATGACAATTAAAAAGAGTTTGCAGGGATGATTTGATTGATTTTTGGCATCTTTCTATTAAATCGAAATATTTAGATGAAAATTCTTGCAATTGAAATTCATGCCAATGACATGAGAAGTCATTTTCAATCCAAATATTTAGGTATCATGTGCTGCTCACCACTATTGACGTAGCTTTGTCGTCACAGTTATGCATTTGTGAAAAGAACTCCAAAGATGACTGGTTTCTGCCACGGCCTCCAAAAAATTTGTCATCGGTGTCGAGAACAATTTTATATCTGAAAGGAAATGTTGTTAGTTGTGTAAAACTCTGTAGCAAGATAAGATTTTTTTGCATCGCAGTTTATCAAATCGCGAAACAGCAGCGGTTTTGCTGTGCTTGCTACATACTCTTTAACATCATCTGTATTTTTTCCTTACTTTCCTGAATTGTCAATTCCAAATCTGTAATCGGAGTAGCTTGTGGTTGGATGGAAGTTGAACAGAAACAGGAGTCCCGACCTCTCAAAGATCACCACCTTGTGTTCATTGTGTACGCGAATGAATCGAGCCTGTTTGATGAAATGACACAATAACAAGATAGATTGGTTTCGTGACCCTATGAAAATATCATTTGAAATATTCGAAACGACCGGAATAAAAGAAATTTCATTCCGAATAATTTAACATTTTCCCACATTTGGTGAAGGATTTTGTCGAAATGTGTTGAGTTTTTAGTAGGTGTGCTTTATACATGCGTTCTGTCAAAATAGAGATTTGAATAGAATAATTTCACCATTCTAATTAAAAATGTGTGAAATCTTGTCTTAACCTAGAAAAAAACGTCTTTGAAAGCAAATCAGGCAAATGTTAGTTTGTTTGTTTAGAAGCATCAGTTTCAACTTTACTTACTGGTCTTGCGTTCAACCAACCGAATTTTCGCTCGAGCTGATTTAAAGCAGTTTCGAATCGGTTCAAGTATTTGAATCTCATTCCATCGGTGCCTCCAAGTTCGTGGCGTCTTCCTCTGCACTCAAAATCTGGAGTGTCATTCATGAGAGACATTTCACCCAACGCAGGCAAGTCATACTCGTTGCCTGTAAGACAAAGCTGTTGTCAATTTTATGGGAAGTTTTCGGAAGAACGGCTCTTAAAGACTTTTTACAGATGTAGTTTACATTTATTGTAAATACAAAGATTGGAGTGAAACACACGGTTTTGAGATCAGATGTGCACCTATCTGACTGCAATGCGCTTCATGGAGATTAAAATTATTTTCGCTGAAATCGGATGAAAAAACAGAGTTTTACCCATGAAAGTGAGATATCCACCGTTTCCAGCAAATGCATTTGTGAAGAGCTTGATCATTTTGTGCAGACTTATTCCTCTCTCCAACCTCGGGGACATGGGAACCTCTTCCGACATCCGTTCTCCTCCCATCAAGAAGTGAGCCAGGGCCATTTTCCTGGACATGTTCTTAATACAATGAAAAGAAATTGTGATCCTGCCTGTAAGTGAGATGCGATGGAAGGAATTTTGTAATGTTGGTGTCGTATCTGATCAAGGCGCACTGCACTGAGTATCGCGGATTGATAGAGTGATGTCATCGGTTTTATCAGTTAATCTTGAAATATACGTTTTGTATAATTTTTGAAAAGGTTGAAATACGAAAACGCATTAACACTCGTTGTGCTTTTGTAGACATTAGTGGTCCAATTCTGACGTAATGCTGGCAATATATGAACCAAAAACTCTACCAACACATTTCGTGTCATGTATCTTCGTGACACTTTGCATCCTTAAACTCTTGGCGTCAATTTCCTGTGCGAGTAACGTGCCTTGGCTCTACGTAATATTTTGCGTTTTACTCTGCTAGCGACCATCCCGACAGTGAAAGACAGAGTGCCGTGCATGCACGGCATAACGCCACAACAAGGTTGATTTGTAAAAGAGCGTGCCTTATCAGCAACGTCAGGGCCTCATCAATATTTTTCAAATGATCTACTTCACAAGGTAAAAGGAAAAATGCAGTTAAATATGCTGGTGGGTCTTGCATCCCATGCGAGTTTACTGGATTCAAGTTTGAAATGAGTGGGGAGTCCGACACGTCCAAAGCGTTGTTTGGAATGACGCTCAAAATGCGAATACGATATTGCATGTCTCTGTTGCGTTTTAGATTTCAACTAGTCTACAAAAAAGGATAAAAAGCAAGTTTAGCAAAGAGATCTTCATTACCCATAATGTACTGACAGGCAATTGTTAAAGAACAATGGCAAGTTCAAACATTTTATTTTTAGTTTGAACAGAAATACAGCAGTTTTCTTGAAAATGTTTTCTTGAAAACTATCGGCGCTGCATATAAAGCACATAAAATCCTGTTTGAAGAATATATAAAACCTTCACTTTTCGTCTGGTTTCGCCTTATTGCTGAAAAAACAAAGCATGATTTTGGTTAAACTGCCTTTGCATATTCAGAGTACAAGCAATATTCACAATGTCCCTTGGATATAGTTTCATATACAATCAAATATTGTCTTTGATTGCAAATTACTGGAAGCAGTATCGGGAATCGTGTTTCTTTGAAACAATCAACAAAAATATTTCAGATGCTATAACATTGCAAAATCCGACTTACTTTGTCATAGTAATCTGGAAGAACGATGTATTTTTCTCCAGGTCGTCTTTGTGAAAGTGCATCACAAATAATATCCAGTTTCCATTCCTCGTCGCTGTTGTGCTCCGTCAAAAACTGAAATAGGAAATGGAAAGGTACCACTACAACAATATGTGCTGTTATCACAAAAAACGGGATATACTTTGGCAAAAATCGGTTTCATTTTTTGAAAAATGTTTGTTTTCAACAAAAATACAGATCTTTCGTCACATGACCAACATGAAAATGAATATTACAAGTGCAAAACCGAAAATATCGTTTCGACTCAAGACACACAAGTTATTGAAATATTAAATTCTGGAAACCGTCTGGCATACCTTAATCCATTGACGAGGAATATCCATGTTCAGTCTGTAATCAAACCCTAAACCACCTTCTTGAACAGGCCGACAAATGCTTGGATAACCGGTATTTTCCTTCGCAAAATGGAATTTAAAAATGTTATTTTGAAAATACAGTATGACTAAAGCCTGTTGTTTTGTGTGAAATAAACAGAAAACGTGAGAGCTTTCATCGTTTACCAACTGTCAAACCTTTCGTCTAAATTTTAATTGTTTTTACATCACACGGCTATTATGCACATGGGCGTCGAAAGGGGGGAGACGGGGGGGTTTGAATCCTACCTAGATTTTCAAATTTGAAATTTCTCTGTTACATTTTTAGCAGAAAAGGTCGTTTTTTAGTTTCTAGAAGAAAAAATTGAATTTCATTACTTTTGGCCCCCCAATGGAAAAATCCGCTAATGGCCTCCCTGGAGAAGCAGTTCCGACGCCCATGACTATTCAAAAAACTACATGCTGCATGCCACATTTTTCAACAAATAGCAGAAGTGTCGTTTAAAGCAACATAATATTTTTTCTACTATTTGTCCAACCTCTGCAATTGTAATAACGTGAGGATAGAACTGATGCAACATCTGGTTTGCCAGCATGAGATATGACATCGATTCCAAGTCTGCGCTCATTCCAAAATAATCTCGATAATCCTTGCCAAACGTCCAGTCTAGTAAAATGCAAAGTCATCTTTACATAGTCCTTTTATATTCAGCTTTATGAAAATGAGAATAGTTGTTTCCCATCTTCAAGTTTAAATGAAAATGTAGTGATTGAAAACGCAAGAAAAAGCAAAACATGTTGTTTCGAGATTTCTGATATTCAGACGGAATTTCTTTTGCACTGTGATGAAGACATCGGTGCAGGATTACAGTAATTAGAACATGGTGCTCTTCCCGAGTGGATAGGAGTGACTAACTCAAGCAAATGTAATTGGTACTAATCGAAACATTATGGGTAAGTATACGAAGTAATTTAAATCGTATTTTGGAAAAGACATTTCTTGTAGACACTCTGAATTGTTTAGAAGATTGTGATGTTGGCCATAACGTACTTTGCTCACTTCACAGTTCACCTCTGATTTATTCTTACTAAAGAATCATAGATGCAAGGAGCTTTCACAGGTTTTAAATTTTGCCAGATTTTTGTCCTCTGTGTTTTCATGCCTGAAGAAGTTTCATTTGCAATAATGTTTATTCAAAATTCCAACAAAGTGGTTGAACAGACGTCTTTTAGTTACAGACCATTTTCAAAATGGCCCTGTGTGATTCCATTACATTCCTTCCAGACATCAGAGAAATACACGCTTTTCCTCAACTACGAGTTTAACTTTGTCAATTCTAAATCAAGCAAGCATTATTACAAGCAAAATAGTGACAAATCGAATTAAATCAGAAAAAAAGATATGTTTTTCACACAGAATCTACAGTCACGAATACCTCTTGATCTCAGATCAATGTCTCGGTTGTTGTTAAAGATCATGGACGTTACGCCTCTAAATTTAAACCCGTCAAAGGAAAACTCATCCACGTTGTAGCGCAAGTTGGACAGAAGGAAACGTAGAACTTCACGTCTGATGCACAGAAAGCAAATTGCATAACTTTCATCTTTATACAGAACAGTTTGCCTTGTTATGTACAGAATGGCTTGTTGTTGACAACAATGAGTGTCCAACAAGTTGCATATTTTGAAAGAAAAACCACGTTATGATATTAATTATTATCTTCACAAACGATTTCTTGGAAAACTTTTGTGAAATGAAATTGTTCCATTCTATTGAAACACGACGAATGTCAACTGAAGTATAATGCAAATATTCTGGCAATAAACACAAATCTTACTTTGTTACGTCGAATCGCCTTAAACCACTTTCATTTGAACACGTTCTCCATCCTGGACGGAAATAGCACTCATCGGTCCAGCCAAAGAAATTAAGGTCATGTAGAGCGTTTTCCGAAGCAAGACCATGCATCACGTCCATCAGAACATAGATTCCCATTTCGTGAGCAACATTGATGAGTTCTCTTAACTCATCAGGCGTTCCGAGGCGACTGCAAGTTTAAAATAAACGAAACTGTGTTATAGAAATTCAAAACAAAAATTGTTATGTTCACTTCAAGTGGTGGAAATCCATATCAGACATTTCTAAAGATTACATTATAATAATTCCACACAATTAGTGACTTGGTCGAGCCAGCTGACCTCCGACAGCGAAGCCAAGACATAGTTTAATCTTCCAGATGGAGACATAGGCTTCCTCAAAGATGTTCAGACCAAAGCGATAGGCTGACCTGAACGTTCGAGACCGAGACTCGAGATATGAAACTTAGTATTTTTCGTAAATTTTTCAGAGAAACGTTCCCAATACATCCAAACTTCAGTTTTGTCAAAATGTTCGCGTATTTGCCGCTTTTTCCATTTTCCTTTCTCGATGATACGACAGAGAGTCAACAAGTTTAATCACAGACACATTACCAAATAATATCAACAGCGCATTTGGAACTAGTATCCAGAACGAGAAAAGGCTCACAAGTTGTGTCTTTATGCTGCATCACTACATACTTTTATATTTTTTATATATACATATCTTAGATATGCAGCACCACTTCACTTAGAGGTTTGTTGTAATAAAGGCTTCAAAAACCGTTTTTCGTTTTCTTCAATAATGTTCATTTTAAGATAAATCAGGTACACAATCATCTTTTATCCATTCGTAACATGTAGTAACTTGCTAGCGTATGTTTCTAGAAAATTAATTCAGAGTTTGCAGAACATTCACTGACTTTGAGAAACGAAATAAGATCAAAGTCACTTCGGTGGATTACTGTTTATACCTTGGAGTGGCAAAGAAGTTAGCAGCTTGAGAATCACTACTTGAACAATATGGATGATCGGTAACCGCCATCAGCAGAACGCAGTTGTAGCCGATATCACGAACACGTGGAAGAACTTGCTTTGTGAAATATCGGTAG
>Ga0210059_1017468_pt1 | contig 10220 bp, 9 predicted proteins | sample Ectturendosymbi2_FD_188042 | JGI IMG/M metagenome (GOLD analysis project Ga0210059, IMG submission 188042) | Ecteinascidia turbinata endosymbiont from Florida, USA - Sample 2 (SPAdes) (version 2) | ecosystem: Host-associated > Tunicates > Ascidians > Unclassified | place: Key West, Florida...
ATTTGTAGCAATGTCATTAACATAGATTAAAAACAACAGAGGCCCTAAAACAGATCCTTGAGGAACACCACAATTCGTATACTTAAGATCCGAACGAGAATGGCCCAGAAGAACGACTTGAGAACGACGGAAGAGATAAGAGGATAGAAGATTTAAGAGAGAGCCGACAATTCCAAGTTGTTGCAATTTAAAGATTAAGCACGTATGATCAACACAATCAAAAGCTTTAGATACGTCAATGAAAACTATTCTTGAAGAGAGATTTGAATCGTAGGCTTGGTACAAACTATGACAGGTACCAAGCAATGAAGTTAAGGTAGAATGTTTTTTCCGAAAGCCAGAGTTGTTAGGTATTAACAGTTTATGGTATTCTAGGTACCTATAAGCATGCTTATGAAGAAGTTTTTTGAACACTTTTGAAAGAGAAGGCAACAACGCAATTGGACAGTAGTTTTGAACAACTGTTTGAGAACTGGTTTTATGAATTGGAATTACAGTAGCAGTCTTCCAAAATGTAGGGAATACCTCTGAAGACAAAATTAGGTTAAAAAGAAGACTGCAAGGAGTAGCGAGCGATTGGCTGCAAATGTTTAGGATTCGATTGGGCAAATTGTCAAAACCTTTGCATTTATTTGGATGTAGACTACTTAATACACGAAATACTTGAAATGAATCAAAGGTTGGAGGGAGTAATCGATGATCAGTAAGAAAGTGAAAAGGTGGCAATTTATTTATATCATAACCAGGAGAATTATAAATTGAAGCAAAATATTAATTGAAAAGATTGCACTTCACATATTCATCATGCACAGGTTTTCCATTTCGGGTTATTGGGTAGTTGCATTGTTTGTTTGGTTTCCAGAACTGATAGTTTCTGGTATAATAATAGATGATCTTTCAGATCATTTGCCAATTTTTGCAATTAGAAAACAAATAGCTCCTCAGAAAACATATTCTAAAAGAAAAGTTGGAAAAATTAATGATATCAACGCAGAACATTTTATTGCTGACTTGCAATCTCAGTTAAACTCCAAATTAAATTTTGACAAGCTTACCTCTGCCAATTTGCTATTTGGATTACTATATGAAACTTTTCATGAAGTATTGGAGGACCATGCCCCTTTCCTTCACGAAAACAGCAACAATTATCTAAAAAAACATGGATGACTGCCAATATTCATAAACTGATAAGGAAAAACATAAAATGTTTCATGAAGTTTATAACAACAATAAAACTCATGCCTATTCTGTTTATAAGCAATTTCGAAAACGTCTTAATAGGACAATAAAAATAGCTGAATACACTTGGAGAAAATAATCAATCTTAATAAAAACAATTCAAAAAACTTGTGGCAGACTCTAGGACATTTGGTAAACTTAAAAAACAAAACAAACAAAGTTCCACAAAGTATACTAAGTGGCCTGGGTGATGATTTTGCATGACCCTTTAAATATTGCAAATAATTATTTTAGTGAAAATGGTTCTACAATGGCTGAAAAAATTCCTGCTCCAAATGGTATGCCTGAGCATATTCCTACCTTATGTTCATCTTTCTATTTACATGAAACGTCAGAAGAAGTGGTATGTTTAATAGAGAATCTCCTAGAAGGTAAAGCTATACATGAAAATGATATACCAATTAAGATTATTAAGTTAACCATGCAAGTTTGTGCTAGCGCTCGTTCTCACACGTATTTTTAATAAGTGCATCAATGAAGGTTTTTATCCTGATTATCTAAACGTGGCCGAAGTTATACCCATCTACAAATCTGGAGAACAAAATATTTGCTCAAATTATCGACCAATATCTATTTTTACAAAGGTTCAATCAAATTTTTGAAAGTATTCTTTATGACAGAGTGTACTTTTTTCTACAGGAATATAAGTTATTATCCAAATATATCAATTTGGTTTTAGGCCTACATCTGCAACTTCATATGCAGTTGAGAGTATATACTCCAATCTTTTGAGTAGTGCTGATAATGGATTATATTCTTGCTCCATATTTCTTGATTTGTCAAAAGCATTTGACACAGTAAATGGTAGCATACTGTTTGATAAATTTTATCATATCTTTGGCATTAGAGGAATTCCCTTACAGATGTTTCATAGCTATCTGTCCAATCGCAAACAATTTGTAAAGTTGAAAGATGTGCAGTCTGGTTTCGTTGGCATTTCAAATGGCGTACCTCAAGGGTCTGTTCTGGCACCGCTATTACTTATCATGTACATTAATGATTTACCTACGTCCTCTGCATTTTATGCTGTACTATATGCTGATGATACTTTTATTTGTCTATCTCATAAAAATCTTGACAATTTGCACCATATGGTGAATGTAGAACTACATAAAGTAGACAACTGGTTGTGCTCAAATAAATTGTCCTTAAATTACTCCAAATCAACATTTATGCCTACAAAATCTTTGAACAATAGTAGCAACCTATTGGAAAATTGTTTGTCGTTCCAAATAAAAATTAATGACAGCTACTTTCAACAAACGACATGTGCAAAACACTTGGGGCTTATGATAGACAGCTCGTTAGATTGGTCATCTCACGTGCAATACATGAAATCAAAACTAGCTAGGGCATCTTATCTATTCTGTAAAATTCGAAATGAGGTATCAATAAATGTTTTAAAAATGTTATACTTTATTCTTGTACATTGTCATCTAAAATACTGCATTGTTTCATGGGCCACAGCTGCTAATTCAGTTTTGCAACCACTAGAAGTCGTGCACAATAACATTCTACGAACTATCACAATTTAGATGTCACATTACACCTCTGTACAAATCTCTCAAGATTCTGAAACTTCGCGATATTTAAAAATTAGAATTAGCTAAATTGATGCACAAATTGTACCATGAAATGTGGGCAATATCATTTAAAGACTTGTTTCAGAAAACGGCTCAAATCCATTCTCATAATACAAGATACACAACCAACCAAAACTATTTTATACAAGTTTCAACAAACGCTGGCAAAAAAACAATTTCTCATCGAGGAGCTATTCTTTGGGCAAATGTAGATCAACAATTCAAAGATATATCCCATAAAGCCTTTAGTAAGCAATGCCGATTATTTTTGTTGTTGCAATATGAATGAATGTCTGAAAAATACAATACTGGATACATCTAGCTAAATTTCGAATAAAAGTATAGTTACTTCATCCGTCGTGTCTTTTACGCATACGTTTGGCATGCGTTTCTGATTGCTCCAAAGGTTTGTTACGTGGCGCTTGGCATTTTGTGGTATGCAACTAAAGTGTATCCATGACCCTTATCTCAGGTTCGTTTCAGTGTTATACGTAATTGTATCTTTGTTTTCACTTTTGGCTATCACTGAGATGTTTCATTGTGCTGGGGCACTTCGACTCAATAACCGCAAGGTTTTTCGGTGTTCTGGCTGCAAGGTTTCACTTGTTTTTTTTCATGAATATGTATGACTTTAGATCATTAAAATGCTTCTTGGCAAGTTGTTTCTATCTACATCGCTGAGAGTTTTGTCTCGTGTGTGTTGGGGCGTGTATAATTGCCTTGAGTATGATGAAAATTCGCAAGTGTCTTACTTTGTGTTCTATGCGCGGTAAGCCAAGTCTTATGGCCCTTTGGCGAAATCAGTAAAACTGTCAAACTGTCAAAACTGTCATTGCTTGTGGAGCACCACTTACCTGCTGTTGTTTGACGTAGGTGTCACAAGCACAAACATGTACATGCATGAGACTTTGAATGTATGCGGTTGTCACTAGTTAAAATGTTAGTACGTTGCCTAAACGAGCACGAGTTTTAAAAGCTGCTTTGCTAGAGGCGAATTTCCTCACTAACGCAATGAATTCAGTAAAATCCACAGCGTCCGTCCTACAGAAAATGATAATGTAAACTACAGTAGTTGATAAAAGAAAGCGCCATTGCTTGCCTGTTGCCAATATCTGCAAGTCAGAGTTACATTCGACTCACAGTCAGCACGAAATCGAACGAGTCTGCTGCAGTGCTGCCACTCTGTTATGAAGAAAAACCCCAGAATTCACCTTGAAAAAACTCAGAAAATAATAAAAAAAACAGACATCCAAATTTAAAAACAAGTCAAAACCTAACTTGAAATGTATGCTGCTGGTACTTGCACATAAAAATTATGGTAATATGCATTATTTTCATCATATTTTTAATAAGTTCAAGTCTATTTTTAAATATACTGACAATTTACAAGTAGGCTAGCAGCAAATCAAATGTATGAAGTAACATAAAAAAGCTAGTCAAATATTTTCCAAAAAACATTTAATCTTTTCTTTTACTTGAACTTAAATGGACAAATTGACACATGTACATGATACATTCAAGGTCTTACAGTTTTCTTTTCATCCTAACCATTGTATTCATTGCAATATTTTACTACTAATGTTAACATTCAAAATGTTACATTCATACCTATGATAATACGCCGGTAAAACAATGAACAGATTCTCAACCACAGCATCTTCAAAACAAAAAAATGAATTCTAAAATCATGCGCAAGCAGGCCTTGACATATCAGCGATACATTAGAGTGCTGACCTATGCCTAGTCAGTGCTTAATCGATAAACCAATATGTTTCAAAGAATTTGGTTAAACCTAGACCCACTCATCTCTACTGGCTACGGACTGTGCACATTACGCCTGTGAAACTACTGTATTCTTGAATGGAAAATACAGTAATGCAACAAACATTTCTAACATTTGACCAGAGTCAAAAAACTCAGATTTTCAATAAAAAACCCAGAACCCCCGATAAAACAGGAAAACCCAAGATCTAGTGAAAAAAATCAACAGTGGCAACAGTGATCTGCTGATGTGGTCCTCCTGTAGACTTTGCAGCAAACGCGACTGTGACAATAAGATTCGAGAAGTAATCACGTTGTTGGGTTGAGAACTTAGGCACACGGGCTACTCCAGTGTTGTTGCCGCGTGGAAAAGAGTTAGTGCGTTACACCTGGACTGTGAGAGAGGCCCCACGAGAGGTGGGTGCAGCCGGTGCGCCGCATCGGGGCCCATAACAGTCCAAGGAGCCCATGGACCTCAATTTCAAAATAGAAATGGGCAATTACCGTATGCACAAATTATTTTTTTGTTATAACTTTATTTATACAATTTTGTGTAAACTAATTGACTGAAGTTGTTGTTTAAGTCGATACACAATGTATAGGTATTTAATCAGCTCAGTGGTATTAAAGCCAGTTCTTTCTGTTGTATGTGGTTGAGATCAAGGTGAATATTAGTGGAGGCGAACTACTACTGCCTCGGCCACGGGCCCCCCTTTTCCAGAGATGCCGTGGCGCCCCTGTTTGAGAGTTTAGCACTTAGCTTTGGTACTGTTTTATTTAAAAGCTGATGAACCACTCCAGAGCCACATTTAGTAAACTCTGAAGCAAGTCATATGTTTTTAAAAATAAAGTAAAAGCTGTGTGAAAATATGCCAAAAGGTGTCCTTTCGTATGTGTAAACAAAGAACAATGTAAAATCGAATGACTTCAAACAATTTGCAGTGTGAAATGGACTTTCATGCAGAAGCACTTATTCCCTGACAAAGAAAATTAACCTGCTTTCAGCAAATAACATTTTTGCATAGCACGTGCAAAATATAGGGGCCCCTTTTTGATATAACCTGAATAAGCATAAGGGCCCGGGGCCCCTTTTTTAAAACCACGTATTGTACACATGACAGTTCACAAATTGTGCATTGCTTGAAATCAGCCTGAGACCTTTTGAAATTAACTGAAAACATTGGTAAATCGTTATAATGTAAAATAAGGAAAGAGCATACGGTTTTCTAGACATAGTATCGAAAAGCTAAAGAAGCTCTTAATCAGTTATGATTCATAAGGGGCCCAAAACAGGTCTCGCACAGATTTTCCTCTCCAGGACCCTACTGTGAGAACCCGCTTCCTGAGCGTAACGTTTGTGATAATGAAAGTACCGCACTTGTTAAAAACTCGGATGCTTTGATCGTTACAGATTGCTACTACAAAATAGCCGTAATAACATTAAAACTCGCCGTAACAGTATTCGCTGGCCTGACTTTTCAGATAATTTGACCGGGTTAGCGTAGTTTTTAAGTCATTAAAAAAATCGGTATATGACAGAAAAAAAACTCAGCTAAGAGCGCGTAACCTATGTGAAAAAAAACTAAGAACGTGTAACGTACGCTGGAAAGAATTAATTATGTTTTCTTTTCTTAGTAGGCACGAAAAGCACCGGCGTAACACAAAACGCAAAGACAAATTTCTGACCAGTATCGTAAGATCTGGATGTATTGATTTGCGCAGATATTACTCGAACCAATTGGTGATTTGTAAGCTTTTTTCGCTTTATGTGATCAGAAGATTTTTTCTTGTGTTTCAACAGTTTTTTTTATTCTTCAGCAATAGCCGTGGTGGCAAAGCACAACCTTAGTTGCCTCTCGTGATAATGAAGCACGTGCCATGAAAAAAATCGCTGTTGCACCTCAAATGTTATTGACATTTCTAGCCTTTCATGAGGGCAGCAACGGATTTCATATGAACAGCCTTCAAATGTTGCAGATTTCCAAACTTTAAGCAATTTCGTACAGTTTAACATAAACTTTAAAATGGCTTGTAACATGAGACTGAGTCTTAATGGCATAGTTTAAAAAAAGAGGCGGGGAAACGCTGTACTAAATACAAAACCCTTTGACTTGGCCTAATAGGAATTTGCGAATTGCTTTCCATGCAAGCTTCATAAGCAATTGCTATTGCTAATTACGTAGGTGATATCAATGGATCCAGATGGTTATTTGCGAAATTTGAACCACACAGACGTGGCCCCTTATACAATGATTTTCCCACATTGTTATTATTGTTTCTTTCTTCTGTTAATTTTTTTTGAAACCGCTTTGTTTTTCGCTGGTTTTGCACCATCCAATCGAGAGGTCTCAAGCTTAAATTGGTCCGAGGGCCAAATGAGCGCTTATAAAGTAACCCGAGGAGCGCATTATGACGCTAACGCCATCACAATAGCGGTACCTGAACATTACTAGAAACAGCTTTTACATCATATTTCATGCGAAAGGTATCGCGAGTTGCGGGCATAGGCATAGCCAGGGGGGGCAAAGGAGCCATGCCCCCCAAAAAATTTTTGGAAAACGTAGCCATTTTGTGCTTTGAGAGGCGTTTTTCCAAACAAAATAGTGTTATTCGCCTAAAATCAAACATTTTGGCCCCCCCAAAATTTTTGGGCTGGCTACGCCACTGGTTGCAGGCAAGTTATTTCTAGCCGTCTTTTGAACGGAAACTTCTTAACTGGCTTGCCGAGCACTTTAAAACACCGGTAATAAACTAAATAACGTAAATGTTAATAATTTAATTGAAAATTGCCGAAACGCATCGCGGGCGGCACAAAACGCAGTCGCGGGTCGCGTGTTTGAGACCCTGATCCAATCAGTGGTGTAGGATCGCGCCCCTCTTAAGAATGGCGCTCTTCAAACTTTTGGTGCAGAAAAAAGCTATGACGTGTTTTGTGAAGTTTTTCACTACAAGTTTTCAGCATCGCCAACTAGCGTGCTGGGAAACACCTGCCAAGCTGAAAGCAGAATTCTTCTGCAGCTGACATTACACCAATGGCTGTCGAGGCGGATAGTATAGAAATTTTACCTGAATATTAGCAGCGGTGCTAACATAAACCACGTTATCAAGCGTACGACATAAACTGCAACATGTTTTGGATTGTTTCGACATGTTCAGAAGTTTGTAATTAATTATAGCGTTATGAGCAGCCATGTGAATTTTAGTTGATTGAATTTTTCTCGTGTTAAATTTTTTCTTTATGTGTACCAGACTTACTGAAACTGACGATTTCATCCGAAGGTTGTTGGAAATCTACAAGAGTGTAAAGACATTAGCCGAGGTATAGTTTAAGTTCTGCTGCAAAGTATTGTACGTCAAATGTGACTTATAACAAAGAGAACTGTCATATTATTTAAGAACCATTGCTTGCCTGTTGCCAATATCTGAATTTAAGGTATGGCGAATACGTCCAGTGCAATGTAGCTCATGTGTGATGGCAGCAACTTCAAGTGCTTCTACTGCTTGCTTGTGGTACATTAAAAAAGCAAACACTGCTCAGTGTTTTATTTATCACATCCGATTGGAGGTATAAAAAAAGTATCCGCCACAGCTTTTCTGCAGAGTGCTTTTTTCACCTGTGGTGTGTGCAAGCCACGGTCTGGTCGTGCAAACTGCAGGATGTATTCTGTGCAACTTCCTGTCCTAACAGGAAGGAAATAGTTAAGCAAGTAATCTGGATTTTCATCGTCCATTTCACGCCAAATTATAGGAGAATTGAAGACCTAAAAGATTTCAAAATTTAGGAATTGTTTATTTGTAGCATTCCTGTTTCCCATGACTACTCGCGAAACCAGCATAGCAATTCCACTTTTTTGTTTCGTTAGGCTGCTCTAAAACCAAATCTGCTCTGCATTGTTGCACGGCTAGTTCCATTATGTCAGAACTGTTGTACAATTTCTCCAGCAAATGCATGACTATCGGTAAATTCCCGGACTACTGAAAAATTGCCCACATCACTCTAATCCCTAAAGTTCATAGCCCAAGTTCCTCATCTGAATATAGACCAATGTCGTTCTTCCAGTATTGTCAAAGTTGTTTGAAAAAGTTCTTTAACACAGAGTATACTCTTATTTGACCTAACACAATCTAATTGATAAAAGACAATACGATTCTAGAGAAAATCACTCAACCGAACTAGCCATTACAACCATTTATGATGAACTGCTCAAAAACGTAGATAGACTAATCACATGTTATTTATTTCTAAACCTATCAAAAGCATTTAACTGCTGTTACCACAAAATATTACTTGATAAACTTTATCACTATGGTATAAGGAGTGTTTTCCATAATTTATTCTGAAATTTTTTGCATAGTGGAATGCAGTGCAGTAAAATAGGGGCATTTAAATCTTAAAACAAAAGGATAACTTGCGGAGTCCATCAGGGTAGTGGTATTTCCCCTTTGCTTTTCCTTATCAACATTTATGATATCACAAAAGCTTCCTGTTTTCAAACTACTTTATTTGCTGATAATATTAATCTTCATATCAAACTCCTGTTTTGAACTAAGTAGAATTGACCACTGACTGAGAGCCAACAAGCTTTCTCTCTTAACTACAATAAGACTAATTTTATATTACTAAATTCTCAAAACACACTCCTGCTTCCTTTAAGTTATTTTAAATAACTATAGCATTTCCCCTGAAGATAATCTGAATTATCCTTCTTAAGAATACGTTAAGCTGGAAACCTCATTTGCAAAAACTATCAAGAGCTTGTGGAGTTCTATCCAGTCTTAAGCATTATACAACACAGTCTACATTGAAAGTTGTCTATAACTCATTAATCCACCCTTATCTTCATTACTCAATCGTCAATTGGGGAAGTGCTTCAAATGCAACCATTCAGCCTCTCATTAAGCTCCAAAATAAAGCTACAAAAATAATAAAACCAACTAACACGGAATCTCAAGAAGAAGCTTTCCAGCACTTAAACATCTCATGCCTTCCCAAACTATATACATTATCAGTAGGCATGTTTATGCCTCTTATTACAACAAATTGCTTCCAAACCATTTTCATGAATAATTTATTACAATCAGCTCAATTTATTCTCACTCCACAAGACTTGTAACCTCCTAACAACCTGTATTTACATAGAATTAACTTTTCCTTAGGGAAATGTTCCCTTACATTTGTTGGCCCAAAAGTGTGGTCTTTAGTACCAGACGATCAGGGCCGGCCTTAAGCCGATGCAACCGATGCAGCTGCATTGGACCCCGCGCCTTGTTTGGTCGCAATGGCATCTTTTACATGCATTTCAATTCGCGTGTAATGTCAATTCGGCAATAATGTTCTTTATGCAATCCCTTAGAGGTGCCGTTATAGGCAAACTCTGTAGTTACTTTGCTTGTCAACTCAAGGGGTTGAAGTTCCTTGCGTGTTGTGTTCTCCCAGACAACAAATTTTACGGTAATTGCTTTTACTGATGCAAATATGTACGGGACTTCGATGACGCAATGAGCTTGAATAGCAAGTATCAAAGCGATAGAACAGCAAAAGCGATAGTTCCGGATCGTACGGTCTGACTCCCTAAACCTGCCTGTGTTATCGCTGCTGGGCGCTTGAGCAAGGCACTTAAAGAAGCGCACTCAAAG
>Ga0210059_1017470_pt1 | contig 10220 bp, 4 predicted proteins | sample Ectturendosymbi2_FD_188042 | JGI IMG/M metagenome (GOLD analysis project Ga0210059, IMG submission 188042) | Ecteinascidia turbinata endosymbiont from Florida, USA - Sample 2 (SPAdes) (version 2) | ecosystem: Host-associated > Tunicates > Ascidians > Unclassified | place: Key West, Florida...
GTATAGGTTTTGGGTTTAGGTTTTGGGTTTAGGTTTTGGGTTTAGGTTTTGGGTTTAGGTTTTGTGTTTAGGTTTTGGGTTTAGGTTTTGGGTTTAGGTTTAGTGATTTAGGTTATGTGACAAAGACCATCCACTAATTCAAATGTATCATCCTTGTGACTTGACCAAATCAACCAACTGGGCTTGTCTAATGGCAAAATAACTCCAGTAGGAACTATTGCCTCTGATGGCAAAATAAACACTGCTGTTGAGTGCGCCTTGCATCCTCAACATGAAGCATCTTGAGAGTCTGAAAAACAAATAAAAGAAGACTTCAACTACCTTTGGAACATGTCAAGAAAGAGATTTAGAAGTTTGTCGATGAATTCGGGAACGAAGATTGAAACATCATAAGATACCTCACCGAATGAACTAAATCCCAAGGGAAGAAACGTGGAACCAAGCAATAACTAAGAACGTTCAGCTTATAAAGACATTGTATAGTGTATATGTTTGAACCATTGTGCATTTGTACTTCAACCATTTATATTAAGTCACACCTAGGAAGAAAATAACCCACAAAATATTAGAAACCATTTACATTAATAAGTGACTCCGATTTGTAAGTAATATTTCCGATTCAAACGGATAAAAACGAACAACAATGGAAAATATTCCGGATTACGGTATAAACCATAAACAGAACAACCGGCGATTCCGGAAAATTATTATTCGAAGAAAAATGACGTACACTGACGCACTATGACGACGCAATCACGCGATTAACGCGTGACCGCTAGAGTCACGTGATAGACTCAACCAATAGGAGACGAGAAAAATAGGTCGTCAGACCGACGGGCGGTGGCTGAATTGCCCATTCAGTCAGTCAGTCGTGGGCATACCAGGCTTAGCAGCTAAACTCGACCGTGGGCATACTAAGCGGGTTTAGTCTGATTGGGTATATCAAGTGATCCTATTACCCAGTAGAGATTCATGGTTTAGTGGCCATAATGTGGTTGTCAATTTGGGTTGCTCTCTCCTCCATGAAAAGAATTGAATTCTCATTTACCCCTGTTGTTTACAGTAACGTTGATTACGCATTTTAATGCATGTATAACCCCTGTTGTTTCAGAATACATTTTCGTAACCTCGCAGTGCTTAAAGCTATAATAATACAACCATGAGTGAATACAAATTCGTCTGATAGCAAAACTGAGTGTGAAGTCGAACGTAATAGGCGGGTCTAAGTTTCTTAAGTTATCAACTTGGGCGTGCCTTGAACACTCCGACCAAAATTTGCCAGTGCTCTCGCGGAGTTGTTCTAAACGTGTGCTGTTCATCTTCTTTAGAAGGGAACTGCCACACTGCCTTGTTGAATGTCCATTTTGCCTCATGAAACAAAATAAAATACATGGTTTTACATTGGTGGATCAAGACGGGATCGGAATGATGATTTTCAAAAATTTTGTGGATCAGGTCTGGATCGCATACAATTTTTGCGGATCAGGTTTGGACTTGGACTGAAAAATTTCACAGTCCGTTCATCTCTGACCTGAACCAAACTTGCATCAATTTTCACAGATTAAATACAGTAATCTTGAAACTGAATTAAACGTTATGAAAAAATTTAAACAAAATTATCAAATCCAAATCTAAGTCCAAATCCGGTTAGTCAGAAATCATGAAATCCAAATCCATCAAAAACAACAAATACGTTTGGATTTATATCCAAATCCATGTTCATCTCTGATAGCAGATTTGTGTTATAATTATCTGGCAACACTGACCTCTTGCGCTTTTTGTGAAATGCGAACACGATGCGGCCCGTACATGTGTTTTCCGTGCATGTGGTCTGGTTAGTCGGGCGGTCGTCGTTGTGCATGCAGTATGCTGGACACATAAAGTACACTGAACTGTGCAGTTTACAGTGTGTAAATAAACGTGTATGTTTTTATTCGGTATATTTCTTCTTCTCACGTGAGTTCACTAGTTGCTTACTATTTTGTTTTCTTGTAGAGATTTTTCTTGAAGAATTTCTTGGGTTGAAGCATTTAAAACCCAAAATTATTGAACTAGAATAAATGTCAATTAAATACAGTGTTCTACAATAATACTTTTCTTCGTGACCTTTACCAAGTGATTAACTTAACCCTGCTCCGCTGCTTTCCATTGACTTCTTTCATTGTACCTGTAGTATAACTCATTAAATGAGTTATTAACTGCTTTACTGAGTAGGCCTATGCTGTCTCTCACTCTCTGTGTCTGGAAAATGCACAGCGTGATTCGAAATCTTTGGAGTGGACTGGAGCACTCCCTATGAGTACGTAGTGTTGTTACAGTCTGTAGCAAAGAGTTTAGATAAAAACTCTGGTACCTTGCTAGAGATACTCTAGCCTAAAAATAATTTAGGTTAATTTAGTAAATTAGACAGGATAGCATGTCATATGTCTTTCATTCAATCAATAATGCATTGTCATAGATAACGTGACACTATTTTTGAAAAAGGCAGTTTTTAGCAGGTAGGCAGTAAGTAAACTGCTACCAAAGGTCAACTGTTATAGCTGGTATGCGGCAACAGTTTTGCATGGTAAGTTGCTTAGAGGTGGTAGCTACTAGTACTAGCTGTCAACATCAAAACCAAAGACTTTTCAGCATGGTATGATGGTTGTGTACAAAACGTTTAACTGCAAACTGAAATTATATTATTTCTTGACAACTTACATGTATCAACATGATTTCCTGCTCTTGCTAGTACTTGTATTTGTAATGAACTGTTGTGTATTAATGTATTGCTCTATGTCTCATAACCCTTTTGTTGCTCACTTCATTCCTTCACCTAGTATATATGCATGCTTCACCTGCTCATACAGTACCTCAATTCTTTACCAATTGCTTGCCCACCAGGCACGATCATCTGTGTTAAGTTGATGTCTAATGTATTTGATTCAACATCTACATTTTGGTAATATTGTTTTCACTTCTTTTTTGTCTTTTGTTTTTGCCACTCACATTGGTTGAATTGGTCGCATGAGCATTTTGTCTGATATATCATATGTGGTCCAATTTTTTCACCTAGTTTTCGTAATCTGTCACTTTGACTTTAAAACTTACTATTTTGTGATCGCTGTTGATTGTCCATGTCCTCAATGATGTTAAGTTTAAACTGCAACAGTAGAGATTGGAGATCAACCGATATATTGATCTGGCTACATCGACCGATATTGCGTTTACCAATATATATCTATCGGCATCGGCCTGACAAAATCAGCTTTGGTAAGTGTCCACAAAACGCTGTTATATTCCTAACACATTCACACACCTTGCCTAAGAAACCACAACAAAGCAAGTCAAGACAGTTATCTTGCAGCAATGCTAGCAGGTGTGTTTTCATAAAAAAGCAGACAAGATTAACCATGGAGCATGTGTCATCAGTCGTAGCCAAAACAAAAGCATCATCTGAAAGTTTTGCAATGCTTGAAGCTTATTGTCTTGACCGAACTACCATGTGCAGGTGCTGTGTATGAATAAATTCCAGTTGTACTTCTAAAGAAGTTTTTGTAGCATGAAAAGTTTGACTATAATTTAAGGTGCAGAAGTCCAAACAGTGCCTAGTTTAGTGCAGATTAATTTGAAAAAAAGCTTGCATCAAAAATGAATTGCCTTACGTTAAGCAACATCTGTGGTGTTATGAATATGATTACTAATGCAGTCACTACTCGCTAGTGATGCTAACTGTCGCTGTGAAGCAGTTGCACATAACATCTTAACACATTGCATGCGCTGCTGTCTGGTTGTGTCTCATACCATAACATGCGATGTGGTGTCAAGAAATAGGTTGTGTCTAGCTGCAATTAGTTGCGTTGCACGCGAAGTGTTGTCTGGCTGCAAACAGCAACTGTAGCTGCCTACTTAGTAGATCCTATTCGAAGACTGCTTTGGTAAACAATTTCTAAGCGACTTTGTTGAAAATCAGGTACCGTTTTTAATACAACAGTTTGTTCACAGCCTTTTTGTGACAGTAAACTTCAGAAATTATCGCTTTGTTTGTCTGTAGCACAGGTGAATAATGCAATGAATAACAAGCCAAACACAAAAATGAAATGCGAGACACCAAAGTCAACAACCAATTGTGGTACGACACATAAAAGGGAAGTAAATGACTCATGTTTTAGGGAGTGATATTCGTTGAAGCATGGTATCATGCAAAGGGAAACCTTACATGAAGTGCAGTATACCCATGTGTCTTTGTATTTGCCATGCCTTCTGCACGATTTGCACCTTTGCTCAGGTCCCTTTTATGGGTTTCTGCTGGAATGAGGGCAATTTTATGCACGCTGAAGCCTCCATGTCAACGATCATCAGGGTCACATAGGCGCCATGGCAGCAATGAAACCTGCACTGCAGATGTACTTGGATCATTGTTCTCATCTACCATGCACAAAATGTTGATGATGCTCTCTCAGAAAGAGTGCAGCGATACATGTTCCTTCTTAACACTTTGAGAACCGGGTTAATTCAAGCGGTTCGCAAAAAACAGCTGATTCGCACGTGGCTTTACGCGGGAATTTCTCCGCTCCTGTATGCTCTACAGACCCGGTAAAAATACCAAAAAACGTGGCCAGTCTAGTAGATTAGACTCGAAAAAAATTTTTTTGCGTGGGGGATGGTGGATGTCTGTGAGTGACGTCATAAGCGAAAGACTTTTAGGCCCACTTTGCCTGGCCCTGGGTGCCAACCGTTAGGTGGTAGTATTTCGCTGAAGTTTTTACTGCAAACTAGGCTACAATCCGAGTCTTTTGATACTTTGGGCAACCTGCTGGGGTTTCGGGTTCAAAAGTTGTGATGTAAGTTAGTAAAAATATTTGACTAATTAGAAATTTGTTAATTAATTAATTTGTTTATTTTAGATCATAACTTTTGAACCAGAAATGTTAGAAAGTCGATCAAAGGCTCAAAACACTCGGACTCAAGTCTAGTTTCCAATGAAAACTTCAGCAAAAAACTTTGGCCTAGCAGTTGGGCCCTAGGCTGGGCAACATGAGCCAAAATGACCCTAAAACTATTTTACTTATGACGTCACTCATAAAAAATCCGATTTCATAACCAAAAAAATTTTTTTAAGTGTAATCTACTAGGCTGGGCGATCCGTTTGAGCCATTAAACAGCTCTCTAGCGCAATCGGCGGAGGAGCTAGGGCGTTGGTAAGGCAACTGAAACTGCTGGTTTTAGGCCGAAATCAAAGTACGAATATATCGTACCCCGGTTCTCAAAGTGTTAATCTGGTTGACACTGGTTGTACAAAATTCAGGCATTAGACAGTCAATTCCAACAAGTAAAAAAAAACTTTTTTGGTCCAGTTGATTGTCTGCCATGTGCAAGGATAATAAGCTATCATTTGATCAACACGGTCGACGCCTGACATGTATTTGTATTCAATAACACATTTCAGTTTTATGACTTCTTTTCTTTGAGCACTGCCCTTTTCCCTGTGATAAGCTTCGGCAGTGGAACCATCATGATTTGTAAATATCATTGTGATTACCCATTTATCCATCCAAGACAGTACCATGACCTTGCCATTGTCTCGGGCTACTACTTCATTTTCTCCATTTTTCCAGGATTGCTCACCTCTGGGGGTTCGTCTCTGTTTGCTCGGAGGATCCCCACAATGCAAACTCTTTTCTCAAGCAACATTTTGCTCAGCTCGACAGGATTGTACAGGCTGTCCATGAATAAACTATGGCACACACCCATGCACTTGTCAGCGAGAAGCCACTGAACAGTTTCCCTCAGGGTTTTTTTGCTTGTGATATATGTCCAAGTTCTAGCACAGTACGCAACTTTTAGATCTGGCCAATGTGGCCTGAGCCATTTCGGTCAGACTATGAAATCTTGCAGAAATCTTACATGTTAACATTTTAGTGCAAACAACTTAAATAAACAAGAAGTTTTATTTTAAAAAACAACAAACATGATCCAAGATCCAACAGTTAACACTTTGAGAGCAAGGGTACGATATATTCGTACTTTGAAATCAGCCTAAAACCAGCAGTTGTCAATTGCCTTACTAACGCCGTAACTCCTCCGCCAATAGTGTTAGAGAGCTGTTAAAACCCTCAAAAGACTCAGAAAGTCTTCAAGTTTGAAAATGGAAAAAAATTATTTGGTTTTGGATTTTGTTTATTTTGTGAGCGACGTCATAATAAAATAGGTTCTTGGCTGATGGTACCTGATCTGGGCCCAACTGCTAGATGGAAATATTTTGCTCAAGCTTTCGATAGAAACTAGGCTAGAATCTTGAGTCTTTTGAGACCTTGATCAACTTTCAAACGTTTATGGTTCAGAAGTTATGGCCGAAACTTAACAATAATTACCTAATTATGGGATTAATCACTAATTTTATTGTTTTTAGGTCATAACTGTTGAACCTGAAACCACAGCAAGTCATCCAAAGTAACAAAAGACTTGAACTTTGGCCTAGTTTGCAATAAAAACTTGAGCAAAATACTACCATCTAGCAGTTTGGGCCTAGGGTCAGATGAATTTAACCCTTTGGGTCCCAGGTTTATCCCCTTTTTTGCTGAACTTTGTAATCCTATAACTCGCCAGGCGATTGAGCTAGAGAGCTATCCAAACCATCTATGGATTCAGCAAGTCTTCTAGTTGACATAAAAAAACGTTTTTCGTTTTCGGTGGGGGGATTTCTGGAGGTGACGTCACAAAGAAGGCATGTTTTGGAAATTTTGGCCAGCCCTGGTCCCCAACCCATTGACCCATTCTATTGGCTCAAAGGTTTGTTGAAAACTAGGTCAACATCTGTGTCTATAGAGCCTTGGATTGACTTGCTAACATATCTGTAGCCAAAATTATGGGTCAAAAACCCAGTTTTTGGCCTAATTCAAAACTTTCGAAAAGGCATAGTTTGCCCTTTCAGGGTAAACTTTGGCCAGTCATAACTCGGCAGCAGATTGAGCTAGAGAGCTGTTCAAACCCTGTAATGACTAGTGGCGTCGTGTAGCTTAAAATAAAAAAATTTTTTTTAATTTGTTTGGGTTTTGGGCCAATGGGATCATGACAGGGACATGTTTTTTGGTTAATTATATGACGTCATCATCCAATCCCACGCACCAATATTTTGAGTTGCAGTATTATTGGATTCTAGGCCATAATATGCGTTTTTATCGTCCTTGATTGAGTTTCTAGCGTTTCTGGTTCAAAAGTTAGGTCAAAAAACAGCTAATTGGTAAGGGGTTTTTCTCAATACTTTTGGGGGATTTCCCCAATTAATTTTAATGTTTTTTGGCCTTAATGTTGGAACCAGGAATGCTAAAAACCCATTCGGACCCTTCAAAGTTCCGAAATGTAACCAAAAAACAGCTAAACTAAAAAAAAATTTATGTCATTTAAATGGCTCCCGCGGGTCTTAAAGGGAGGTTGGGCAAAAATGCTGACGTCAGCAAACAATAACATGAACATCCTATCATTATATAAGCATTAACAAAAAAAACAGACATCCTAAACTGAAACGTTTTTCTTTATTGCAAACTACATACCTTCACGAGTCTTTTGAGGGTTTGAACAGCTCTCTAGCTCAATCTGACAGCGAGTTATTGCCTGGGACGAAATGCCCCCCAGAGTGTTTTTTGAGGGAGCAAGATCTTGGTCAATTTTTGGTTTATGAGCAATAATTTTCGCTCTTGATATGCTAGAAAGTCATTCAAGGGCTCTAAAGACGCGGATTTTGGCCTAGTTTCCAAAAAAATCTTGAGCCAAAATAATGGCCCAATGGGTTGTGGTCCAGGGCCAGGTAAAGGTGGCTAAAAAAAAACAAAAACTCTCCCACTTGCAGTAGTCCCCCCAGCGAACCCCAAACCGAAAACAAAAATCGTTTTTTTCGATTTCAAGCAGAAGAATTGCTGAATCCGAGGATGGTTTGGATAGCTCTCTAGCTCAATCAGGTGGTGAGTTACAGCGTTGCAAACTTGCGCCAAAATTTTGGTGGGCGTGGGACTTAAAGGGTTAAAGCGATGATTTTGCGATTAGTCTAATAGTAGCATGGTAGTTAGTATTCATTGTTGCATCACAATTGCTGTTGTACATTTGTTAAACATGACAAGCAAAAGCAGTGTTTATGACAACGCAACTTGCACAAGATAAAAGTGTTTTAGATTTGATCAGAACTATTGTGCAATCATCGGATGCGTAATTTGCATATGTGCAGGTAAGCTGTTTGTCATGGTGACTTGTTCTTACAGAATTTACTTCTGGTGGATGGGCGGTAATGAGTTATGGTCTAGTGCTGCTTAATATAAATAATTTTGTTTTGGCTAGGTTGTAGATAGACCGGCTAATAAACATATAATCATAGACCAAAAATTACTGCTGTTTTGAAAAAAATTTCATTTTTGGGAATTGATGGTTAATTGAATACAGTATTGTATTAACTTCACCGTCCTTAACTTGATGCTCCGTTTTGTACTTTCCATTGTTCACCATCTTTCAACTTTCAAGCACTGTTTTGATTTTTTTGTTGTAAGCACTGTAATGAGTTCCCTTTCATTAAGTATTCTGTTCTTATTGCTTCCTTATTTTTAACATTCTATTTATATTCATGGCACTGTGTTTATTCATTGCAGACAGTGTATACTATGCTAAGAGGTTGATCAGATTAATTACAAATCATATCAAAATGTTGAAATTGCTGCAGTTTGAAAAATTTTAGTTAATAAATCTATGTTTTTGTAGTTTTTTAAAATAAGGTATATACGGCATAAATACATCATGTTGTTGATAATGAAGCAGAAAACAATATTTATAAATTTTAGAAATACTGGTTATCGGCTATCGACCCATGAATTGCCGACATACCAGTATCGGCCCCAAAAAAGCCATATAAATCGATCTCTAGTAGAAATCACCAGTGGGTAGTGAATAACAGTATGCAGCCAAAACAATACAAAATGCTCAAAATGAAACTGAAAGGAATCTAGCTTGCCTTTAAATCTGTGGCTTTGCAAATCGAGTTATGACGCTAATGATTTATGGACTTGTGACTCAGGGCGTGGTGGTTAACCATTAATTGTCGTTAAGGCCCAAGATTTTATCAATTCAATGCATTTGAAGTTGGTTATTATTTAAAGCATTGTAGATTTCATAAGGGAAGGGTATAGGCAAATCTGCAAGCCGATGTTTAATCTGTGACACGCATGAACTACCTCTTGCACTTTACATGCTTGCAAATATTTTTGCTTCTGATGACTTTGCAAAGGCTGACTTGTAAATGTGCAAAAATTTTGAGGACATTTGTCGGAAAAAATGCTAATAGGGAATGTTTAGTTTGCCACTACATGAACCAGCAGGGAAGGTATTAAATAATGGACATCTGAACCTGCTTTCTGGTTGTGGTGACTAACCATAATCATGTGCTCAATCATGTGGGTCCCTGCTTCCTAGCAGTGACCTTGTATAGCTATTACTAGCCAGCCCAGACACTTCCATTTTTATACTCTTAATCTTGGGGTTTCTGTAAGCGTTAATAGTACATTATAATTAATAGGTATGAATCACCTTGGGCTGGAGCTACGCAAAAATGCAAATGTTTGCACAAATGTTGTGATAGCAAACTTCTTTGATACAAAAGATCTACGTTTACAGTATCACTTTCTGGTATGGCCTAAGGACCAATAACACAAAGTTTGCTCCAAAATATCTTTGTGTTTTGTAAATCTTAGTTTTTTTTCTAGCAGTGTCTATTTTGCCATCTCAGGCAAAAGCACTGCTGGAATTATATTGCCATTTTGTACCCGATTGGTTAGATTGGTCATGGGAAAAGGATGATAAGCTTGGATTAGCATATTATTTGTCACATGACCTAAACCTTATACCTAATAGCTAAAGCTGAAACTTTGAAACTTCTTTAAAATGTACTTTAACACTTTGAGAGCCGGTCTACGATATATTCGTACTTGGATGTCGACCTAAAAAACAGCAATTTTCAGTTGCCTTACCAACGCCCTAGCTCTTCCGCCGATTGCGCTAGAGAGCTGTTCAATGGCTCAAACGGATCGGCCAGTCTAATAGATTACACTTGAAAAAAATTTTTTTGGTTGGGGGTCGTGGATTTTTGGTGAGTGACGTCATAAGTGAAGTAGTTTTAGGGTCATTTTGGCTCATGTTGCCTAGCCTAGGGCCCAACCACTAGGCCAAAGGGTTTCGCTGAAGTTTTCATTGGAAACTAGACT
>Ga0210059_1017471_pt1 | contig 10219 bp, 3 predicted proteins | sample Ectturendosymbi2_FD_188042 | JGI IMG/M metagenome (GOLD analysis project Ga0210059, IMG submission 188042) | Ecteinascidia turbinata endosymbiont from Florida, USA - Sample 2 (SPAdes) (version 2) | ecosystem: Host-associated > Tunicates > Ascidians > Unclassified | place: Key West, Florida...
CAATTGGTGTTCTTTTTTGCCCAAAAAAGTATAAACAACCTGCCCCATCAAATGTTTTTCTAAATGGTGTACGTGTACAATTTTTAGACCAAGTGAAATATCTTGGTGTGTGGATAAATGCATCATTGAAGGATGATGATGACATTCAGAGACAAGTGAAATCACTATACTGTGCAGCAAACAAAATCAGAGGCACTTTTGATCAGTGCTCTACTGCAGTAAAAAACACTTTATTTCGTGCCTATTGCATGCCAATGTATGCTTGCCAATTGTGGAGCAAATACACGCAGACTAGTATGAAGCGCTTACGTTCTGCATATAACAATGCCTGTCAAATTGTGCATTATATACCCAGAAATGTGAGTGTTCGCCCACACCAGGCCAGCCATTGTGTCAGAACCTTTGATGCCGTGCTAAGAAACAACTTATATCGATTTTTTGTACGATGCACATCTTCAGCCAACTTTTTTATTCGATCGCTTCAAATGTCTGATGCTTTTTACAAATCTTCATTTTTCCTCAATTATTCAACACTCCTGTATGGAGACCAAATGCAGTAGTTGTCCGTGAATTGTTTCGGAGTTTTCGTCTCATCAGTATTGCTTTTGTGTAGCAAAAATATGTGGACACTGTGTACACACCAAGCATAAAAAGTAAGAAGTGCTGGGAAAGTGCCTTGCTCCTATCAAGGCTGGACACGTACTAACACCGGTTCTGTAATCCCCTACTGTATGGTTTATCCATTTTCTATACTTTTGCGAATGACGATACAGCTGTGGTGAGGATAAACGGCTTTGCTCCTCCCAGTGCTGGTCATGGGCAAACACCGTGTCTGTAATGTGCGCTGATGTACAGTTAACCACTTTTTGTGCTCTTGTGTCTGTGATATGGGCCACGAGTCCGCAATAAAATATCATTATTATTATATATCAAGTGGTGCGAGCCAAACGCCTTGCTTCGGCTTGGCAACTTAAAATGTCAGGCAGTTTTAGTCGGGAGTTAGAACAGTACTCATACAACGACTAAGCTGCCTCGTTGGTAGCGTTTGGGGAAACCAGCATCTCTGCATGCAATGACAGTCATTCCTCGCAAGCAACTGCTACGCTGGGCAACACCCCAAAACCTCCATATTGGTTCCTACGACGGAAACGCTACATTGGTTCCCAAACCAAGGAAACCCTACATTGGTTCCCAAACCGGGACTACTATAGCACTAAATGTAGGGAAATTGGGAAAGCAAGGCGAAGACTTTCCCTACGTTTCGGATCTACACTAAATGTAGGGAAATATGGAATGCGGGGCGAAGACTTTCCCTACGTTTAGAGCCAGCAATAAATGTAGGAAAATCAGGGCGAAGACTTTCCTTATGTTTAGAGCCAGCACTAAATGTTGGGAATTAGGGAAGGCGAGGCGAAGACTTTCCGTACATTCAGGTTCAGCACTAAATGTAGGGAAATAGGGAAAGCATGGCGAAGACTTTCCCTACGTTCAGGTTCACCACTAAATGTAGGGAAATAGGGAAAGCAAGCCGAAGACTTCCCTACGTTTCGGATCTACACAAAATGTAGGGAAATAGGGAAGGTGGGGCGAAGACTTTCCCTACGTTTAGAGCCAACACTAAATGTAAGGAAATAGGGAAGGTAGGGCGAAGATTTTACCTGCGTTCAGGTTCACCACTAAATGTAGGGAAATAGGGAGAGCAAGGCGAAGACTTCCCTACGTTTCGGATCTACACTAAATGTAGGGAAATAGGGAGAGCAAGGCGAAGATTTTCCCTACGTTTAGAGTTTACACTAAATGTAGGGAAATAGGGAAAGCAAAGCTAAGATTGTCCTTTAGTTTAAGTTCAGCACTTGATGTAGGGAAATAGGCAAAGCAAAGAGTTTATCCACGTTTTGGTTCAGCACTAAATGTTAGGAAAGCAAGTTGAGAGTTTTTCCTCAATGGAGGTTGAGCACGAAGATAAGGTTGTACGGTAATGGATGAGTAGTGCTAACAAAATAGATGTATAAATGAAAAGAAAAAAGTTGTGGTAAGGCATCCAAACAAGATAGCCAGTTTGAAATAGCTGCAAAACGAAAACAAGTTGTTCTCGCCCTGCTGCACCCCTGCTAATGAGTGTAGGATCTAAGTGAAAACGTGTAGACATGTTGCCAGTAGAAGCGCTTTGGTGAAGAGAGAAAGGTGCATTTTGTCTTTTTAATTTTTGGTTGAATGAAATTAGTGTAAGTCACACTTCTGAGTGAAACTGACTTTGGTTTTCAAAGCAAGCATATTCATCTTATGAAGTATTGTGAATATGCCTATGTGGTAATATTGAAAATTTAGGAATTTTGGACGCTGTAGAAAAAGTAAGTGGTTAGTTATGTGACACTATAAGAGTTTTGGATGCTGCCGAAAAATAAATTATTATTGCTTTGGTATGTGAAATGGTTGCGCAAGCTTTTGGTTTCCAATGCAGCAGGTCGGAAAATCTGGATGTGGCGGATTGCCTGTCATGCAAAACTACGAAATTCCTGGACGAAAAATTAAGTCTTCGAAGTTTTTGTGGAACAAATTTTTCAATAGCCCCCAATGATATTTAGAAAGTGTGGACAGTTCTCTTGTTAGCAGAGGTGGGCAACCACTACTTTATTAATAGCGTCGCTACCGCTCCTTCTATTTGTTAAATTTAATAGCGGCGCTACCGCACCCGTTCCTGAATAAAAATAGTATGGAGCTATCGCTACCGCTCCTTTTGCTGCACTTAAAAAGATTTTGGTCTTGTTTTGCAGACGTAGGATCTATTTTGAAAAACCTAACCCTGAAATGTTTTTGTAAAAAGTTGCTAAAGAAAAAACGTGATCTGGATCAAACTAGTCATTGAACAGTTATAAACTTTGGAAAAATCATTTTGCAGTGTATACACATATACTGTAAATGAAACACATAGGCCTACTGCAGAAACGCCCATATAGAGTCAATTTGGCTTTGTGAGTTGATTGTTGTAGACTAGCAATCGCCTTTATCAATGCAAGTTTCGCGTTGTGTGCACAGTACTGAAGAGAACGGTCAGCAATAAAAGCTCAAATCTCTTTGTCACAGAGTTTATGCGCATGTAAATTGAATTAGGCCCGTAACCATGGTGGGGGACAAACCGAGCAATCAAAGCCTCCCACGAAATTTTTATGCATTATTTTAGATTTTCAAAAACATGTTTTGTTGATGTTTCATGTGAAACCCCCGAACAAATTACCGACTACTTGTAGTTTAAAATGAGGTCCTTGTTTCTGCATGGTTCAACTTATTCGTGATAGTAGTTTTATGTAACACGTAGTTGATGTAGCCTGCGTGCAAAAATTGTTATTTTGATATTCGAGAGCGAATTGACCAACCACCGTTTCCTTAACATTCCAGCTTTTGAAAGTGCAGCCTAAGTGTTGAATGCTTTAGTTTAAAAGGTGTGCAATGCGCATTAAGCAGCCGACATCAGCTCTAAAAAAATAACCCTCCTAACATCAACAATTAAAACCTCTTGAACTCGATTTACTGTATAAGCTTTTGAGGAATCTGCCGACGGGTCTGCTTTTATGTTTTTGCGATGATTTAAACTTGCACTTATCTGTAGGCCTATTCAAGTTGCGGATCCCCACAAAGATGACAAGCAAGCGAATCAGTCAAGTTGATTATTTTTATTGGACATCGATTTCACGTACCATTACGCATCCACAGTACTGAAATCTTATTCATATAAAATATCCTATCATAAATTTCTTTTAGTCCATTATGCAATTAAGTTTCGCTGTCAGTGCATTCAATGCCCATACGTACTTTGTCGCAATATCTGGAAAACTTTTACATGATAATATGCAAAAAACACTAGGAACCACACATAATTTATTTTAACAACTGAGGAAAATCAAAGCCAAGCGGTCAGAAAACAGTTCTTTTTCTTATGCAAAGTTGCAGCATCCAAAGTTTGGTGTTACATTCGGACAACGATCACATGCAAAAATCGACAACATGTGATTTGTGGCTTAGCACATGGAGGTTAATAAAATTTTAGCAAGATCGTGATGATAAAAGAAATCGATCACTTGATGTTGATTGGCTGTGTTAGGTAAGAATGTTAATCAAAGAAAAATTTTTTCAACACCTAATCTGCTTGTTTAGTCCAGGCAATGGCCACTAGCAAAATATTGGCATCATATAATTTTTACCTAAACACACGGAGGCAAATACAATTTCAGCGAAATTGAAATGATAAAAAAGCCCAACTACCTAACCAGGACCGGCCTAAGCCGATTCAACTGATGCAGCTGCATTGGGCCCCGTGCCTCTGGGGGCCCCGAACCATGGTGTTTGGGTAGATTATTCATTTTTGCCAGATACACCTTGCACTTGAGAATTCAGTAGAAACGCCATATAAATTTCATTGTTAACAAAGAACGCTCTCGTCAGAATTAGCAAATTTCCTCTCGAACATTAGCAAACGTGCTCAATTCTCGTGTTAGTGCTGTACAGCATATCTGTGCTCTACCACGATCGTAACACTGTTGACTGAACACGATGACGTCATAATATCACTGCTCAGAGGGACCCCACGCCTAGGTCTTGTATTGGTCCCCGCACCTGCTAGGGCCGGCCCTGTACCTAATGTTTCGTAGCGGTTTGAAGCGAAGTGATTTATCCGTCATCTCAAAGGGAACACTTTCCTGTAGTTTCCCCAGAACGTTTGGTTTTCAAAACGGAGAGATAGGACATTGAGCGGACGCGCTGTAGCATGTTTGGAAACCTAAACCCTCAAGCGACACGGGAATTGTCATTTGGCAACGTCCACAGATTATGCGAACTTTTTCAGCAGCTATCACTGATGTTGAAAACCAAAAAATAATTGTGATGCAATAAACATAGCGATTGCACCCACAACGCGAGTTTTACTACAGTAGAAAAAGTTTTGGTGTTTGGCAAAGTAACCTCATTTGATTTTTGCTGAACAGCAGAACTTTGAATGAGTAGCAGAAAACAAAAATAATGTGCTTTCGGTGCCTCGTTTAGTGAAAGTGTAAAATTCTTCAACGAAAATAGTTTCACACAGGTGAAAGCTTTTTTTAGTGAGTGGGAAAATTACTGATTTGGAGTACTAGGGAATATCTCAAATTAAGTCCGATGCCTAGCAGTATTCCTTTTACAACAGAAAGTAACGCAGATGTTTCGAAATGTTTCAAGTGAAAAAAGAAGGGAGCCAACAAAATATGTTGGTGAGTGATTTCAGGAAAATGTTTGCAAGACCAATATCAAAAGTACAACTTCATCGGCGAAGATTGCAAAACAAAGTGCGCAAAACTTGAAAGTTGGTGCACAACGTTAAAAGCATGACAACTTCAACATTTGAAAGTAAATTTGTTCTGCGCATTGGCTTCATTGTAAAAGCTTACTGCTCGATGTCCAGTGTTGGTTTTATACACTACAATTAACATGACGAGATGTTTCGGCACAAAAAATAGCCGCAACCATTTAGTAGGTTTTCTTACAAGCAGTGCAATACATGGAATACAAAGAAGCTTTGCTTTCTATGCGCGTTTAATGATAAGCCGAAAATTGCATTTTCAACTTGGTCGGTTTTGAAGTGTTTTCCAAGGTGCTTAGGTATATAAAAGCTTCGTTGCAAGTAGGAGGGAAGCCCAGCGAGACTGTCGAATTGTAACATTGTATCAAAAACATTTCGATTTGGGCAAAACACGTACCGCAACCACTGATTATATTACTTGAAAAGCAACAGTGGATGTCTGCAATCGCATGGATTGTGTTGCTCACGACTGACATCGCTTAGTAGACAAACTGGCGATTTTTATTCAACGTTGATGTGCATTTTTTGTTCAGCGAAAAGTTTGGTTTTTCACGGGTGCAATTTTTTTGTTGCTGGGCTTGTGAACGTTGTAAGCATCTAAGAAAATGCATATGGTAATGAAAACAGACAATGCTATTATTAAGGTGGAGTAATAACAATGTCATTCACGGTTCTCAAAGACGGTATTTGTTTCATGAGACTAAAGTCGTCAGATCAAAAAAAGGGAATTATGTAGTTGTTGAGTTTAGTTAGCACAATCCGAGGCACGAAACTCAACGTGAAGACCCCTGCGACCATGCTTAGAAATACAGCATTTCCCCAAATTTACTGCAATGTGAAAGTCTGTGATGTCTGCAAGAAAAAGAGCGTGCGATGTAACAGAAAAGCGACTTTTCATTATAATGGTAAGTTACTAGAAGTTTTTCGTGCTGGTTTGAACGAAAGTGAATATAACTACGTAGATTCCAAGCTACATTTTTATCTAAAGTATCATGTTGCAGCAACAGACATGAAACCACTTTGCAAAAAAAAACGACACTTCAAGTAGTGCGTACCTCGGGTTTACCGTGCCTGGGGTTAAACTCAGTTTAGGCGCTCCCACCCAGCTCGTTCGTGGCAGCATAAAATAAACGAAACACTGCAATCTGATGCTTTATTGCAATTATATAATTCCAAGGACAAAGTTTTCATGCCTTTGCTGTTGAAAATTTATTGATTATTTTGTCAAGAAGCAGATATGATTTAAATGTGTCACATATTTCAACCTAGAAAATACGTAACGCCAGTGACTCTCTGTAACAATTTAACAAATTTTGCTTGCAATTTTGTGATCTGAATTTCGATAATCATGTCTGTGGAAATGCTCAGTTTATAGGTGGAATTACATAAAACACAGGTAGCAGCCGAAGAAACGGTAGGGCAGGGGTCAGTAAAGGTATTGAGGGAAATGCAAACTGACAAAAAATACAAAATTCTTCACCAATATGTTTGTTTCTGTTCAGCAACAATGTTGACCTCAAAAATGATAACAGAGATTGTAGAAAACCATTCTGAATGTTGTGGGTGCGTGAATAGCTGCAATAAATTTGTTTCAACTAGATCATGTTAACCATGAAATACCCTATGATACTGTGATGAAAAGTTAGCTCTGCACCCGTTGCCTCCATTTTGAAAGAACAGGGGAAGCAATGCCCCCGTTCTCCGCGCGTCCCTGAGAGTAACTGAAAAGTACACAATTATAACTTATATACTCAACGCTGCTGCCCATTTGCAATTAGAAGTTTGCAAAAGTAGTCAGGATTTATTTGAACATCCCACAAATAAAAATCATCACAATTACCTTATTACCTTCAGAATCACATCAAATCCATTTCAACACAAAGTTTGTCAAACCATCAAAGATCAAATAATTTCCTAAACATCCGATATGTTGTCGTAACAACATACTATTAAGGTTTATCGCTGCTCTAAAAGCATGCGCAGTTTCATGCACTGTGAATGCTGGATTCCCGTCCATTGTGACGCAACTATAGAATGAGAACGAAGTGGAAAAGTTCGCAACCCTGGCTATCTGGAAGCATTGTGACGCAACCGTGAGTCAAACCACATGCGGGAGCTCGTTGCTGAAGACACAAGTGGCACCTTGAAACGTCACTAAGGTTCGTAATTGGTCCCTTTGCGAACCTCGGTTATCTTGATGAGATTTTGCAACTGGTGTTGCAGTTGACTGCATCGCCTTAAACGACTGAGGCAAGCACAAGCGAAAGATGGCAATTCGGGGCATTAACTAACAGGAAAGCAATCAGCAGCAATAGAGCTCCCTCGACGAGTTCACTCTACTACTACTACTAGGTTGCACTATCATTATTTAGGGACAAGTGAACTACGATAATTCGCTTGTGGTGACTATCACAGTGACTTGTAACTTATGGGCACCATCTAGCGGTGACCATATATTTACATTTGGCGCCATCTATCTTCCGCCACACCGGGTAGCAGCGACTGGCATTCGACATTTTGTAAATCGTAATTACTAGCATCAGCTGACATTTGACATTTCATAGTTGTAACGTGACGTTCCAATCTCAATTTACGCCCTGAAAATGCTGCGCCCGGGGACAGATGTCTCCCTTTCCACCCTGGCTATGCCACTGTCTTCAAGACAGAATCATAAGTTTGCTTCAAGTTATGCATACAGCCAAATATCCTGAAGTCGAAGCAAGCTACAAAAACTGTCATTCTGACATATACTTCAAAACAAAAACCGTAGTTTGCACATGCAGCAAAATGTTGAACCCAGTGCCATATTTTTACAAGCATTCAATTCAGTCATACGCAGCTTTACCAGTAGCAGCAGCCAATGCTTCGAAGCCCCATCTGCTTTAAGTTTGTCGCTGATGCTGAGTTTTTACCAGACTAATGTGGAACCTATCGACCAGGTCAAAAGCAACCTGAGGTAAATCTTTCCTAATGCTGCTCGCTTACCGCAAAGAAATCATCCAAAATCAGTGCAAAACAGTGAGAAGAGCAGTTACTATCAACGTGTGCTGACGGAAGAGCTCTCGCGAACTTTTTCTTTGGCCACCACTCATGCCAAAGTAGCGAATAGCGGTAAAGTGGTGATAGCTCGCTAATGCATCCGTTATTTCTTTAAAAAATGAACGGCGCTCCCGCAAACCGTCCTGGAAAATTAGCTCGCTGCAGTAGCTCACTACTGCCCAGTTCTGCTTGTTAGCGTATGATTCATGTAGGGTTCTTGTTTTGTATTGCTTTCAAGTAAGAAGAATTTAACCCGTTCAGTCCCACGAAAGCCCAGATCTTGCAGAGCTTTGCAATCCTATAACTCGCCAGGCGATTGAGCTAGAGAGCTATCCAAACCATCCACGGATTCAGCAAGTCCTGTAGTCAAAATCGACAAAAAACGTTTTTCGTTTTCGGTGGGGGGATTTCTGGAGGTGACGTCACAAAGAGGGCATGATTTGGAAATTTTGGCCACCTTTGCCCAGCCCTGGGCCCCAACCCATTGACCCACCCTTTTGAATCAAAGTTTTGTTGAAAACTAGGTAAAATTACGCGTCTATAGAGCCCTGGATTTGCCTGCTAGCATATCTGTAGCCAAAATTATGGGTCAAAAACCCAGTTTTTGGCCTAATTCAAAACTTTTCAGTAAAAGGCATGATTTGCAAACTTTGGCCAGCCATAACTCGGCAGCAGATTGAGCTAGACAGCTGTTCAAACCCTGTAATGATTAGTGGCGTTGTGTAGTTTAGAATTTTTTTTTTTTAATTTGGTTGGGGGATTTTGGGCCAATGGGGTCATGACAAGGGCATGTTTTTTGGTTAATTATATGACGTCATCATCCGATCCACGAGCCAATATTTTGGCTCGCAGTATTTTTGGATTCTAGGACAGAATACGCGTTTTTAGAGACCTTGATTGAGTTTCTAGCGTTTCTGGTTCAAAAGTTAGGCCAAAAAGCATCTAATTGGTAAGGGCCTCTTCGTAATACTTTTGGGGGATTTCCCAAATTAATTTTAATATTTTTTGGCCTCAATTTTGGCCTAACATTTTGTACGAAATCTCTCGATTCCCAATAGTGTAGTTAACAATTTTGAAAGATATGGAATCGGCATTTAATTACAAAGACAGTGATATAAAATATGTGTTCGTACGTGTACCGGAAAATTGTTTGAAATCAGGACGAACAACACGTTGTCAGCCAAAAAGCGTACCTATCACTTTGTACAAAAACTCTCGATTCCAAATAGTGTAGTTCAAAATGTTGACAGATATGTAATCTGCATGAAATTTCAATGACAGTGACATAAAATATATGTACGTATGTGTTCCGGAAAGTGGTTTGAAATTTTTTGAAAACTCTCTTTTATCTTGTTTCTGGACTAAATACTGTGAGCTGATTTCTTTAATTTTGATAATAGTTTTGCATTGCAATGGTTTGTTTTACAGCCTACGTCTTCAGTAAAGATGTAATATTGAATCCCTTTCATTTGCTGTTAAGAAAACGACATGTTTTTTGCTAATTTGTGATGAAGTTTTTTTCTCCGAACCTCGCATTTCGCAAAAAGTGCGGCTAACTTCACGTTGGTGTAAACGACATATACCGGATACAACCTATTTTTCAATTAAACCTATCTAATAAATATAACTCGAACTCATTGGCGGCTGTACTTCATGTATATAGAAGTAATGTATACCCTCTCACTGTGCTTGTGGAGAGACAAATTCTGTGGACCACAGCCTCATATGCAAACTAGGTGGTTACACTTCAATGAGGCACAACTCAGTGAGAGACTCTGAGGCACAGATAATGAGAGAGGTCTGTAGGGATGTTCAGACCGAACCCACACTTCTACCAATCAGCGAAAATGA
>Ga0210059_1017472_pt1 | contig 10218 bp, 6 predicted proteins | sample Ectturendosymbi2_FD_188042 | JGI IMG/M metagenome (GOLD analysis project Ga0210059, IMG submission 188042) | Ecteinascidia turbinata endosymbiont from Florida, USA - Sample 2 (SPAdes) (version 2) | ecosystem: Host-associated > Tunicates > Ascidians > Unclassified | place: Key West, Florida...
TCCCACCAATGTTGGTAGTGATGAGGATCTGTTTTTGTTATTGACCTTTTGCCAAAATGACTTCTTGGTTTTATCAGCCTGTAATGCAGCTGCTAGGCCATTTGCCTTGTGCATTTCAGCATTTTTGCGGCATTGCCGCAATGAATATTTGAAATCTTTTTTTGTTTTAGTCATGTTTCTGTATATGTCACCAGTCTTGGGTCTATTGCAGTTTACCCATAGCCTGAAGGCTGCCTTTGCAATTTGGTGTTTTGATTTGACCACCGAGTTCCAGCCAGGAATGTTAAATTTACCTTCATTCTGTTTACCTGTTGTTTTAATTGCAGAGGATGCAACAGCAAGCAGAGCACTGGTCAGCTCTGCATAAAAAATTTCTATTTCTTCCAGATGTTTCTCATCTGTACAATTAAAGTTTTGACAGTGCCTAACCTCTGTGGGCAATTGCAGTTGATCAAGTAGGTTTTTGCTTTCATGGTAGTAGTCCTCTCTTTCCTGGGCCGTAACCTCAAGCCAGTCAATTCGACTTGGCTGGGGCTCCATCACCTCGTTATTAAATTCAGGAAGGTGGGAGCACTGAATGCTGACTGCCACAGTCCGATGATCAGAAATTATGCACTCGGTTAGCACATCCACATTGAACATTGCTTGATGCACTGAAAAGGATGAGACAAAATGATCTATCCAAGAAGTTGTGTTGTGTGCATCACTAATGTATGTGAATGTATCCTGGGGTAGTAGTGCATAATCAGAAATGATAAAATCATTTTCCATACAAAAGTCTTTCAACAAACTACCAAATGTATTTGTGGTTCCTATTTAACCACAAATATACTGGAATTGCCAAAACTTGGGAGATAGTTTAAAATGTTGGCGTTTCTAAGGCATTTTTTATCCTTTTGTTCGTGTGCCACTTTTTTTCCGGAAACAGGCCTTACTTTGACCTCATGAAACTTTATAACATTACTGTTGAACCGTGCAAACTGCTGAAACTTTCAAAGTGATAAGAGAAATCTTGACATGTTGGTTGTTATTAAAAGTTTATAGCCACGTCAAGCCGCTTCTTCTTCTACAACAGTGCTCTTCAACAGGGGTTCCGCAAATCATGTAGTGGGGTTCCCTGAGAGATTCTCGTTTTTTAGGGGAAATGATTTTTGCTTCAGTGTGTTGATGCGTCATTATGAATTTTTTTAGATCACTGTATCGCATTCAGACTCCAAGTAGACCAGTTAGTTATACAGGAGGTTGAGTGCAGGTAGCGGAACAAGAAATATTGGTGGTTTGTGCGTCACTTGTTGTGCAGTTAAGAAGAACGTTATTGTTGCATCACAGTTATACGATGTTGCCGTTGTACAGTTCACAGTAGACCGAGTAGAAAAAGTAGATTCAGCCTGAGTCTAGTAAAGAGTAGACCGAGTCACAGACTAGAGCTGCTGTTCAACCTTTGTAGGAATAGAGTAAAAACAATGTGAAACCCAACTTTTTACTATTTAGTCAAGGCAGGTGAAGCAAAATAGCATATTTTCATATGTGAAGCGAAATAATAACAACAGCGAAGGTGTGGACGGTAATGAGCAGTGTAGTTCAAATGTAAAAGAGGCACCAGATCCGAAGCGGACCAAATGTAATTCAATTGCCAAAATTAGAAAATGGGACGACACATATTTCAGATACGGGTTCTTTCTTCCGGAGGACCAAATTCTGAATGTAGCACCTAAATTCCAAAAATGCAAGAACAAGCGAATCATCGAATTTCTTGCTTTTTAAGTTCTGTAATACCTGTTCATTTGTTGAATTATCTAATAATGAAATACTTGATTTTCTTACAAGTAAATCGTGTCTTTCAAATTTTTCTTGATGGGGTTCCATTACAAACGCGAAAGTATATCAGGGTTTACTCGATGACAAAAAGATTGAACAGCACTGTTCTACAAGATTTTGATTATTTTTGTTAGGAGCAAAACGGTTCACCATTATTAACGTAGTACATTTCTTTAAAAAACATTGCTTGTATAGTTGCATTTTCGTTTCGAAACCTGATATTTTAACTGCATTTAGCGTGTGGACTGTTTCACGTTTTATTGTCTTCCTGGTTGGTACCAGTACCACGGCTTGGGAAAAGGGGTTTAGTAAAGTGTCATATGAGTGCTAGTCAAGCGTTGAACGCATCTACCTACAACACCACTTTGGCTGTAAATAATGCTTTACCAGACCCTACCTTTTGCAATCAGTGCAAGCCCTGAAAGCCCATAGCCTTTCATAGGTGTAGGAGCAGGCAAATTTTTGGGGGTGCAAAGGATTTTGCCCAAATTTCCCGAAACTTGCCCGAAAAAATCTCTGAAAAAAATAACCTCAAAAAAATGACTGCATTCCATTTAGGGCGCATTTTTTCAAATCAAAGCACTTCAAGCACCATTTTTGCCCAAATTTCCCCCAAACTTGCCCAAATTTCCCCTAACTTGCCCGAAAAACAACTGAAGAAAGATGACCTCCAAAAAAAAGAAACATCTGCTCTTTGATTTCGGGCGCCATTTTTGTAAAATCAAAGCACGTAAAGCGATTTTGCGAAAGTTTTCACACATTTTGTCAAAATTTACACAGATTTTGCCCGGATTTTGAGGGATTTTCATCAGATTAAAATTTTTGGCGGTGGTCTTCCACCCCCTGCAACCCCACCTCCTACACCACTGTCCTTAAACTTGCTTCTAAGAACTTTCACCCAACTCGTATGGATGCCAGAAAAAGCCGTTTTGCCCCAAACACCCCTGATCCGCTTTGCCTGAAATGTTAGGATTCAAAGATCCCCTCACTCTTGACGAAGGTTATCCCTCAAATTTGTGATCTTACAGTAGTTTGTGATAGAAATTCCAACATATGCTAGACGAATAGGGCTAGAAACGAATTTGCAAAAACAAGAAGAAAAGTTAGGCAAGTTTACTAATAGCGCATACGCCTGCCACACTAAAGTCATGACTGCACTAGTTGAGTACGGAATCATGTCTTTGTATTAGGCTACTAATTTTTTCTGTCCTGATCCTTCGGTCTGCATATTGATTAAAACTGAAAAGTTCTGATTTTTGGAAATGTTGCGAAGATAACTTTATCTAAGACGTTTGCGAAAAATTTGTACCATGGTTGAATAAGCGCGATGACATCATCGAATGAAATTTCATGAAAATTGCCCCTCCCCGAAATGAAGAGCTGGTTGCGGCCCTGCTTGTGCCCAGTTTCGGATAAAAAAGCAAAAGAAGGATACTGTACATCAGGGTCTCCAAACTACGGACCTCGGGCCAAATCTGGCCTACGAAGCCATTCCATCCGGCCTGCGAAAGCATTTCATCCGGCCGCACAGACATTTTGTCAATAACGAAAAAACAATATAGTTATGAAACATTTGTTGATTTGATAGAATGTAACTTATTTCGAAACAATCACGTTACGTAAGATGTCCGGCCCTCGAACTGCTGTGCAGAAGCTTATGTGGTCCTCTCTGGCAAAAACGTTTGGGGGCCCTGTGCAGTAGATTAATGAGTTGTAAACCACTATTTGCACTGATTGTTTCGTGAAATGTTTAATTGTAGATAACGTTCTACAAGTTACTGGAATTGAGTGATCATGCGAGGTCTCTAGCTTAGTTTGTTCTAAAACACTCATATCTTGTTAGTTGCTTCCATGGGCGCAATTTTGTTGTAAAATGTGGGGGGACAGCTTGGTGTGAAACCAATATAGCACTTTTTTTAAGGAAAATGTTAGGTAGGCTACCCGGTGTGGACCTGTAGGGACCCGATTTCTCTAATTCTAGGGACCCGATTTTCTCTTATTCTAGGGACCCGATGTTTATTTTCTCTGATTCTAGGGACCCGAATCGGGTCCCCAAAACACCTTAAAAAACCCTGAATATAGTCATCGGGACGATGCAGAAATGACTTTGATATATACAGATACCCAATCTTATTTCTAGATGTGTTTTGAGAGAAATACCAATCACGCTTTGCTTTGTCCTTGCAGATGATTTACATATTAATATACTTGAATTTGTTGCTGGACGCGGTACCGTAGTTCATTCTGTTTCCATTATTATCGTAATTGGATGTAAACAAGCACAGCAATATAGTAGAACACATCAATTGGTTTTATCAGAGCTGTCAGTTGGAGTTCACAAAATGCTGAATCGCATTGGTCGCACGTGCATATCACTCTTAAAGTACTGTAGAACACTTTAGTTTTCATGCATTTTATAAGTGTGGGTTACAGCGCGATTTGATGTCTTGTTCAAGTCGCTTAACGTGACAAAGACGATAAATATTTTTCTTGCACATTTCCGTTTATTGACAAAGCTGCAAATCTTTTTAATGCTACTGGGCATCATGCATGCAGGCCCACCCCTACCAAAATCTCCATTGAAATCCACTTACCAGCAGCAAAATCATTTGGCCTTAAATTAGCGTAGCCTACTTCACAAAATGATTTCAATCTATTTTTACTGTTGGTGGGTGGAGGACGCATCCTTTCAATCTCCCCCTTGTTGGCCCCTGCCTACATATCCACACAGAGTTGTAAAAGGGCCTCATTTTGAAGCCTGGACCGACCCGAGACCGATATCACAAGCCCGAATCCGGCTCGAGCCCGACATTTATTTTTGAAGCCCGATTTAGGCTTGAAAGCCGACGTTTCCGAGCGAGTGAAGATATGCACAACTGCGGAGTAACAAAAAACGCTGTGCGCAGGTGCAGTTGCAGGTACACGGTTTATCACACCGAAAATAGCAACCACCTTGACCAACACATTGGCATCATCTGGCACAAACGTGGCATGTTAGTCAACGATAATACTGCGGAATGTAATGTTTCTAAAGAAAAAAAGAAACAATCACGAAACTATCTACGATGATGCTATAGGCATAAAAGAAACTTTCTAGGATAGCTCTATAGATACGAAAAGCCAGCTTGTAGGCTTCTCAAAACAAGCCAAGAATCGCGATTGATCTTTTCGACGCAACGCCATCGCGTGCAAATTTGCTAACCGCTGTCGCCTTCTGAGAAACAGTGTGAGACAAATCTGAGCAGAGAAGAAAAGAACGCAACTGTGTTTACAAACAGAATTAGCTGAGGAAAAATCACAATCACTTCATTCACAGACCTTACAGCAGTGAGCACAACAAATCTACGTCATGAAAGAAAAAAGTTGTCACTCTTAATGTTATAAAGAAGTTTTTTATGCAGGCCCGAAATATTTTGACAAACTTCAACCCGAGTCCGGCCCGACATGAAAAGCCCGGACAGGTCAAAAGTTTCTGTCAGCAAATGTGATGCATCTGTAGAGCAAATGTTTCGCACTTGGATGAAAACATTGCTGCATTGTTGGTTTGGTTAAACTCAAGCAAATCAGATGACTTACGAACCAATGCATTCAGCAGAAGCACAAAGTGTAAGAGTCAAGGAAAAATATCTTTTGGATTTGTTGGCCACCATTGTTGGGACATTACAAGAAATTAGGATAAATGTATATTTTATCCTTATTTCCGAGTCAAGTCCCTACGTTTTGAGCTATAGGTCATTATTCAGCTAGGTCAATACTGTAGAGTCTACAGTACAGTGTAGATGAAGTGTAGACTACTTCTCCAACGTTTTTATTGAAATCCTATTCACTAATGGTTGAAAATAGTCTTTTGCTAAACTCCCCATACCAAAACTAAGTCTCCACAATAGTGCTGCTTTTTGTCTTCGGCAAAAGCTTCGCAGCGATTTGCCTGAAAATCTAACTTTCTAACACTATATACACTAGCATCATTAAATTATACGCTGTCTATTTCGGAATACGTGACAACCAACGTTACAGCAAAGCCAGTTACACTTCTGCACTGAACAAATCATGGCTGTACTATGGTCTCTCACATGTGCAGAGGTAATACTCTCCCTGTTACAAGAAAATAACCTTTCTAACAGTATGCCACACGGGGTAAAATGTCGGACAGAAGCAGTTAACCATCTTTCACGGTCTCTAGAAACTTGAAAAATGCTGAAAATTATTTTATCGAAGCTAAAATGTATAAACTAACACAATCAGTGATACCACACCAAACTCTGTTTCAACATCAACTTGGCTATGTATGGCCTACCACCTAACATGAAAAGCTCTTCACACAAAACGTGACAAACATCACTTTTATTTTTGAAACCTCTCCAAATACAAAACCTAAAGAGAAAAAGTGGGGGGACATGGCATATTATGTCCCCCCGTCTGAAAAAGTGTGGGGGACACGTCCCCCGTGTCCCCCACCAAATTGCGCCCATGGTTGCTTCTGGTGCTGATGTTATTATTGATAAAGAAGAGTGGTCAGCTTTCAAACATTGTGAACGGATGAAAGGTTTTAAACCATGGATTCGAAAAGTACAAAGTAATGCATAGAAAGCCTGGTGCAAGTTTTGTTGCTGCGAAATCAGAGCACATCAATCAAATTTAAATAGTCATTGTGCTTCTAATAAACACCAGCGTATATTACTGTTTCGCATTATACCACGCGGCAGCATGGTGACTTCTTAAACTTCGGTTTTCAGAAAAGTTCGGACAGCAGTAATTAGTTGTTTCATTTGCATTTGTAAATACATTACTTTTGTAAATGGAGGCTGTAGATACATGTTATAATCTTTACGTAAGGTGCGATAGTACGTACACCACCTGCAGCCACTGGCACTGCCTTTGTAAATCGGTTTTGCAAAGATTGCATGGTTCCTATATGCGCCAGAGAGTAATTTTCTATAGTCCACAGAATTGACAAACTGCAGTTTTTAATGACTTTTATCTTTCAATGTTTTTCGTTAGTTTTCAGGGTTGGATATTTTCGGCTACAGGTTTTTGCCAATTTTTGCTAGTTTTGGCTAATTTTTTTAAGAAGTTTGGCTATTAAGCTTTTTGAAATCTGGCAACACTATTTGATAACCTGATACATGAATTTTCTTGTAAAAATGAACACAAAATACTATTATAGCAGGGGTCGTGAATCTATGGCTCGCGAGCCATATATGGCTCTTTTCATGACGGCTTCTGGCTCGCTTGATATTCTCTTAACACGATTGCTACGAATGAAACTTTTCCAACTTTTCTAAAATTCCCGACACGATTGTTGCGACAGGATTGTTATGAATAACACGATTGTTACGAATGAAACCTTTTCTGTAAATTGTCATTGCTTAAGCTATTCCGTCGCTTGACCTTGTTTAGCAAAATGTTCCACTTGAAGCTTACTAGCAGTTTGGCGATTGAGCGAAGTTAGTGTACTTTCTGCAAATCGAGTTTTTTTGAGAGATTTGTTCATTAAGCGATACTGTGGAATCAGTAGACCTCCTTATAAATAAATCTTGTGGTAGCCAGCACAGCTCGTTTGAGGTCAAAAGGATCCGATCATTTTTTGTAAAAGCAAAGCTAATTTTTAGAGCACTGCGTAGATGCCTAAAAGAAAGAAAGATGATGAGCATCTTACATTTCAGCACGAATGGACGGAGGAATTTGCCTTTGTAGACAGAAAAGGTTCTGCTGTGTGTCTAATATGCAATGATATTATTTCGTCGATGAAACGGTCGAATGTAAAGCGGCATTTCGACACACGCCATGCAACGTTTGCATCGAAATATCCAGCGGGGGACAGTAGAAAAAGGCATACTTAGAACTAGTAGGCAGAGTGCACACGAGCCAGCAACAAATTCGTGCATGGACCCGACAAGGTGACTGCAATCCGGCTAGCTTTGCTGGTTCTTTAGCCAGTGGCGATTCTAAGGGAGGGCCTGGGTGGGCCATGCCCCCCCAGATTTTTGCTTGGCCCCCCGTTTGCCCCCCCAAGTTTTTTTTTTAATTTCCCGTTTAAATTCGTTAGGTTGACATATGCAGGGTTGCCAAATGCATTTTGTAAAAATTCCGGCCATTTTGTCAACAGAGCCAGATCTGAGCTGTGTCGTAATTCGTAAGCAGCACAGCGAAAACAGAGACAATCAGTGTTGTTAAGCCACAATTAACAATTGCCCTATTTTGGCTGATTCGTTACATTTCGGTGTGTGTGTGACGTGACAATCGCACCAAGGATTGCATCAACAGCAGCAAATAAACTTCGCTGAAGAAACTGTCGTGACCAGATTCACTACAAGAGTCATTACGATTTGAGAAATTCTGCGTTAGTTCCTTTTGAAGTTACGGCAAATTATTTTATTTTCACAATACCGGCTTCAGACACTGATTTTCAAAATGCCAGTGTTTTTCCGGCCTTTGCTAAATTAGCAGTAAAATACCACCAAGGCCGGTGAAATACCGGCCATCTGACAACCCTAGACATATGCAGTGGATAATTTTCGGCCAGCAATATTTTAAAGGATAATAATTCAGAAACCCTCTAGCCTGCATTCAATATTTCCTAAATGCATGATAAGCTGTGTTTTTGTTTTTGACGGTCGGGTAGCTAGAGTTGTTTATGACGACGCACACCAGTACTAGTGCAGTAGATGCTCGCATCCTGCGTGAAATTTACCGGTAGTCAGACCGCGATCGTGGTGTGAAAAAATTCGTTTCGAAAGTAAGAAACAGGCGCAGAAATGGGAAGATTGATGTTTCGTGCATTTCAGTGTGAGATGGAACTGGATTATATAACTGTCAGCAGATTGTTGCTTGCCCCAGTAGTAAATGTTTGTGAAAGCATTAAGAATTGGTTTCAGTTAATTTATCAGAATTTATCCTTGCTGCAATATTGCGTTCTGCTGCCTTGTGTATGACTTCGAAACATCTTACGCAAGTGGTTCGTAACTACAGTTTTAACTCTATCCACACATGTCCTGCAACCTCAGAATTTTGTACGGATTTTCTGTAATGATTCAGAAGCAATTTTTTGCGTATTTTAGCCCTTTTCCCAGGAGGTCAAATATTTCTATCACAAAAACACTTGAAAAAATTCGCAAATCATATTCATTTAGTGAAAATGATTTAAAATATGAAATAACTTTGGCAAAGAATTTGCTTTGGAAGACGTCGGAGCTGCCTATATCGCTCGAACAATTTCTTTGATTTATAGCTACTTAAACAGCTGCGTTTGGTTGCTACTGGTAGCTGTAACTCTTCCTATCGCCAGCGCTTCATGCGAGAGAAGTTTTTCAAAAATGAAATTACTGAGAATATTTCCCAGAAATTCCATGACCAGTGAAAGATTGGATAACGTTGATCTCAGTGGCGTATCTGGGGTATGGCAGGCATGGCACATGCCATGGGCGCCACTTTGACGGGGGGCGCAAAAACTGCTTGGCAAAATTAAAACCTTTATTTACAGTTTCTTTAACCTCTATTTTGCGCCCTATGCATTCATAAACTGCAGAGCTGCATCAACGCCGCGTCCTCACCTAAAGCATTACGTCGGGAGTGTTGCGCTGGCACCACTAAGCATTATGACAGAATTGCGGTATTGTGACATAACACGAGGGTCAGACATTGCGACAGAACAAGAACGCTCGCTTGCCATGTCCACGAGGCCTCGTCCTTCTCACGCTATAAGAAAGGATAAGTTAGTCCGTACTGCTGCATTTCCGGCAAGTAGATATTAGTCAGAATCTGGCTGAGATGAGTTTAAGTCCGTGGCTGTGAGAATCTGACTGTTATGCAAATAATTGCTGTTGAGGTCGTACAGACTTAGAAATTACTTGAACAGCTGCGGCCCACTCCGACTTTATGGAACTTCTTCGATGGCCACTAGAGCCCGGCAAATAGGCTGAATACAATTCCCCACTCCATAAACCGAGGTTGAGAACATTAGTTAGTCAAAAAATTAGCAGTTAGTATCGTTGCCGTACCAGTTGAGCAAAAAATGTTAACTCATGCAAGAGATTTGTTAGTCCTGTTCAGAGCTAGCTTTTTCTGTCCAAATATGGCTTTCTGTTCGATGTCGAAGGTCTTGTAAAAGGGTTCTGACCGTGAAAAACTAAAATTTACGTGTGACAATTTAGGAGCTGTGTACAGTTCAGATGTAGATGGCTAACAATTACGAGAAGATTCTAGATTGCAAAATGCTGGTTTCAAGTCGTGTAACTTAAAATTATCGCATACTGAAGTCCTGACATTCTTCGAATTGCTTTGAAAATAATGCTGACGATGGCAGTTATATGTCTTGCAAGCTGCGAACGATCTTTCAGTAAACTGAAACTGTTCTTCGTACCTCCGGGCCTCATTAATTACCAATAAGTCAGGGCAGGT
>Ga0210059_1017473_pt1 | contig 10217 bp, 9 predicted proteins | sample Ectturendosymbi2_FD_188042 | JGI IMG/M metagenome (GOLD analysis project Ga0210059, IMG submission 188042) | Ecteinascidia turbinata endosymbiont from Florida, USA - Sample 2 (SPAdes) (version 2) | ecosystem: Host-associated > Tunicates > Ascidians > Unclassified | place: Key West, Florida...
TCCATGGAATGTGTAAGTAGACTGGGCATTTTTTCACTGTGTGGACCGGGTTCAAGTTGAGTTGTTGAAGTTTTTGTTTGATAGTGGACTTGATTAAATTTTCCGGATAGCCATTTTCCAATAGGATTGAAAGGATTTTGTGGAGCTCTGCGTCGAGTTTGCCTTTTGAACAGATCTTGAAAGCCCTGTGTACCAGAGTACCGATCAAATTGATTTTCCGTTTGTTGGGGCTGAAGGAATTCCAGCGTAGATACTGTCCAGTGAAGGTAGGTTTCCTGTAGACTGATGTTGAAAATTCAGAGTCACGTCTTTCAACCAACACATCTAAGAAGGGGAGGGTGTGATTGGATTCCTTTTCATGGGTGAAGTGTAAAGAGGGGTGAAGGGAGTTGAGGTGGGAAAGAAACGCATTGCATTTCTCTTCATTGCTGATACGGCGAACGTGTCATCGACGTACCGGAAGTACGCTAACGGTCTACTGACGACGTTGAAGAGTTTCTGTTCTTGGTGGCCGAAACCACCTAAACCCTTTTTCCTAAACCACCAAACGTCCTTTTTCCTGTACCACCAAACATCTTTTCAAGTATTGAAATATTAGGTTAATAATAATAATAATGTTCAGTGTTTTTTTTAAGGTTTTTGACAGGGTGTCGTGGTGGAGCTTTAGGGTGTCAAAGCCATTTTCCATTTTAAGTTTGATACTTTTAAATCATATTCACAAAAACGCAGTTTTCCGTCCAAATATACTTAATTATTTGAATACGGCATTCACTTTTGGCAAACGAACTAAAGACACTTTCATAAATAGAACGATTCAGTATGTCTACGAATTCACTGATTCACTCATTTTCGTGCCCGCTTTTTTTTGGGGGGAGGGCCATGGGGGCAGCAGCCCCAACAGAACCCGAAATACCTCACGATCAACAGCAATCTCAAATGGTTCCGCTTGCTCCACACCAAGACGGGACCAAGAAAGGTCAGAGATGTAGTTACGCCACTTGGTCCTTGGACAAACTTTGGGCTGCTTTCCCATGTGTGTAGGTAGACGGTAGCCCGAAGGACTTAGATCGACATTCTTTAGGGGACATTCTGGACAGATAGCCGATCTAACATAGCTCGGGTGTCTCTATTTGCAGAAGTGGCTTTACATCCAGGGCTTTACGGATTTTAGACCTGTGCTCTTTGTCATGAAGTGTCACACCGAGACTCTTTGCAAATATCCCATCTCTGCCGATTATTCTTTTGACAGGATTCTTTCAGTCGTCACCTAATTTTCATGACCACAGGTGAGGATCGGAACAAAGACCGATTTAAAAACTGAAAGCTTTGCGTTCTTTGAAAGCTCCCGTTTCGCAACCACGGAGCAATAAAGCTCACGCAGATCTGCGTTTGCTTTAACAATCCGTGTATCAACCCTCTTTTCCAGACTTCCGTCTTTTCGTGAATACCACCCCAAGGTACTTGAAAGTCTCCACCTGCTGCAATGTATTTCCACTCACTTGCAGAATACACTGCGTTGGGCTTCTTGCGAGACATAATACCTCAATTTTTTAGTGCTGATTTTCGTTCCTGCTTGGTCGTACGCAGCAGAAAACCGATCAAATGCGTGCTGACTGAAGGCCCTGTTGAGAAGATCCGCACATGCAGCACCAACTCGTCCGCAAAAAGCAAACTGTTCATCCTGCATTTCCCTACCGTGACACTCTTGTCGACGCGTCTGTGACTGTCTATCCAATACATCTAGACCAGGTCTTCCCAATTTTTTTAGGATAGGACCACATAACCATAAGCTATTGCACAACAGTTCGAAGGCCGGACATCTTGCATAATGTGAGTTTTTCGGGATATGCTACATTCTGCCCAATCAACACATTTTTCGTAAATAGAATATTTTTTCATTATTGGCAAAATGTGTTTTGCGGCCGAGTGAAATGGCTTCACAGGTCGGACTTGGCCCGCGGACCGTAGTGTGGAGAACCCTGTTAAAGACTTTGAAGAGGTGTAATGACAGCATACATAGGAGTGTAACGAGGAGAGGCAAAGGGGCACAATTCCTGGGGCAACGAATCACGATGGGAGCGCCGAATGATTGCGGAGGCCGCAGAAAAGGCCCAACAATGCCACAAATACTTTCTTCAACACAGTACACTTGCTTCTGACAGGCCTCAGGTTCGAACATAGGGTGCAAAACTTGCTTTTTGCCCCGGGTGCTATCTGACCTCGTTGCACCCTTGCGTATGTACACAACATTATTGGTCGGTCTCTAGTGAGACTTCACAATTGTTATGCTTTAAGCTTAACTATAGCTAATACATGGGTTCGCTTTAGCAGTTAAACTTAGAGGGATATTTGTAAGTCTTAAGCTTAGGTGATCTCTCTGAAACTTCTGACCACTTCTCTGTACATACAAATTTAACACAAGTGCATTTAGTTCAGGTATATTTTTATTTGAAAGCATCATTTTTAAAAGACAAATACACTTACCAATTTGAAATTCTTTTACTGTTACAACATGATCTCTCTCTCTCTCTCTCACTCTCGATCCATTCCAACAGACAAGCAAGAGGACAGCCAGCAACCCGCAGCACAACAGCCAGCTCCTATTTAGAAGGAGTTACTTCTACCTAACTCGGTAAGTCAACTAAATGATTCCCTATTGAGAACAAGACTTTTATGGAGATGGACTGTTAACGCCCCATACTTCCTGTCTTCAGGCTTCTGCCTGAAACAGGATGTGATGATTCAGTAGGTCTCTGTGCTAGCTGTTTCCTGATTCAGCATTTAGCACCTCTTTACGGGTTTGGCATTCCTAAGTCCTATAGTGTGACTTTATAACAAATTTAATATTTTTCTCATTACCAATTTATTACTTTTTGATGATGGATTTCATTAAGTTCCTACGAAACAATTAGATTTCCTCATTACCAATGTTTCAGTATTAATTGTATCATTTTAGGAGTTACACTTTAATGGCAAAAGTTATTTCTAAAACATTTTGGCAAAAGTCACCACGGACAAGCCAGTTTATAAAACAGAGTGATAGATTCCTGTTAGGAGAAATCACTTTTCTGTTAGCTAAAAATGAATTTAACTTCATTTTTAGTTTGAAGACTCTTGCTGAGAACGTTTGCAACGGTAATCCAGGAGCTTTATAGTTCTCAGCACTCCACAGTATAACTTCCGAGTCTCGCCATACTGCCAGCTTAGAGCTTCAATTTTACTTCTGCTGTCTGACCATAATGGGCAGTATTAGCTGAAGAAGAGAGAACCGTCAGTGAGTGATACTGGTAAACTCTGGCCTGGGCCTGTAAATCTGGCCTCTTTTATACTTGTATTCCTATTTATACCAGGGTTTATTTTTCAGGGTAAAGTACCTAAAAGGTACTTGCACCTCCTGGGTCGCTAGGAGACACAGCCATGTTTCCTGTTGTTGCTTAAAAAACACTATTAGATCACATGATAATTATGTAATCACTTGATAAGTGGTTGAAGGTTACATGATATTTACACTTCCTGTGTTGCTAGGAAACACTATCAGATCACACGACAGTTATGTAATCATTTGATAAGTGTTTGTGGTTACTGGAAAATCCCTATATTTTACCTAAAGGTATTTGCACTTCCTGTATTGCTAGGAAGCGCTGCATTGTCACTGGGAAAGTCCCTACAACTTACCTAAAGGTGTTTGCACTTTCTGTGTTGCTAGGAAGCACTGCATTGTCACTGGGAAAATCCCTACAATTTACCTAAAGGTATTTGTATTTCTTGTGTTGTTGGGAAGGGCTACCAAATTTGTTTATAAGCTTCCCATCCGGTTACTTTTGAAGTTCTGACGTATTTCTGACGTTTTTCATGCTTCATTGATTTCGGATCTTTCTGAGGCTGCTGTATTTCCAGCCTTCCAGCAACTGTCCAGCAGCCTTCCAGCAACTGTCCAGTAGCCTTTCAGCAGTCTTTAAGTTGTTGTTTAAGTTCTGTTTTTGTAATTTTAAGTTCTTTTAGATGTAGTAGACAATGTAATTGCTCTGCTACAAGTACATACCATTGTCGGAGTCCAACAACAACACTGAATGGTTGTGATTTTAATCGGTCGACAGGGACACCATCTTCTGAGCAGGAATACATTTACTTGAACGCCAGCAAGAGCCACCCATCAACAACGCACTCCCACAACACCCCCCCAAGCCTTTCATGAGGAACCCAGCCATAGACACATTCCCGAGGTCGACAAAATATGTGTATAGGTCTTTGGCATGCTACCAGGATTTTTCGAAATTTTGCTGAAGAGTGAAAATATGTTCTGTGGTGCTGTGACTGCGACGAAAACCGCACTGGGTATCATCCAGCTTAGGTTCAATTATTTTTGCGGCATCTTGGCATGCACTCCCCTTGGGAGGATCAGTAAAGAGATGCCGTGGTAGTTGGTTCATTCCCTCCTGTCTCCCTTTTTGTGTATGGGGATGGTCAATTCGCTATCAAACTTTGCGCAATTACCTCTAAGCTCGGATTTAACAGCAGCATCACAGAGCTTATTGATGCACAGTTCTACGGAAGCTTTCATCTGTGCAAAGTCAAAACATCCTGCCTGAAAAGATTTGCTCAGTTCTGTCAGGTAAGGTGTCAATGTTGAGAAAATGTACCATATTGAAATTTTTTGTTTTTATAAGTTGCAGTGAACAACGCACATTGCATCATTTTTATTTTCTGACAGCTGCTTCAGTGGGGCCCAAAAACCCAAAATATCACTCCTAGCTCTCACTGTTGCCTCACTCGACAACCACCTTGCTTTGCATGCGCGCTGCAACTGCTGACCTGTTGTCTTCACAAAAGTCTGATGCATCCTCAGGCAAGCCGATCGCAACAGTGAAATAGTAAAACACCTCCATAATTGCATTAACATACTTTCATGGTTTCGCACACCATACTACACAAATCTGCGGCAGTATAGTGAGAAGCCGAAGCGAGGCGGTACGCATCATAATACACAGATACCATACTTACAATTTTCGCTTCCAACTTTTGCGCCAGAAAATTGTGTCGTCCTATAACATTGCAGCCGTCTGTTGCAATAGGCACGTGCAGGAAAATTTGCTTTCCTCAAATCGTTTTACTTCGAAATCAAAACCACATCTCGGCTTTCAGAATTTAGGGTGTCATTGCAAAATTTTAGGGTGTCATTTTGACACCCAAATCGGCTTCAAAAAAAGACTGATAATATTAATATTTTATTGAGGACTCATGGTCCATATCACAGACACAAGAGCACAAAAAGTGGCTAGCTATACAACAGCTCACATTACAGAAACGGTGTTTGCCCATGACCAACATTTTGAGGAGCAAAGCACGTCAACCTCACCACAGCTGTATCGTCATTCGCAAAAGCACAGAAAATGGATAACCACAAAGTAGCACATCACACAACCGGTGTTAGTGCGTGTCCAACCTTGAGAGGAGCAAAACACTTTCCCAGCACTTCGTACTTTTTTTCTTTATGCTTGGTGTGTACACAGTGTCCACATATTTTTACTACACAAAAACAATACTGATTAGACGCAAACATCGAAACAACTCACGAACAACTACTGCATTCGGTCTCCACCATGCAGGAGCGTTGAATAATTGAGGAAAAATGAAGATTTGTAAAAAGCATCGGACATTTGAAGTGATCGAATAAAAAAGTTGGATGAAGATGTGCATAGTACAAAAAATCGATGCAAGTTGTTCCTCAGCAGGGCATCAAAGGTCCTAACACAATGGCTAACTTGATCTGGGCGAACGCTAACATTTCTGGGTATGTAATGCCTAATTCTATAGGCATTGTTATGTGCAGCACGTGAACGCTTCATACTGGTCTGCGTGTATTTGCTCCACAATTGGCAAGCATACATTGACATGCAATAGGCACGAAATAAAGTGTTTTTACTGCAGGAGAGCATTGATCAAAAGTGCCTCTGAGTTTGTTTGCTGCACAGTATAGTGATTTCACTTGTCTCTGAATATCATCATCATCCTTCAATGATGCATTTATCCACACATCAAGATGTTTCACTTTGATTAGTTTGAATTGTGTTTTTTTTCGCACATTGTTATGTGAGTAGACATTATGCTTTTTACAAATCTTCATTTTTCCTCAATTATTCAACACTCCTGTATGGAGAAAAAATGCAGTAGTTGTCTGTGAATTGTTTCGGAGTTTGCATCTCACCAGTATTGCTTTTGTGTAGTAAATATGTGGACACTGTGTACACACCAAGCATAAAAAAGTAAGAAACGCTGGGATAGGTCTTGCTCGTCTCAAGGCTGGACACGTACTAACACCGGTTGTGTAATGCCCTACTGTATGGTTATCCATTTTCTGTGCTTTTGCGAATGACGATACAGCTGTGGAGAGGATAAACTGCTATGTTCCTCCCAGTGTTGGTCATGTGCTAACACCGTTTCTGTAATGTGCACTGATGTATAGCTGACCACTTTTTGTGTTCTTGTGTCTGTGATATGGACCATGAGTCCGCAATAAAATATCATTATTATTATTATCTTACGGGATCTACACCATTTCAACTTCAATTTTGCTTCAATTTTATTACGAATCTCGCATCTAATGAAAAGGTCGAACTGGAAAAAGTCGGGGTAAGAGTTGCCACTATTTCAAATTGCGTGTTTTGGCAGAATTTCGAGTTGATTGGCAATACGTTTTTTGGGTTGACAGTTCGGCGTTTTTGGCCGTTTTTTTAAAAGTCGTTTCGCCGAAAATTTTTTTCTGTTGGTCGTTTTTGAAAGTATGTCTATTTAAGGCTGAACTGTCAAATGCTAACGACAATGAATAGCCTATGTTTTTTGAAAGTTTTGTCCCCTCCCTGTGGGTGGCTTGTGCATTTCGCCTTGTATAGTGAATTATAAGTGAAAGCGAGGCAGTGCATGAGTGCGATTGTGTTTGCCACGTTGTGCAGGCCTCACAGACCAAGTCGTTTTACATGTCCGTATGCCTGTGTTTAGAATCAACAAAGCTACTGTAGTGAGTTCAAGGAAAAACTCTCTTCACAACAAAGCATATTTTTAATTGTGAAATGGATTCAGCATCTGGGAGAGCAACTAAAGCCAGTTATGTAGTTTCACAATTAATTGCAAGAAGAATGAAATCTTTTTCTGATACAGAATTAACATTAAGGAGTGTTTGAATATGCAGTGGTAGAGGTTGTTTGTCCAGAGATGAGAGAAAAAGGGTTTAACTCGGTGATACTTAACTAAGTGACAACAATCACCAGAAGAGTGGAAGACTTCTCTACAGTAGCAATCTCAAAGAATAGTTACATCATCATCATGCAGCTAGAAACTTTGAAGCGTTTTCCTTAGCTTTGGATGAGAGTGCAGACGTTTTAAAACATTGCACAATTATGTACATTTGTAGGAGGGATTGATGCTAACTTTAATGTTATAGACTAATGGATATCTTTAGCCTCAGGTCAATGAGAGATACTTGCATAAACGATGACATTTCGATTTTTCGTGAATGTTGTAATTCTGCGCTCATAGATGCTAACTTCAAAACTTGTCTTATGAAAAACTTATAGGTGCTGCAACTGATGGTGCACGTGCTATGATTACAAACCAAAAAGGTTTTTAAGGATTCCTTATAAACATGTTAGAAACCAGACAGCTTTCAGAAATTATTTGGTGTCACTATATGATTCACCAAGTATGTTTGTGCACTGAAGCTCTGGGAGTGGGTTTTAATGATGTTATGTTACCGAAGCCGTCATTTCTTCAGAGATTTCATTCGTGCTTGTTCATTGAGTCACAATTTAACCAGCTCACGGAAGAAATTGATGCAAATTACAAAGATGTCTTGTATTTTTCACAAGTTCACTGGCTTAAGGCTGAAACATCGAAGATTGTGGGATTAAAGATATGAAATTGCATTTTATATGGATTCCAAAGGGAAAGCACGTTGAGTTTTCAAATGTGCAGTGGCTCTCAAAATTTGCTTTCTTGGTGGATATAACAAAAAATTAAACGATATATCTGAATGCGTTAGTGGAAAACTGAGAATAGGAAAACTCATTCAGTAATCTTTTGGTGAGATTGAAGCATTTGAAGCACGGCTAAAACTTTGACAAAGGCAGTTCCGCCAAAATGTGTTTGATCATTTTAACATGTTTGCAAAGTGCACTTAATGACTTAGAGATGGTGAAAGTGATAGTGGTGCAAAAATGCTTCTTCTTTTGAGCGAGTTGTTGAAACCACTGCTTGGCCACAGTAGATCTTGGGGCAGGTGCTGAGCAGCCATTCAATTGTCGCATCGTCCAGAACCGTCAGGCCATGCACTGTAGTCCATGGGGAGCTCAATGGATTGGACATTGAAGGGCAACATGGTTGACAGTTTGTTCTTCTGCACCATACTCACAGGCCGCAAGGGAGGCCATATCCCATTTGTATAAGCAGGAGCAGAAACGTCTGACACCGTTGCGGAGGCGGTTAAGCTGGAGCCAGGCTCTTCTTGGGAGGGTCATTCTGAGGGGTGGGTGCCAGTGTCGGGGATGGAAATGCAGAGTCTTGTGGGGCTGTCCGTTCACTCCACATTCCATTGGTAATCCACCCACTGCACCACACGTACGTTGTTGTCAGATAAACTAATGAGATGTTGTGCGGTAGGTGCAAACGGGTGTCTAGATTTGAGGCGCCGTGAGTTTGCACTCGATGGGTGGGTGAGCGCTACTTGGAGCAGATGTCCAGGCTCCATGGCATGGCGTCCTAGAGACAGTGTGGCTCCATTGCGATGAAGCTCAGCAGATTGGATGCCTGTGAGTGTTGGAAGGTTGTCCATTGGTGTAGGACACAGGCATCTAGTCAAAATCTGCAAGGCGTCATTGATGGTGGGGTCGATGAGGCAGGTGTGAGTGCTGTGGCACCAACAGGCAGTACTTTGCGATTGAGTGCACCAGGCCTAGGGTGGCTATTTGTAGAGTTGTTGCTCCAGCAAGCCGCCTCAGGAGTGTGACGCGTGATGTCAGCTGCTTGCAAAGTGACTCAAGGTGTTGGCGATACGTGAGCGACCTGTCCAACGTTAATCCGAGGTATTAGGGCTTGGAGCAAAAGGGCAGGGTTTGATTGTTGTATTTGATTTTAAGCTCACATGTAGCTTCCTTGTTGTTGAGGTGGAAGGCTGTTGACACCGTTTTTGTAGTGCTGAGCTTTAGCTTCCATGTCTGGAAGTATTCACCTACAGTTGCCATGTCCTTGGTCAGCACCCCTTCCACTGCCTGCTAGTCTCCATCAGCATGCATGATTGCTAGGTTGTCAGTATATGCATACTTTCTGGAGATCATGGTTGGCAGGTCAAAGATGTAATGCTGAACAGGCGGGGCGCCAGGACAGATCCCTGTGGGACGTTGTTCTTGAGGCGTCGTAACCTGCTTTTGCTGTTTCCGATGGTGAGGGTGAAGCTGTGATTGCTAATCATCTCCATGGTCATTTGAGCCATGTGTTTGTCAGGCAGAAATTGTAGGAGCTTACAGGTGAGGCTGCGGTGCCATACAGTGTTGTAGGCTGCTGTGAGGTCGACAAACACAGCTCCGGCCTTTTTTTTAGCCGAAAAGCTATCCTCAATGTCCTGTGTCAGCAGGGTGACTTGGAGTTGGTCTGCAAAATATGCTTATGAAATTGTAAAGTTGCAACGTGAACATGGTCGGCAATTTCAAGATTTCGTAAATTGGAAAAAGGCATCAAAATGTTTTCAATGCCCTTTGGCATTGAGGTTGAAGCAGTGCCAACTGATGTCCAAACAGAATTTATTGAATTGCAGGATGACTTAGATCTGAAGGCAAAATTACTATCAGAAATGCTTCTAGAATTTTGCAAAATGTTTCCCAAGAACAAGATTTCCAAAGATTTCAAAACGTGCTCAAAATTGATTTGTTTATTTAGAAGTACTTACCGCTGCGAACAATTTTTTTCTACGATGAAATATCATAAGTCCAAGTGCCAAAAGGGTCAAATCATTATAATCCAACAAGAAATTGCAATTGTGTAACCCAATGTCACAAAAATGCCTCATTTTTTATATAAGGTGCACTTACATGTAAGATGGTCTGGAAAAAAAACATAATTGAAATCCATCAAGGGGCAGCTGAGTTATTTGCCTTTGAGTGTATCACTAGGTGGCGTTGCTCGCGATGGGCAAAAAAGACATATTGCAATAAAACCCATAGTTCTACTGC
>Ga0210059_1017474_pt1 | contig 10217 bp, 16 predicted proteins | sample Ectturendosymbi2_FD_188042 | JGI IMG/M metagenome (GOLD analysis project Ga0210059, IMG submission 188042) | Ecteinascidia turbinata endosymbiont from Florida, USA - Sample 2 (SPAdes) (version 2) | ecosystem: Host-associated > Tunicates > Ascidians > Unclassified | place: Key West, Florida...
AAAACATACCACCCGGCTCTCAACGGTTGGCGTTTGAAGTGAAGTACGAGTATATCGTACACCAGCCACGAATATATCGTGGGCCGGCGTTCTGCGCCTTTGCAGCTTTCCAGACAAGCGGCGATTGAAGTGTTAAGTTTTATACTCACGGAAGAGCTGATACAGCTTTCCGAGCTCCCTGAATCGACCAAGGCAGATAACGTTTTACCTTTCTGCACCATGGGCAACGACGCTTTCAGTAGGCTTCCGGGTCAAGCCGCAGACATCCTGCACAAGGACGGAGAGCTGGTTAACGAAACTGCAGATAACTAACTCAAGTGGAGAGGTTTTGGGCATTGTGCCCCATTTTTCTTTGGCCCCAGCCAGTTCCCCTCATATCTCAGCCAGTCCCATTTGGCCCCAGTTTGTTCCCCTCATGTCTCAGTATGTCCCATTTGCCCTTCATGTCTTAGCCCGTACCATTTGCCTCAAGTCAGTTCCCCTCATGTCCTAGCCCGCCCACAGTCAGTTCCTCTCATGTCCCAGCCTGCTCCCTTTACCAGACCCCCTGTTGCATTGTTAGCCTGTCCTGTATCTGTGAGCAAAAGTTTGTATTTTGTCAGGCCTGATGATACGTTTGTCGTCATTGGCAGAGAGGGCTATTTTATTCACTTGTTCTGTGGTGAGATTGTGTTGGCGACTTTGAATGACATTTATCGTCCCCAGCTGTGCTTTTTCACCTTTGAGTGACTTTCTTTGTGTGAGAAACAAAGGTTTGTATGAGGCTCACCTCGTTGTGGTCAGTCACGCACTCATTGCTTCTGAATGAAGGCAAATGTTTGGTTTCACCCTGCGCGCATTGCTTGCCCATTCAGTTACACAAAGTCAGTTCACAGGTGTTTGATGTTACTTGAATGCTTCTTAGCAGGATTGCATAGTTAGAGATATACTTTAACTTGCTAAGCAAATGGACTGTTTAATCCTTTGACCTATGTTGATTTTTCCTAGCTAAGCATTAGATTGTTAAATCAGTAAACCTTTCGATTTAAGCTTAATTGGCGGTATTTTCACTGATTGAAAAATTATGATTAGAACGCGCAGCCAAAGTCATCGCTTAAGCTCTGAAGAGTGTCAAGGTCAATCAAGCAGTGATAGCGAAGAACTGATGTTTGTTGGCTGCCGATCAAATGATAGTGAAGAACCTATGTGTTGTGAGGGAACGCCAGAACTTGATGATGTTTTGTGGGAAATTGACGAATTGGAAGCTTTCGATAAGCATAAACGTTTTCATGAGGACTCACTTGTTTATATTGAAAAGCTTAAGAAAGGTTCTTTAGCAGACAAACCAAAACGACCGAAAGTTAAATTACCATCATTGCACAATGATGGAAATGGTGCTTCTAAAAAGAATACAAAAAATATGATGCTTGCGCTTACTAAATCTAAGCAAATTGCTGGTCTGAAAGGAAGTGAGTTGAATCTTTTCTTCTAAAAGCACCTTTATCAATATGATTCATCTTTAAGCTCAACAAGAACAGGCAATTTTCAAGCGGCAGCATTGGATGAAGACGAGGAAATGCTGAAACATGCATATAATCTAATGAAGTTTAGTGAAGCAAACTTTCTTGAAGAAACGATCAATGATGGTCTACGGTTAAAGAAAGCATATGAAATCTATCTTGAGATTCACTCAAAAACTTTTAAATGGGGTGAATGGATTGAAAAATCTATTGGAAAGAGTGAAAGTTATTCTAGGAAGTTCCGACAAGTTGCAAGGGTATTGGAGCCTTATGTTAAATTTAGAAAACTTGCATTACCTTTTGACTGCATCTATGCTAATATTAAGCACATTGAAAGCATGTTCAATGATCATAAAATTGCTGCACAATGGAAATAAGAACAATTGTTTGTGTGCCAACAACACCTCTTGGTTCTACTCATGTGTTCTACATGTTTTAACAGTCAAGGCTATTGGCAGGATTTCGAGATTTGTCGTATCTTTTCTTGTGGTAAGCAGACTTTTCAATCGCTCTGTGCGCTCTTACTGGAGTGCATGACCTTTAACTCCAGGTGCTTAGCTTTGTAAGACCTTGTAACTTGTTGGTTAGGCATGATTGGTCTCTTTTAAAATTTTTATGTGCTATGTAGACTTTTCAATCGCTCTGTGCGCTCTTACTGGAGCGAATGACCTTTAACTCCAGGTGCTTAGCTTTGTAAGACCTTGTAACTTGTTGGTTAGGTATGTATGTGCTATGTAGACTTTTCAATCGCTCTGTGCGCTCTTACTGGAGCGAATGACCTTTAACTCCAGGTGCTTAGCTTTGTAAGACCTTGTAACTTGTTGGTTAGGTATGATTGGTCTCTTTTAGAATTTTTATGTGCTAAGCAGACTTTTCAATCGCTCTGTGCGCTCTTACTGGAGCGAATGACCTTTAACCCCAGGTGCTTAGCTTTGTCCAAAGATGGTTGTTCATGTCTTGGTGGTTTATGAAAAAAGAAAACTTTCAGGGTGTATCATCCATTTGTGACAAAGCACTGTCGTCAAAATATGTTTATAGCCTTGAAGTCTGTAGACATAATCTGATATCATTGGAAGTTTTGAAAAAACAGTTTGTTAATATTCAACGCGCATTTTCTGTCCATCACCCCGGAAATGAGACTCTTGTCGCTTATGATAACGGCGAAAGCTTCTGTGTTTGCGAGGATGTTTGCTGAAAATGAGTCTTTATCTGAATGTCAGTCACAGAGTTTTTGAGTTTTTCGTTCTGTTTTGTCACGTCAAAGACAAACATTGGGAACAGTTCCTTGTAATCTGATGGGGTTATATTTGGGGAAGAAATCAACTCTTCTACATTGTAAAACTTTGTTCGGAATGCTGCGGCATCACCACAGACCCTTGAAAATTTTTGCTGAGAAAAGTTCATGTCGTCGTAATCAATCTCAGGGTATCTCCTAGAGTTGAGCATCACAAACATGTTGGTGAGATTACAGTGATCAAAAATTGATGGGTTGTGTTGTTGGTCTCCACATTTATCCGTCTGAAACGCCACGATTATCCAGCGAGGCTTCTCCACGTGTGATTTTGTCGACAATTGCCAGGTGAAATTTCTCGTTTGCACGACTGAGATCGATTCGCATTGAATCATTCGGTAACCGACTGGGAGACTTGATTTTGATTCAAATGTTTTGTAGAGTGGAAGTTTTTCTTGCAAATTTGGAGTCACATGTGGCATATACCAAGAAAGCTTTGACAAAACAACCTTTCCAGCATCGGTCGCAGCAGCTCTGAAAATCGCATAATTATCAACTCTCCTCACAAGAGTTAGTTGATGTTTGAAACCGTAACCGACTTTCTCATAGTCATCACAAAAACCAAAGATGTGTTTTAGTGGGATTCTGAATGAAAATGTGCCTTTTGGGTCTGGCTTTTGAATGATATAACCATGCCGGATTAGAAAACCATTATTCTAATTGTTTCCAACAATTGAGGCGTCTGTGCCTGAATCTTTAAACCACAATTGGTTCAGGCCTGTGCTTTTTTGAAAAATCATCTGGAAATTTCAACAACCCAGGCATCGTTGTTGCTTGCCCAGGGTGAAACAGACTTTCAATTTCTTGCCCTGAAAGTTGGTATTTTATGTTGCTGAAAAGATGCATCTTGGCATTGTTTGTAAGCGTGATGATGTCAGCATTGGTGTAAGCAGCGTCGTCGCCGTTTTTTACCAACTTACCATCAAAAACTAGATAACTTTCACTCGGATGTGTGAACAAGTCCTGCGTTTCAACATTAATTCGAATTTCACCTGGGCGGTTAAGGTCAATGCCAGTCATTGGCTCGTAACTGTGATACTCATATCGTTCGATTGATTCATCAATTTGGGGTTTTTGAGTAATGTTTAAAATGTTCTCCATTGTTTATTATATGCATAAAATTTTATTGTTTATTCAATCGTTTGACAAGGTCTTGAATCTTGATTACGCGCTGCCCCTACCCAGCTACCAAATTGTTCAAATTTGTTGTCACCTGCTGTGCTTTCTGTGGTGTTGATCGTTGAGGTGCAAGCGGGGGTGTTGAAGACACAAGTTTTGATAAAATTTGTTGTGATTTGGTGGTCAACTTTGAACTGGCAAAATCAATAGCTTTTTGTCCAGCCTTGTGCCCGGCACTTCGAGTAATGTTCAAAGCTGTGTTGACAACTTGCTTTTTACTGATGAACCCTGACAAAAAGGTTTTTGAGCTTTGAAAAAATTCCAGAGCCGCCGACTTGATATTTTCGTTTATAGCAACGTTTCAGGACAATCATTTATTTAATGTAAGCATTAAGTTTTTGTAAGCATCACGAGGCAAATTTTTTGTCTCAAAAGTTCATCACAAATGCTTACAATTTCGTTCCGAACACCTGTGTTTCCTGCTTGTTTCGACGCCATCAAAAGTTCGAGTCGTTCACTCAAGGCATTTGGCTCGCTTGGGAGAAAGCCTTGACCTGAAGTTTAATGTTCTTCTTGTCTTTGACGCTTTTTTTCTTCACTTAATGGTTTTATGATATTTCCATATTTTTTACTACTAGGCGCTTTTATCTTTAGTCCTCCCTTTTTATTCAATTCAACCGTCGCGCCCGTTTTAAGAATTTCCATATAGTTGCCTTCGTCTTTTTTGTAGCATCTATTATTTTTGGTTTTTCCATTGTAATCAAATCCATAAGACCTGGCGTTGCTTTGTAAATTCTACCATCAATTTCTAAATTACCTCCTTCAAATTTTACCCTTGAATTTCCAATAAAAAACTCTGTGCCTTTGTTTTTAAACCCAAATGTTTTATCACCAAACTCCTTACCATATGATTTAATCAGATATTTTCCAATAGTTGGTCCTATATTAATTGGAAGAGGAGATTCAGGAATGCTTCAGCCTGTGATACCCGAGGCAATGCTTGCAGCGCTGGTGAATTTTCTATTGCTTCTTGAAGAGGTTCAAGTTTGGAAATAATCTCTTCCTACGACTTTTGTTGTTGTTCTGTAATTGGTTTAAAGATTTTTCCAAAATCTTCGTAAAGTGATTGTTCACCCAATCATTCTGAGCGAAAATCATCTTGATTTTTTTTCTTGGATTTGAGATATTCAGCGACAAGTTTGTTGCGTTTTGACAGATCTTTAATTTTTAAGAAGCTCATTTATTGTATGTTCAATTTTTTGGACATGTTTTGGAAATTTTTGGACTTATTTTGGTCCGAGCCCTCGATAAATGAATACTTTTCTATACAGTTTTGGATCAAGGTTCATATTTTTTTGCAATCCTTTACATTGCTCTGGTGTAAGCTTGTCGTTCAGAAACGCAGTGACTGTTGAGATTTTTATTCCAAGATCATTTGGCATTTATTTCAAAGTTTAATAAGTTCTTTGTGGTCAACCCAAGAGTTGGAACTTTCTGGATAGCCCATCCATTTTACCAATGACCTTGTTTTGTCTTTCTTCAAAATTTTCTCAATTCTGAAAACTTCTTGTGATGTCTTCTGAAGCTCTTGTTCATAGAAAGTCCACTGAATTTCTTCACCGTTCAGGTCAGCAATTTTATAAGTAACTGGGCTGGTTCCTTGAATTTTTGAAACGGCGAACACTTCTGTCCAGTTTGGGGTGAACACTTTCTCAAAGAGTCCTTTCTTCTTGAGAATTCGAACTTTGTCACCAGTTTTGAATTTTGCTCTCATGGGCCATCTTGCAAAGTCTGGATAGAGGTTTCTGTAAACTCTCACTTCATTCTCTTTCTTGCTCGCTTCGACAGGAGTCATTTTTATGCTAGAGTGCCTCGTGTTGTTGTATCTCTCAACAAAGTCGTCAAGAACGTCAATATATTTTTTGGTGTTGTTTGCTGTGAAATACTTGAACATTTTTTCTTTCATCGTGTGGTTCCAACGTTCAGCCACGGAAGATTTCTCTTCATTTTCAGCAGAGTAAAGCTCTACACCCAACTCCTTCACTTGTTTGTTGTAAAACTCTCGGCCTTTGTCTGTCCCAAGCTCTTCTGGTTTTTGCTTTGATTTTTTGAAAATCTCCTTGAACGCGTCTGCGACAGATTTTCCAGGTTTGTCTTTTGAGCGGAAGCATCCAACCATATTTTGAAAACACGTCAATCACTGTGAGAAGATACCTGACCTTGCGGTTAGACTCTGAAAATGGTTGCATTTCAACGAGGTCTGAAGCCCAAATTTTATCAATTCCATTCACATACACTTTTCGTTTTGCAAAATTTTTGATGACAGGTTTGTGAAGTTCATCAGCTAATTGAGAACTCCAATTGACGCTCTCGATGCGCTCGTTTTTTTAACCCCCATCCGAAGCCTTTTTTTGTCCCGATAATAGTAGAAACAACACCACTCTCCATCCTTTCTCGAAGTGTGGGGTGATAAATACCATTTAGCTCTGTCAACATATTTTTATCACAAACTTCATTGTGAGTTTGTGTCTTTGTTTTTAACATAACAAATGTCATGGTGATAAGCTTCCTTATCGACTCTGTTGCCATGCCGTTGGAGTCATATCCTCATTCAAACATTTGTTCAGCTTTGTGCCTGGCCCTGTGAAGTTGTGACCTGGCATGTGCATTTCAAATGGAAGACTGTTGATTGTGTCATTGATAAACCCTTTTCCACCTGCGCTTATAAATTCTGATTTTTTTCCTTCCACAAACACAGATGCCTTGAAGCATTTGAAGGTTGTTTTTTGTTGTTTTGTTTTCTGTTTCACGTCTCTCGTTTCCGTATATTTACGACATTTGAAACAATATATTTTATTCATGTATTAAATGCTAAAAATAAATGAATGTAAAGAATATTTAATGGAATGAAAACAAAACAAATAAAAGCAATCACCCTCTTTTACCGAAGAGTCTGCGGGGCTTGATTGTGGGCAAATCAGGCTGTTGTAAGACTACTTTGTTGCTGAATCTTCTTTTTCAGCCAGGTTGGTTGGACTATTCAAAATTGTCAGTTTTTGGAAAAAGTTTGTTTCAACCAGAATACAAACTTTTGAGAAAAGGTTTTGAAGAACAATTGCCGAAAAGGGTAATTATGAATTTGTTTGAAAATCAAAATGAAATAGAGCAAGAACAAATTTCACCGAGTGTGTTGATTGAAGAGTTGACAAATGATCAACGCCCCCATTCCAAAGAGCCTAGTTTTCATGAATCGCCACACGATGTGACTGACCTGAAAGAACTGTCTCCAGAGCAAAAGAATCTCATGATACTTGACGATCTCTTGCTTCAGAAGTAGAACAAGTGTGAAGTCTATTACGTTCGTGGAAGGCATTCAAATTGTGATTGTTTGCATTTGAGCCAAAATTATTTTAAATTGCCTTGTCAAACAATTCGAGAAAATGCAAATTTTTTTTGTCTGTTTACTCAAGACCAAAATAATATTGGCCATATATTCAACGACCACCTATCTCAAGACATGACAAAAGAACAGTTCAAAAAACTTGCAAAATGGCGTGGTCGAAGCCTCATAATTTTGTGGTGATTGATTTGACCTCACCAAAGAACTGTGGGAAATACAGATCGAGGTTTGACGACTTTTATATTATTTAATAAATGACTGACACTGAACTTCTTGAAAAACTTGTTCAAAATTCTAAGCCGAAAACTTCAACTCAGATTGTGGTTTCAGAGAATTCAACAAAAATAAAGACGACTTATAACCCACCAGTTGAGTTGCATCGAACGCGAAAGTATGAGATAGCTTTGGTTAATCTTGAGACGTATTATAGTTTTCCGAATGTGTCTGATGAAAACAACGTTTTTTGATATTCTCCAAGTTTCACTGAGGTGGGGAGAGGTGACGAGGGCGACTGAACACGACAAAGACAATGGGTCGAAGTTCAAATTCCAGAAGGTAATTACAATCTCATTGATATTGCGGAAAAAATCAAAACTGCGATGAAATGAAATGGGCATAACGATGATGCTGTGAAGATAACAGCAAACACCAACATATTGAAAAGTGTCTTGGAAATACAAGACGACTTTCAGGTTTATTTCAGAGCGTGAAATTCAATTTCAAGCGTTCTCGGATTTCGAAATCAGGTTTACAAAGAGGGCATTCATGAGTCGGATAGTGTTGTCAACATCTTATCAATAAATTCAATTCTCGTGAATCTTGATGTGATCGGAGGGTCTTATGTGAATGGGAGAACGCAAAACACAATTTACAGTTTCTTTCCAAACGTGTCATCTGGATATAAAATCATTGAGAACCCGAGAAACCTTGTGTATCTTCCAGTGATTTTGGATAAAATAAATAAAATGGAAACGGTTGTCACAGACCAAAACGGAAAGCAATTGAATCTTCGTGGAGAAAACCTGACAATCAGACATCACTTGACAGAAATTTAATAATTTTTTATTTTCTTTTTGAATAAGGTTTTTGATTCTATTTGAATAAGGTTTTTGTTGTTAACAAGTAGGTTTGCTTTGCTGCTGCCTTTGTAATTAACTTCTGCTGGACTTGTGTTCCAACCTTGCCTTCTCAGACTGTGCTGGTGTTGTATCCCATGGGAATGAAACAGAGGAACTGCAGAATGGAGGCCTAGGGAAAAATCAGAGATGGTAACAAAAGGTGAAAGCAAGGCAAAAACGAAAGCCAAGGATGAGAACTCTACATTTAGTTAATTCACTGCTATTCTTTATGAATCAGAGACATAAATCAACAGTTCTAGACTCAGCATTTCAAATTATGCTGAATTATTACAATGAAGAGACAATTTCAGAGGCTAAAGCTCTGCTGCACAACAAATCTGCTCCTGAAAAAAGGTTCATTAAAAGAAAAGGTGTTGGAAAGGCAAGAGAAACATTGAAAGACATCCATGATATGATAGTAGAACTGGATGCTAATCCTAATAACTCAATAAAACTGGTGACAGAAGATACTGACTTTCCTTCCCTTGATTTGAGACATTGATGCAGCATCTCTTTATCACAAAACAGTACATTTAAGCAAGGAAGTAGAACAACAAAGGGAAGTGAAAAACTGTAGATGCGACGAGGATAACAATCTGCTTGTCTCTGATTTAAAACCTTTCAGAAATGAACTGAGGGCTGTGGCAGAAGAGACAAAAAAATCAGCAAAACAGATGTCAGAAACGTTATCAGATATATGTTCAGAGATCAATCAAACTGATATGAAACTCTCCAATATCAAACAAGAGCTTAGTCAGATGAAACAATCAGTGGAAATAAATTATTTGCATAAAGGATCAATGTCTGGCATCGTGGACACACCTGTAAACATTCAAGCCTCAATCAGGAGATGATGCTGTGTGTGGCTTGAATAAAGCTGACAAAGCATGTGACACTAACCTGCCCATCAGTGACTCTAGGGTAGACAAAACTGAACAGGAATGTGATCAACTGGATAAATGGACAACTGTAGTTACAAAGAAAAGGTGGTGTCCCAAATCTGGCAATGCACCTGATGCTAAGTTCAAAACAGTTGAAATTTTTGTGTCAACACTGAAACCAGATACTAGAATTGTCTATCTCAAAAAATGGTTTTGGGACAAGTTCCAGAATGCAAGAAGTGTGCGGTTTCAAGCATTGAGAACCAGATATGATACATTTGCATCTTTCAAAATTTCAGCAAAACTTCTTGATGAAGGTGACATAACCGAAGTACTTAACTGCTGGAAATGGCCGCAAGAACTTGTATTGGAATGTCACAAATGTCCATTAGTGACACGTTTCCAACCACGTTCTTGGCAACCAAACAGATGTTTGGTGCCACCAACCAGATCAGGTAATGAGCAAAAATGGAAGGGATATTAAATAATCTCAGTCTGGTCACTTACAACTGTCAGGGTTTTAAGTCTGCCATGCCTGATGTGCAAAAATTGTTAAATGATTACCAGATTCTTTTTCTTCAAGAGACCTGGCTGGCAAAGCAGCAACTTGATAATTTATCCTGTTTAGGTGTGTCACAATTTGCATTTGGGAGGGCAGACTATGATTTTAATGATGGCCTAGTTCATGGACGAGGTCATGGTGGAACTGCCATATATTGGTCTAAAAATCTTAAAGCTTCATCTTTTTCAAATTGTGATGGCTCGATAATAGGCTTAAGAGTGTTTTAAAAAAATCAGAGTTGTGTTTAATTAATGTGTATCTACCATACTGCAGTAGAGCTAATACTGATGAATTTTTAGCATACCTGGGTAAATTGAGACAATTATGTGAGGAGCTGCAATGCCCAA
>Ga0210059_1017475_pt1 | contig 10217 bp, 7 predicted proteins | sample Ectturendosymbi2_FD_188042 | JGI IMG/M metagenome (GOLD analysis project Ga0210059, IMG submission 188042) | Ecteinascidia turbinata endosymbiont from Florida, USA - Sample 2 (SPAdes) (version 2) | ecosystem: Host-associated > Tunicates > Ascidians > Unclassified | place: Key West, Florida...
CCCACCGAAAACCCTGAACCCAAATCTAAAATGTTTTTTTTTCAGTGCAAACTAGAAGACTTCATGAGTCTTTCGAGGGCTCGTATAGCTCGCTAGCATCTTCTGGCGGGGAGTTATAACCGGTTATAGCAAGCCGCCAGTGGGAGACTCATGCATTTTCTGATTTTTCTGAATTTGGGAGTAAAATGGAGTTTTTGGGCAATAACTTTGGTTCCAGACATGCTAGAAGGTCAAGGAAGGGCTCTATCGACGCGGGAGATCATCTAGTTTCCAAAAAAAGTTTGAGCCAAAATTTTGGCCCATTGGATTGGTGTCCAGGGCCTGTCAAAGTTGGTCAAAAAACACAAATCACCCCCACTTTGCGAGCCTCTCCCAGGCGAACCCCTCACCCAAATCAAAAAAATTTTTTTTTAATAGAACCAAGAAGTCTTGCCGCATCCGTAGAGGGTTTGAACAACTCTCTAGCTATAGCGGCTGGCGAGTTATAACCAAAAAACCTAGAGCCAATTTATTGGCTAGCGCGGTCGTTAAAGGGCTGAGGGCAATGCATTTAAACAGCTTTTGAGCCACAATTTGGATTCTCATTCCAAAACCTAATGTTACATAAACTCAGCCTAGTAGTGTGTTTTTACACTACATATCACAGTAAAATTTGGACAAAAACACACATGTATGTTTCCCACAACTTTTGAAATAGCAAAAATGTACATTGATATTGGCCATGAACAGGTTAAAAAATTCAAATGACGTTTATATATGTCAACTGGTAGCAAAAGTGTTAATTAATCAATTATCAATTTTTTGTTGTTGTTAGGCCATAACTTTGAAACCAGAAATGCTAGAAAGCCAAACAAGGGCTGAAAAGACTTGGATTACAGCCTAATTTCTAATAAAAACTTGAGTTAGAAAATTCCCCCTTGCGGTTGGTGCCCAGGGCCAGGAAATTTGGGCCAAAAATGCCTAAACCTGCCCCATTTATGGCATCAACCACAAAAAAAACTAAATCCAAAACATCTTAATTTAAAAAATAATCCCAATTAGAAGAATCACTGCATCTTTTTAAGGGTTGGAATAGCTCTCTAGCTCAATCGTCTGGCAAGTTATGGAGTTGCAAAGTGATGGTAAAATCAATGACTTATGTGGGTCGTAAAGATAAATCCACCCAGCAGCAAAGGTGTTAAGTAACATTAGGTCTTGGAGTAAGAATCCAAACTCTGTGGTTTAGAGGCTGTTTAAAAGCATGGTTCTTTTGTGAGTTGGTCTACCTAGGCAGGATCAAGACTGTGATTTGTGTGATGGAAATGCTTTGGTATGCTGCCCAATGCTAGGAAAGCATGAAAGAATGTATAACAAACATTTCTGCAAGTATATTCAGGCAGGTTCAAGTTTAATTGCTTAGTGCCAGTGTTAGCTGCTTTTGTTGTCTCAAAAAAGTGAAGCTTTTGCAAAAAAAGTGACTCTGGTTGGCCCAGGCATGTTTCAGTTCAGTAGTAGTTAAAATATTTTGGAAATGATTTGACATGTTGGCAATTGATTAGTGTAAAGACAACAAAACGTTTGCCAAGCTTACTGTTTTAGCCTAAAGCTAAAAAACGCCTAGCAATATCTACCTTTTAAAGAAGAAAAAGGAATTTGAATAATCTGCCAAAACCATGCGGTAACAGTGGATATCGTGGTGGGGAAACCACTTGGTATGAAAAATGTTAAGGACACCACAACTTCATAAAAATCCCAGATCCTTTTATTGTAGTTGCAGCATTGCAAAGAATCACCAAACGTCCTCACCAGTAATGCAGGGAATGCTGCAACTTTTAAAATTCAGGTGTAGTCTTGACAGATAATTTAGTTACTTGTCTAATCCTCATACACCATTTGTATGTTTTTCAGTATCAGGTTGTAGTGTTTTTTCAGCTGTTTTCTGTACTGAAGACCCAGACAACATTGGTCATCTGTGAAGATTTTCAACAATGGAAATTGTGATAGTTTGTTTTTATTGAAATTCTTGTAAATTTGACTATCAACTTCATCTGACTATTTGTAATGAGCAACTTGTCTTTTCGCGACCTGTGTCGTCTGTTTTGTTGCCCTCCATGCCCAGGTCATATTGCTGCAAAACTAGCTTTCATTCCACCAGATCCAACATATTCAGTAATTCCTGATGATACTGGTAACAAATACCGTCTTCATCTAACAGAGAATGCAGAGTGGCAGTATGGGGAAAGGGATCAACAGAACTTGGAGGTGAATTATTTTATATTGCTCAGAATACTATTAATTTACCTGGAGTGATGTCATTAAGCGTTGTGTGTATAGAAAACAGGGCTGTGGAGTCGGAGTCGGAAGGATTTTAAACCTGAGGAGTCGGAGTTGCAGAAAATTTTAACGACTCTGACTCCGGGCAGACCTTTTGCTCACCAATTGTGACTGTTTGTGCCACAGACATGCGTAAGTGTCACACTTGGCAATTTAAGCAGCTTGACGCTTCAACAAGAGATGATCATGGCCATTCAGACAGGCGGTAGCGCACTAACTTGCATACCTTCACTCAGGGGCCATTCCAGATCAGCAGCGTCCCTTGGGCTCATCACGCAACCTACACTTTGTGAATGCAACCGTTCGGGGCTTGTATCACTGAAATTTCCATTTGCTCATTCTGGCTGGCACTGTCGTTGCTCCGTGATGTTGGCTGCGCAGCAATGAATGAGAGTTCTCATGGGAGCTCGTCCATTGTTACGTAACACACGTCACAGAACAATGACAACGCCAGTTAATCCTCCACGTCTTAGGCTCATTCATATTAGCCCGAGTTACCAGACAGTTTATCGTTCGTTTGAAATTATTCTCGAATGGGTACTGTCCATTGGATTCGAATTCAAATCCAATGTTCTATGCAAACCCATTGCTTCAAAAAAACATTCAATCTGATATGAATTAAATTAAAAAAATACTTAATTGCAGAGGGCAGCTCGGGCTCCAATGGATGAGCCCGAGTAAAGAGCGAATGAACGTATTCGAGAGAGCCGTTGTTGTGAAAGATATTTTTTGATTCACGTCACCTGCAAATTGCATGCGGAAGGCCAATATGAAACGAAAATATATGAACACTGACAATGCCCAATGGAAAGAGCCAGAGTTAACAACTTTAATCAGTGAAGTGGATGGTAGCACAAATATGTAAAGCATGCAAGCTCGCGTTCTACAATATAAAGCGTAGTCGAAGGCTCAGGTTGATCCCGAGTGCTGGAATCGCCACTGCCGACACATGATTTAAATGTTTTTGCACAAAGACTTTTCCCTGCAAACACGTGCTGGTGTTGGTTGACTTGTCAACACTCGGCATAATTTATTTGCGAATTATGCAAAAAAAATTTCATGAAAATTTGTATGATTAGGCATGTTTTTTTTAAAGAAAATGTTAGGTACCCAGTGTTGATCTGTAGGAACCCGATTTCTCTGATTCTAGGGACCCAATTTTCTCAGATTTTAGGGACCCGATTTGAAATTCTAGGGACCTGAATCTGGTCCCTACAACGCCTTAAAAAAGCCTGTGATTAGGCAATAAGCTTTAAGTAAGCAATGATTCCCTTGTCTTCTGCTTACAAAACCATCAAATGTTTGATTGAAACAACAGGTATGGTGGTCTATGAATGAAAAAACACAAACTGCTTTGGGAAAATTGATGTCCCAACTATATAGGTAAAGGTTTCCATAAATCCTTGATACATGCTGCCCTGCATTGTTGCTCCTTTTCTAGTAAGTGTGCTCATTTCTTTGGGGAACTGATCAGTATTGCTGGGTGACACATTTTGATGCATCATGATTTAAAAATAAGCTTGACTTTTAGAAAAGAAAGCAGTCCGCTTGCTAAATGATACGCAATCAAGTGCTATTAAAGTAGTTTATTAGTTTAATTTCTTGTCATCAGTCTATGATTATTTTAATCTTTCTAGATTCAGTCTTCTTTTTTATTGGCTATCAAACGTTATGTTTGTACAAAAGAAACAAAAATGAAACTTTATTTGCAGGTTTTTCTGATCAACACATCCAGAGGAAATAGAATAGCGTGTATGCACGTGAAAAGCAGTAGTCCTCTTGCTGCCAGCAGATACACCCTGCTTTTTTCACATGGAAATGCAGTTGACCTGGGACAAATGAGCTCATTTTATGTTGGATTGTCTGCTCGACTTGGCATAAACATTTTTTCATATGACTACTCTGGTTATGGAGCCAGTGGTGGGAAACCTACAGAAACCAATATCAATGCTGACATTGAAGCTGCTTTTCAGTCATTGAGGCAGAGGTGCTGTGTGCCTTCATAAGTTGTGCTGTTGTACTCAGTAGCCTTGATATTGTACTTGGCGGTAGTATTCTATTTCAACCTTTTTCAATCCTGTCTGGTGTTTATTCGTGTGCAACAGTGCAGGTAACTTCTATTTCCTTGGAATGCTTGGTTGATTATAATTACCTATATGGTTAATGTTTTACATGAGATCCACCAAAAATGAAAATTCACACTGATTCTGTGAAGCTAGTGTTTGTCACATAATTATGATGAATGGCATGGTATTGTTTCTAATGGGTTTTCTTAATGGGAGCAACTGACAATTTGATGTCATTTGAAAAGATGTATGCAGGAATGCACCCACACCACACACAAATGTTTCCATTTGCACTTGCAGTAACACAGTGGTTCTCAACCGTGGTTCTGAAAGTCGCATGCGGCTCCCAAGCACCACTTGTGCGACCCTCAGCAGTCTTTCAATAAAACCTGTGATATTTTGTGTAACAGACTTTGTTCTGCTGCAAAACGTGTCAATTGAATTAGGTTAAAAGTTTTTAGTGCGGCTCTCTAACAAAATCGCAGGTCTGGATTTGGCTAGCTTCAGAGAAAAGGTTGAGAACCATTGCAATAAAACCTAATTGGAGCTGATGAGCAAATTTTCATATGAATGTTATTTCATCAGATGAAATGCATTGTAATTATGCATTGCTTTGTTTTAAGATTTGACAACTTTGAAATGTCATCGTGTTAGCCACAAAGGTTGATTTTGTTGGTATGTATCATGGCATGCTTTATCAGATACCATCAATTACATTGAACCAATCTGTGACGAAAGATTTCTTGGTCTAAAAGCATAAAATTCGCATTCTGAATGCGTATGAAGACGCTGATTCAATCTAATGGTGCTCGTGTTCCAATGATTACCCATCTAGCGATTGAAAGAAAGATGACATTTTCATATCTATTGTTGGCAGCAATGCATGACGCACGTTATGTTGTGTTAATAAATGACTGGCCATTGTGCCATTCCTGTTGAAGCTAAAACGTGTACGTGAGAACATTCTTGCGCGTACGCCCTGCTTTCCACTCTGTTCTTCTAAGCGGCTTGTGTTTTGCGGTTAGGCTCCATTCGTCCTTGTGACGGGCATCTCTTATTCAGTCTCTGTTGCAGGTATGGTGTCAGCCCCGAGCACATCATCCTGTATGGGCAAAGCATTGGCACCGTGCCAACCATCGACCTTGCCCGAAAGTACGAATGCGGGGGCGTCATTTTGCACTCGCCTTTATTGTCTGGCTTGCGAGTTGCCTTTCCCAACACAAACAGGACTTGGTGTTTTGATGCTTTTCCCAGGTAAGGGATGCTTGTCAAAAGGATGCATTCAGCCGGAATCGCTTGTCTCTACACAGCCTGAAGCTGGGTTCCGTTACTATTTTGTTTTTTATCAAAATTTTGACTTGGCCTCCTAATCACGGGAGGCTGTTACTAAGTACCTGGGCGTTGCGAATTAATTTCCATATCAGCAACAAATGTCAACTATTGATTGTGCAAATTGTCAAGACTTGACCGTCATACTTCTACTTTGGTCAAAAGATGAACATACTTTGCCGCCAATCTCGAGCTGCGTGATGCATTGGCTTTAGTATGATTGTTTCATGTGATAGACTTCTCATTTATTCGACATTCAGTGTAAAAATCAGCTTGTCATCCTTCGCGTGCGTTACCGTGAAAAATCACCCGCGATATGGTTGCAGTCGTTGGTTCCATGTCAATATAAACATTGCACCGAAGAATTAATTGGTACCGCGAGGTAGTTCACCTTGGTATTCCCTTTGTTTTCGTGTCGCCGGTTCCCAACTTGTCAAACCGAAAAGTCTGTTCAAGCCGTGCGTGCACTGGCATAACGTCGATGTCGACTGATTGTAAATTTCGTTTTGCGATTGTACAATGCCATGTATAAATTGTCTTGCTGGTCTGCAGAGAGTATCCTTTTTAGAATTCTGGGTATGGCGTTAAAAGTGCGATTGTTTTTTTTTTGTTTTCGAGAAAGAGAAACTGGAATGTATCCCTTTAGCCATCATTATTCACCGTGTCAAGCAATATTTCTGACTTGCGAGATCGCTGACTTCACGTCATCTGCGCGTGCGCAGAGCGATATTTCAAGTCATGGCATTTCGCAAGCGATGGCTTTTCACTGAGATTTCAAATAAGCTGAGAACCTACGTATTGTTTCGGTTATGGACCGAAATTTTTTTAATGACTGAAACAAATTAAGTCGATTCGGTCATGATGGCCGAAAATATAGACTGGTGAATACTGTTACGGCGAGTTTTCATACTATTATGAGGCAATGGACCGAAATGTTTCGGCGGAAAAGCCGAAACAAAAATAGCTGAGAATTGATGACTAGGGTTAAGAATTCGGGTTAGAAATAGAAAAATAATAAATAATTGACGTCTGAGATAAGTCAAACATTTTTCAGTTGTTAGTTGTTACCAGCTGTCGTTTATTGTGGACTACCTGACGTCTAACCCAATGTTCTTATTTTCGCAATAGACCTCAAAAAATTAATCGCCCGAGTTTATTTCTTTCTCTGCAGCAAAATAACTGACATAGACGAATAGGTCAAATTTCGCAGAAGTCAGAAGTTTTGCATGGCATGTCACTCGAAATACGTGACTAGATCAGAAATTTCGCTTGACCCCAGTCCACTTTAGCCACGGACGCTTAACAAACCTCCAACTATGGAAATAGTCTCTTTGAAAGAGCAGACTAAGCTCTTCCGCCATGCAAGGCAACTAGTCTTGGCATGGGAAACTGATAGACATATGGAATATTTCTTTACTCTGGCAGCCCCTGCAGCTCAAGCCTTTCCTTGGGACTCTGCTGTATGCGAAGTGCGGTCTACCAATGACTGGGCAACTCAGTAACCTTAGCTTTTGCCAGAATTTGCTATGGAGAGCATACTGCAGTTGTAATTAGTTCACATTGTGCATTTGACTGTTTTGGAAATTTAGGGCTGTTTTGGTGAAAGTATGCTTGCTGTTTTGTGCACTAGATGAATGACATAATATCATTTGTTGCATTTGTCACGGTCTTAAGCTGTTGGTTTTCTTTTTTAACTGAGAGATTTGGTTCATTTATCTCATAATAGTATTAAAACTCGCCGAAACAGTATTCACTAACCTACCTTTTCAAACATTATAACTAGGGCAACCAAATTTTTTGACCTAAAAACCTAAAATTTTGACGTTATAATTTTAAAATTTTGACTTTATTTTGACCTATAAATTTTCTGCGTTTGCAACTGCAAAATAATTCAGCCCTAGGTGTTGAGGTTAACCCAGTTAAGCATATTCATGCACTCTATGCTTCGAAATTTTAAAATATTTGGTTGTTTAACTTTGGTGATGATATTGGTAAGTACATAAATAACTACAGTATAGAGTAAAACCTGAGAACATCATAAAGTTGAAACGTTATATGCATAACGGATTGGGCATTTACTAAACCAAGTACTGTAAGACCACGTTACTTGCCTTACCATGCCTATCCTACATACTATTCAATCGTCCTGTGGTGGGCAAAACAGCATTATTACGCCAGAAGTCGCAACATTCCCATGATTATTATAGAATTGCAATTTAACTTGCAAAAGCATATCAATCTCTGTTGTTGTAGTTTCAATAAAGTATCGATGAAGAGGAAAAAACTCCGCTGCAAGAAATTTTTGACCTAACGAAAAATTTGGATGTTTTTGACCTAATAACTTAGGATTCCCTCATGGTATGAGCGTGAAATTTGGTTTGTGGACGTTTCATGAACTTTCAAAACGGCAGAAAAATTTTGACTCTATCGACTTTTGGTTGACCTAATTATAACAGACTCGACATATTTTTTTTCGGTCATTTCAAAAAAAAGTTTTTTAAATCCACCTCTGACCGAAAAAATAAACCAACCTTACGCTTAATTTCTTTGTTGCATTTATGGGCCTTTGGAAAACATTTCAATGACAATTTGGTTCCACAGCGAAGTGCTGCTGCGATGTTGCTTCAGTGCCTGTTGCAAATGTCTACAAAACAAGTTCGAAACGCTCCGCGCAACCTGAATTGAAATATGTCCGTGTGTACATGGCAATAGGTCATTGTGCCTTGCACTCCATTCTCCGGCCTCTCCCTACAGCATTTTGTATCATGCGCCAATAAGCGCCAAGGCTTTCAGACAAGCGCGCTTGTCACCGTATTGTGTTGTCGATACCGGTTTCAGTTCCGTGCTGTCGAACGCATGCCGATGCAGATTGTTGATAAAGTGTCATTCGATCGCTTTGTCACAGCATAGGAACTCCTCAATCGTCACAATGCTGCTTAAGCTGCAAGAACACTTGTAAAAATCGGTTTGACTTTTACAGCGTGTTCGGCATTTGCAACGCTTCTTGCCTGCTAGGTGTGTCTGAAGCAATAGGCTTCAAACTTACTGGCAGTGGTGGGGAGGATTTTCTGTTTTTCAGAAAACTATATCTACGAATAAATTTACTGAATGTCAATCACAAAGTTTTGTAGACTGTGTGCATGTATGGCTGTGTCAGACGAAATGTTGCAACAAATCTTAATTCTCTACTTCGCAACCAAAATGCAATTATCTGTTTTTCAGCATAGAGAGAATCACCAAAGTCACAGCTCCAGTGCTGGTCATTCACGGCACTGACGATGAAGTTATCGATTTCTCTCACGGACTCGCTATTTACGAGCGATGCCCACGCTCTGTGGAACCCCTCTGGGTTGAAGGTATTTTGCTGCACTTACGTGACGTTCTTAAGCAAAGTGTTGAGCTTTTACGTTCCTTGTGTTCAACTTCTGTTGAATTCGAACGTACTTTCCCATTCTTTTGCCATAGAAATCTTAGGTCTCTTAGTTTCCCAGTGTTTCATACTGCTGTGCTGTGACATTACACGTATGTATGCGACGACCAGTGCAACATTTCAACACTTGATCGCTGTCGCTTCATTCGTTACACAATTTGCCTTAGAAGACACAATGTACACAGTGGGAGATTCAACAATCGTTCGTGCGTGGTGTGTTTGCGAAGGCTGCGGACTCGCTGCTGCGTCTCTTTGTTTTGCTTCCAGTGTATTTAAGGGTACTTTTGTGTTTTATAACATGGTGTGCGAGTTGACCATTTTCAGCATTTTGTTGCTGATTCTGTGCTAAAAATAAGGACTGTTAGTTAGCGATGGCGTCACAAGTTAGTTAAAAAAATAAGGACTGTTAGTTAGCGATGGCGTCACAAGTGAGTTAAAATTAGGGCTGTTAGTTAGCGATGGCGTCACAAGTTAGTTAAAAATAAGGATCGTTAGTAGCGATGGCGTCACAAGTTAGTTAAAAGCAAAACATTACGGCAACGTCTTTTTCTAACAGTGCGGTTTGCAATTCGCCCCAACACTGTCAGACTGAGTGAAGCGAGCTTAGTTGTTGATGGCATCCGGTTTTTGCGTTTTTAGATAGAAATAAACAACGATACGTCAATGTTTCCTCTAAGGTGCGCAAACGCGCAGCACCACCAGACCCATTGTACAGTGGAATCGTATTCCCGAGCACTTGTACCATTCCAAAACATTGGAAAAGCACAAAAACGAGAAGCTATTTGAATTAAATGAATTTTGATAAGCTTTTATGCTTATTCTAATAATTCACAACCTTTCGTAATTCATTTAGAACTCTGGTTAACTCTGCCTTGAAATGTTCGTGGTCACTTTTGTTCAATATAAAATTTTCTTAGAGGGAACGCTGTTCCACGTATGCAAGGCCAGTTATTACAGGGTGACCCAAAAAGATGTGTACCCATGAAAATTTCAACTGTGACTTTGATTAAAAAGCTATTTATTTCAAATTACAACCACACATTATTCAGTTTATGGAAGACCATTCACCAGAGTTTCAA
>Ga0210059_1017476_pt1 | contig 10217 bp, 11 predicted proteins | sample Ectturendosymbi2_FD_188042 | JGI IMG/M metagenome (GOLD analysis project Ga0210059, IMG submission 188042) | Ecteinascidia turbinata endosymbiont from Florida, USA - Sample 2 (SPAdes) (version 2) | ecosystem: Host-associated > Tunicates > Ascidians > Unclassified | place: Key West, Florida...
GGTTGAGTGCAGCAAATCTAGAGTGGCTATTCGCAGAGTTGTTGCTCCAGCACCCCAGCCGGAGCCAGCAAGCAGCCTCAGGAGCGCGACGCCTGATGTCAGCTTCTTGCGAAGTGAATCAAGGTGTCGGCGATACGTGAGTGACCTGTTACTCTGAGGTATTTAGGCTCGGAGCAGAAGGGCAGGGTTTCGTTGTTGTATTTGACTTTAAGCTTCAGGGTTTCGTTGTTGTATTTGACTTTAAGCTTACGTTTAGCTTCCTTGTTTTTGAGGTGGAAGGCTGCCGACACCGTTTTTGTAGTGCTGAGCTTCAGCTTCCAAGTCTGGAGGTATTCACTTACTGTTGCCATGCCTTTGGTCAACACCCCTTCCACTGCCTGCCAGTCTCCATCAGCATGCATGATTGCTAGGTCGTCAGCATATGCATACTTTCTGGAGACGGTGGTTGGCAGGTCAGAGACGTAGATGATGAGAAGGGGTGCCAGGACAGATCCCTGTGGAACGCCGTCCTTGAGGCGTCGTAACCTGCTTCTTCTGCTGTTTCCAGTGGTGAGGGTGAAGCTGCGATTGCTAACCATCTCCATGATCATATGAACCATGTCTATCGAGCAGCAACTGCACCAGCTTGCAGGTGAGGCCGCGGTGCCATACAGTGTCGTAGGCTGCTGTGAGGTCGACAAACATAGCTCCGGCATTTTTTTAGCCTTAAAGCTATCCTCGATGTCCTGTGTCAGCAGGGTGACATAGTCTACGGTCGACCTCACGTGTCGAAAGCCCGCCTGCTCCCGAGGGAGCAATGGGTCGATCATTGGGTCGACACGAGTGAAGATGGGTCTCTCGAGGATTTTAAAGGGGACACACAGCAGGGATATCGGACGGTAACTCTTTGGGTCCCCAAGTGGCCTTTCTGGCTTAGGGATTGCAACTATTAGTGCTCTTCTCCAGATTTTTGGACTTTGGAGTTGGCGCATGCAGGAACTGAGGAAGTCGCAAAACCAAGATTTGAGAGCCGACCCGCCGTGGAGTATGAACTCCGGGAAGATGGAGTCCGATCCCGGAGACTTTCCTGGCTTCAGGCGTCTGAGGGCAGCAGCAAGGTCCTCCGGCGTAAAGGGTTCAGAGATACTGTGACCCTCAGGTGTTGGGATTTTCCATAGGTCGGACAGTTCCTTGCTGACCAGCCTGGTGGATTTGCGATCCAAGGTCTTGTGTGTCCCGTTCTTCACAAGTTGCGAGACGATGGAGTTTGCCGAGACGGGGCACTGGTGAAAGAGTATCCAGACCTGCCAGTTAGTTTGTTAAAGATTCTCCACGCCTTACGGCTCGAGTGCGACAAATCGATGGAATTTACTGCTTCCATCGCTCCTGCTTCTTCCCGAGCGGATATAGTAGGGACGAAGCGGCTCTGTCAGTCCCCACTGGGCTCAGGCAAAGGAGCGATAGAGGGTCTCGCACTCTTTGTCCCAGCATGGCACATAGTTCTTCCGGCGGCCACGTGGGATACATTGTTTGGCCGCAGAAAGTAAGCTCTCGCAAAAATCCTGGTATGCCCTCTCAATATTTGATGTGTCCGGAGGTGGCAATCTCTCAACGGATTCATCTGTGAGAAGGCAAAAACGCTTCCAGTCAGCCTTGCGAAAGTTCCAACGCTTCACCGGATAGCTGTGGGCAGGAACCTTGAGATTCGGTGGCGTTATGAGTTAATGCCGATGTTGTGACCGTGGGAACTTTCCCAGGACACGTCTGTCCTAACGGAAACTCGCGAAGGCTGGTGCCGACGTTTTATCGGTGAAAGAAGCTTGCTGTTTCCTTTGGGTTATACAACAGACCAAGGTTGCTGGATGTTGCCCAGGCGTCCAGGCTCTCACCGTGAGATGTTTTGTTGTGGTTGCTCTCGTATTGACAGGTTTAGTTGACATTCCAAGCAATGTCGTACAGGAAGGTCACGTGAAGGCACCTGTGATCGTCAGATGAAGTGATGAGAAGGATGACAGGTGCCTTCACGTGGCCCTCCTGTACGGCATCCGCCACAAGTGTCAACTAAACCTGTCACTACCAGAGCAACCACTGCTACCCTTATCGCTGAGAGGCTCCTACGCACAAACGAGTCAAGACCACAAATGACATAAGACGAGGTGTATTTCACGACATGCAACAAGTATGAAAACGTCCAAATACGATCAAGGGACACTAGTGCTTCGCAGCAGCTGGATCAGCGGCATTCCATCCACATCCAACTTGAAACTCTGCAGTGGCAAAAAATACAAGGCAATGAATGAGTGGAGGTTTCTCGCAACGCGAAGCTACATTTAACAACGCACGGAGGGGGGCAGTTGAGGCAACAAAAGTGGTAGGGCCGGCATTGCGTGCGAGACGAAAAACCCGGATGCATGCCAGAAAGGTATGGAAGTGCGTCAAGCTCACACAAGTGATCGACAGCAATTGCTGACGCCATTTCGTTCGCTTCTGGCGAGCATCTGGACTGGAAAGTGCAGTGCAAACCTAGAAAGGTATTTTCACCGATCCATTCATGAAGACCTATATTGAAGGTGCTGCATATCAAAGATCATTGAACTTTCCGTGTGGGATTTCAAGATACAGATCTTCATTGAAAAATAAACCGCGCACAAACGCATGTCCGGTACAAGACAAAAATGGCCGCCATTTCACTTACAGGGGGTGACGCGTCGGCCTGACCTGCAGCGTTACCGGGGACGACCGCGGCCTCGTCCAGCAGGAAGCTTTTGCTCCCCTTGGCCCGAGCGCGGGTTCTTCACCGTTTCATCGACGGACAGAATCAAGCAGGCGGCCTCAGACGCCGCTGTTAGGGCGTTTACCTGAACAACAAACGAGTAGTTGTTATTTTATAACTTCCGACAGGCCATACGTTCCAGGGTGTGCCAGGAATCGGTGGGAAATCCCCAATAAACACACGAAACGACTGGCACGGATGGATGATTTTAGCTACGCAACTGAATGGGGCAAACGTCAGCAAATGCCAGATACGAAAGCGATCATCCAAATCCGAACGGACGCAGGAAGTGATCCGTCACCAGCACTGCGCGTATCATAACACTGTAAAGCCATGTTATTATGCAGTTTTCGACGTCCCGACGACACATCCATGCGGCAGAGTTCGGTTATGATGATTTTACGTAAACACACTGACAACATTCAGTTACGCGTGGTTCGCGGCTGTTCAGTGGTTAACAGCCAATGTAAGCTGAGAAAATGTTTTTTTAAAGAAATTTTACATTAAATGTTGAAAACACAACTTTTCAAACCTGCTGCTGTCACTAGACATCGCATCTTAAACTTGGACACAATACCACGGCAAGTTGTTGAAGGTAAAGGAAGGGTAAGGAAATAAAACGTGCGCGGTTACACCACGTGTGACGTTTCCTGAATTTTGTTTTGGTTTGGTGCAATTTCACCACGAACACGATGTTCAAGTCTGGAAACTGCTGATGCAAAGCTGTGAGCTCATCCAGCAAGCCTGCTTACTTTCACAATCGAAGGTTCCCAGACGCAAGCTTCAAAATTGTCGGTTACATCTTCTTTGTTGATATCGATTCCGTACCTGAAACGTCAAGCAAGTTTTCTTTGCACCAGTCCCGTCACAACTGCCAGCACTTGCTGAGTTGCTGGACAAAAGGCTCAGATCGTGGATTGTCAGGCGGGCACGGTAACAAGCCGAGGACTTCACTGTGTTGCACTTTTGCAGGTGATGAGTATTTGCCACAAACATGTATGCAAAGAGGCTTCGACGGCAAGCCTGCAGCGCACTTTCGTATCGTACGCCCGAGTTTTGAAAAAGGTTTTGTTTTCGAGACGATTTTTGAGCGAGAACTCGACACGCTGCAGCAGTTTACTAGTTCGATTTACGTTTAAATCTTTTCGATTGCAAAGCGTTGACGTTCGACTATGAACAGACACTTTCACTTTTGGTGTTTATGCCTTCAATTCACACAAACGTTGACTGTGAGAGCAACAAAAGACGTTTCGAAGTGAATGCAAAACAACCGGCAAGAAACTTACCACTTTCCGGTCTCTTTGGAGTGGACTTGACGTAGCTTGTTCAGGATATTGGTGGCGTCAAAGCCTGCGTTCTCGCAAAGTTGTCGCGCGATCACTTCCAGCGCCTTTTATGGAATTCAAGAAAAAGGCGAATGAAACAAAGAAACCGGCTCATTCTCGAGCGAGGGAAACCCCCAACATTGTGGCGAGGAACGAACTATCAACACGTCCTGGTGAATACGAACAGCGTGCTCGAGAAGATCGCATTTTGCAAATAAATACGTTGCTCAACCGGTATCTTGAAACGCCTACCTTTCCATACGCCGATATTAGCAACTGCTGTTTGCCGCGTATTGTTCTGGCGTAGTTGCGAAGCGTCTTGCTCAACTCCATTTCAATTGCGCCGCCTCCAGCAACGACAGCGTCATTCTGTCAGGAAAGGTTCTGGTTCAGTGAATGCAACCAATCGCTGCAGCCAGTACACCAATGTTGGTAACGTCATGCTCGGTTGATTTTTTTCAAAGCCACAAATCTTACATTGCGAAAACTACTAGAAAGCACTTAATTTGGCGCGCGCTGAAAAATTCTGCGTGAACCTATTTTCGCGCTGAGACATTTCGGCCATTTGGCCGGAATAGCTTGAAAACTTTGTTTCGTTTTCGGACTTTTTTTCACCGAACTGACTTAATTTTTTTGGTCATTTCCAAAAAATTCAGTGACCGAACAAAACTCAAACGTGAACGGACTGTCGTCCATTGACTGCACATTGCGACTTTTCAACCGGTAACTTACATTTTTGCACACAACACACGCAAAATACACATACACAACACGCACAATCAAGCACGACCTTGCGGGATAAACAGCGAAACCCACTAAACATCGATAAACACGAAAGAAGCACATTAGTTTCAATTTTCTAAAAATATTTTATCCGTACTTCTGAAACCAACATAACATGTTAAAAGGAAGAAGTTTGTAATATTTTCACGACTGCAATTGCTCAAGAATTCGCCCTATCCACAAGACTATAATTAACGTGCTATTTACCGTACACTGAGAAATGGGATTGTAGCTGTAAAACTTTACTTGGCATAAGACTGCAACCAAGTGCTTGTTAACGGGACCTCACTTCAGAACAGTCGAGCGGAGTCTTGATATCAATCAAATGATGCACAGTTTGTCACGTGACATTCTGACACGGTGTTTAGCGAACCGCACTGGCATGGATCCGTGAAGCATAAAAGGGACACCGAAAATGCTCGAATAGCGAATATTTTTTCAAAATGCGTTTTTCGCTGCAGTAACTGCCTCTCGTGCTGTGCAAGCGATTGCTTTTTTCTGTTTCAAGTGAGAATTTAAAACATAACAGCGAAAGGAGACATCGGTAGAAAAGCAAAATCGAACAAAGAGTATCTTTCACAACATGCTGCCCTACGGCACTCTTGCGACATTCCGTTAAACCCACACGGCGATCCTGACGCATTAGTGAACGTTCACAGAGACCAGTAGCATATGGCATTCTTAGCTCATCGGTTTTATCGGCAGAGCAATTCAACCTTTGCTGCGACAGCCGTGGTCCAGCAGTGGACTCAGAAATAGTATTGCTGCCATTTTGTGACTGATTCTAGAATTTCGGAAACAATGTTTCGGCGAAAATTTTTTAATTACTCGAAAAACACACATTAAAAGTCGATGAGCGCCAGCAACAAAAAATCTCCCCGTTGTCGGAGTATCTATGGTATCTTGAGTCTGGACTGGTGTGGGCGATATTTCCAGAACGCTAGCGCGAGAAAAACATGTGAGAAACCGACCTTAATGGCGCGTCGAACAATCATTATAGCGTCGTGGAGCGATCGTTCCGTTTCCTCCATGAACTGCTCGGCTCCACCTCTGAGGAGGATGGTGCACGTCTTCGCTTGCGGACATCCGCGGAAGAAGTTAAATCTGCAGCAGCAAACGTTCGAAGCATGATTTTAAGTAGACAAGGGATGAGAATGTCAAGAGCTGTAAGTCAGCCCGAGTATTGTTGAGACCTCTCGATGCTCTTTTCGTTGAAGATGCTTTTTTGGAAAATTTAATGACGTCACGGTGGTGCTAAAGTTCATCACGTGATTCGCACAAAGGAGATTGCGAGAAAACGATCGGTCGCATCCACTCTCAGTGTCAAAGTCTATTTGTGGTCGCGTGATCACGCAGCGGCTTCTTGCGTGAGAGCAGCCGTTCAAACAAAATCCACAAGGTCTTCAAGCCATTTAGTGTTGTTGATGTTTGGGTACCGCAGGTCTTCCGGGCAGTTCCGACGGCGAAGGATGTTACATTCGAAGATTATATGATTGGCCGACTGCTCCTTAGCGTCACAGATGCATTTGGGCTTATCTAGCATGCCCCAGCTGTACAAGGCATGTGCCAAAGCGGCCGACGCCAGTTCTTAGCCTATTAAGTGCTACGCAGCTGAACAAGTATGGATGCTCTGGTCAGGCAACAACAGCAGACGTTGAAACCCAGCCAAACCGTATGAAGACGCCTTAAGCAGAGGGCGGATACTTCGCGTGGAAACCAAAATGGAGCAAGCAATGTTAACACAGATCAACAATTCTTCCACTTCACCAGCCGTACGTACCTCTCTCCACCCACTTGCTCTTCCTCGAACTCCTCGCAGGATCCCAGAACGTCGTCAGTCAGCTGCTGAACACTGGTCTGTATGCTGCCTCCGCAAGCCTGAAACGCCACAATTTGACACCTACGGTTAAGTTAACACGAAATTTTGGCCCAAGTTGCGGCAAACATACCGTCCAATCATTATTATTAATTATCACCGGTTGGTGCTTTGGACTTCGTTCAAGTCTTGTAACTCAAGGGCGCCTGGAAAAAGTCGAAGTACTGAAGGCATTTCCTTGGTTCGTTTGTTAAACGACCTTCGTATCTCGTGCATCAACAATGGCGGGTCATTGCTTTCCTTTTCCTGCACGCAGCCTAGAAAGCAAACGTTTTAAGCCGGAAATGCGTACAATACCTTCATCGTTCTTTTCAAGTCTTCTTCAGTGACGCGTCCTGCGCAGAACATGTCGCGATCGGCGAAGTACTGCGTCGCGACATCGCCGATAGGTAGCTTGCTCAACACCACCTAGCGGCACGAAAACAACAAACGGGGTTTAAAGTCGGTCACGCTTTCGGCGGACTTTAACGAAATGACCGTGACGTTGTGAAGAAGATTGGTTAAACAACGTAACATTCATTTCAATCCCGTTGCAATAAACGCAACGCTCGTTCCACATCCGTTACCCAAAAGTACCATAGCAGACAGTCAAGTTCGACAAAGGTCGTGATGTGGCTCGACTCACGTTCGCTCCGCTGTCGCAAATGAGCTTCAGTTTGTCGTAGAGGATCTGCCACTCGGCGTCGACGATTTCTTGGTAATCCTGCACGCGATATTTTGCGATTTACCACACGCCTGGAACGCCGCGACACACGAAGCTTTCACGCACGCGACTAAAGCCTGCTGATCAGATCGGCCAAGCCGTCCTGGCATGTGACAAGACGAAAGCTTCTTGTCACATGGCAAATGAGCGCCTTTACAGATACAAGGTTGTGAGTTTTAAGGTTCATCCGCGTACCGTACCTAACAACGCTAATCTCCGCAATAAACCATCACGTAAGATTGAACTTTCGTTGCATGAACGAAAAGTAAACTGGACACGACCCTGTTCCACAGGCAACTACGGACTATTGGTTTGCAAAAGCTTGATATTTTCCTATCAGCAACTCTTTTTCTAGCGTAATACTCACCTTAACTGTGTTGACTCGAACTTCCGCATTCTCTTTTTCGGATTTAAGTTCGAGCTCAACGTTGAGAAGAGCGATTTTCGGATTGATGTACTTCTTGCGCTGCATTTCGAACCCGGCATACGAGAAAGTCTTCTTGAACGCGACGCCGGCGACCAGTTTGGAATCCTGGAAAAATTATCGTATGTTCGGCTGACTAACAGCTGGGAGAAACAGCTTATGAGAGTCTACCCAAGTTTATTTTGGGTAAAAGTTTCAAAAACGCGTAAAACACGGAAATGAAGTAATTATTGCATGTGACAGAACAGGGGTTCCCAACCTAGGGTAAATGCACCCCCAGGGGTACATTTAAGGTTAGCAATAGAAGATAGAAATTTATTTACATATATATTATTCATTTCCAAATATTTATACATATATCAGCAAATATTATTATCAAATGTCATTATATGCTAGGGGCGGCCAAACTGCGGCTCGCGAGCCGCATGCGGCTCTTCGAACCTTTGCATGCGGCTCTTTGAGCTTTCCGAAAGATCATATATTCAGGTTTTTTAAAGGCGATTTAGGGACCCGATTTGGGTCCCTAGAATTTCAAATCGGGTCCCTAGAATCAGAGAAAATTATCATCGGGTCACTAAAATCAGAGAAAATCGGGTCCCTAGAATCAGAGAAATCGGGTCCCTACAGATCCATACCGGGTACCTAACATTTTCCTTAAAAAAAAAACCTGATATATTTGTTTTATATTTTTTATTTCTATTGCAAATTGTAGAAATATTAAAAAGTGGTACTGTGGTAGCTAGTGTGCCGTACAGTATTGCTTTTGCAAGTCGTTCCAAAAAGAATTATGATGTCACAGAAGCGTACATTGCAAATAAATTCGTGTCTTTAGATTCATGTGTTGCGGCTCTTTGTAACTTGGATTTTCCGTTATGCGGCTCATACATGGAGCTGGTTTGGCCACCCCTGTTATATGCTTATTAAATAAATTTATGAATAATCATGATAAAATATTTTGTCATAAGAAATTTAAGGGGTGCATGTTCATCTGTCGAAATTCTGAAGGGGTACATGGTAAGAGAAAGGTCGGGAACCCTTGTGATAGAACTTCAATTGTGACCCATGCGTGTCATTCCCGATTTTTTTTAAACTGTGTTGTTTTTTTCAAAAATTTTTATTCAAACATTTTAATCACGGCTTTCGACAATATCCTTCTGAAAAAACAATTGTGACTGTTTCTTCTCAGAAAAACTTCATGAAACAATATCTTCCACAAAACGTTAAGAATGTTAGTTTTACAATTTTCAAAACTAGTTTTCGAAAAAAATCAAACATTTTTTAAAACAGTTTTTTTCAATAAAAAAAATGTTTCAAATTTATTCAATACTGTTTTTTATATAGTATAGCGACTAGCAATTCTCCAAACGAAACACAGAAGAAAAAAATCGATTCGTTTTCACCACGCCAAGGCATAACCGTGCCAAAGATTCTATAAAAAGCACACTCCGAGCGTTTTCAGCAGCATATAAACGAATCGTAATTGAGTTTTACAGCTTTACATATACCTACATTTCTTTGGTTTCAGCATATATGGGATGGAGTATACATGTTGCCAAGATCGTGTTATGATTAGGTAGATCGTAAACAATTTAGGACAATATTCTTGTGCATGAAACATGTCTATCCGTTGCAAGAACGCCCAACGGCGCGCTTATCCACGGCGTTGGCGCAGTATTTGTAGGCTGGCTTGATTGATTGATTAGACCAGCGTAGGCCAACTACTTTTGACCTACGGGCCATTTTACAAAAATGTGGCAACTCGCGGGCCACTTCCAATAAAATGATGTATAAAATAACAGATTAAAATGATATATAAAACAACAGATTCACATTTAAAACTAACAAAGGGAAGGTGAGTGCGTCATTGAAATTATTACACAACAGCCAATTATTACAAATCTCTATCAGTGGGATGCCTATGGTCGAGGCTTCTCTGACACTATCGTTCATCATCAGTGGCAACAAGTCGCAGACTATCGTCCAGTGTTTCGTCTGCCATTCAATTTGTTTTAAGATTTGACTTGCTTAATCGTAGAAAATGTACGCACTTTCACACACGCATGTGTTTCCAAACATCGAGTGCATTTTTAGTGCGAAATCTTTCAGTTTGGGAAACCTACCTTAGCCGACTAATTTCCAGAAGCTCTCTACAGTTTCTAATACCGTGCAGTATTGTACATTTTTATTAGATGTTATGCTTGTTCTAATTAAAATTACTTGAAAAGACGTTTGGTGGTACAGAACTTGAAGATGGCGTGAAGTAGGAGATTCATCCCAAAGCTTTTCGTCTGACACTCTTCAGGGGATATCGTCAGAATGAAGTGGAGATACTACCGAACTGGTTTATATACAGA
>Ga0210059_1017477_pt1 | contig 10217 bp, 15 predicted proteins | sample Ectturendosymbi2_FD_188042 | JGI IMG/M metagenome (GOLD analysis project Ga0210059, IMG submission 188042) | Ecteinascidia turbinata endosymbiont from Florida, USA - Sample 2 (SPAdes) (version 2) | ecosystem: Host-associated > Tunicates > Ascidians > Unclassified | place: Key West, Florida...
TGTGTCTTTCTTATTGAAATAACCGGGATTAGAAGTCTTTGATAGGGGGGTCAAGCAAACTTAGATTTGTCAATACCGTCCTTGCTACGTCTATGGTCGAACTCACGTAGGAACTTCGGACGTAGCTAAATATGGCGAAGTTTAGCCTAACAACTAAACTTTTCCGTAATAGAAGGTTGAATTTTCCAGTGGTTACTAAGTCTGTCACTGCTAAAGTACAAAAGTAGAAATTGAGCTTGCAGCATCTCTGTGATGTCACTGCTCAACAGCAACTGTTAATCATCCACGTAAAACAATCAAAAGGCATTGAAAAAATAACAATAAACTGTTAATTTTTTGTTACAGATATGAATTTGGTATATTTTTAGACTAGATTTAGTATATTCGTTGTAGGAACAGTTGGCAACACTGGTTGGCACTAGGCAGTATCTCATAAATATAACTCGAACTCATTGGCGGCCGTACTTCATATAAAATAAAAGCAATGCGGCCGGCAATAGCAAAAAGGTTGTACACCCCCGGTCTACTCCATACCTGACCTATGCATAAGTCGATGGTGGGACGTGAATGAAAACTTGCGGAATCACGAACTTCTAACGACATATCAATTTTGATTGCGTTAACCATAAATCTATGTGGTTAACGTAGGGCGAAAAATTCAGCTGTCTCTTTCATTGAGACACTCGTTTCTACCGTACAAAAATTGCAGTTGTTGACCATTTGGAGTCAACCAGCGCTTGTCACTACAAAGGTTTGCAGTTAAGTCTCTGCAAGATCTCAGCTCAGCACAAAGGTTCACATTCGCAGGAGCCGCAGCTTGGCATCTATCACATGCATGCAGCCCACGCACCTCGGCCAATTGCAGATATAGACACACCTTTCCCAAAATAAAGCACAGCAGCGTGGCCTACCTGGTGCAAGATTTGATACGATTCTTGCGCTTTTTCTGATGGAACGGTGTCTTTCAAGCTTTTTTTCCATTCCTAGGCCGTGCCATTAAAAAACCGCACACTCAACTTGGAAGTACACCCTCGTGATTACAAGTTAACTACAGCAAATGGCCTTTTACCATCCGATGGCGTAGAACACCTGGCGACTTCCGCTTTACTGGTATTCAAGACCTGTCAGCGGAAATGACACCGCATGAAGAAAGCACAAGTCTGCCAGCATTTACTCATTCTTGGCAACGCCAAACCGTTGGATACGATTTCGTATGATACTTAATAGCGTGAGTTTACCTCCACGCACAACGAATGAAAATGCACAAGCTTACTCATTAGCCGAGTGAATGCTGCTTGGTAGCATGAACTTTTGTACCTGTACTGGCGATCAGCTAATTTTGATATAACTTTTAGCGCTCGCATCAAAGCGGAACAAATGACGAAAGCAATCGTCTTCCAATGCATGCGCATTATGGAAATTGCGGGTGTTGGGAGACGAAACGTTATTGCCATCACTGTGGACATCCAAACAACCAATCAACCTTGTTGAGTAACCGCCGAGACCTCAGCAAACGTACATTGATCATCGTACCTGGAAGTCATTTACTGGTGAAACATACGAGCAAAAGGCTGACCAGAACTGCTGAGAACGACAAGCAGTAGGTTCCGCGGGGGAAAACACGAGGGATTTATCAGAGAGACAACTCTGTTGATCTCAACGGTCTTCAATGCGAGAGTCACTCGAAGATAATAATAATAATCGACAGTCTTATAATCGCGTGTTCTGATGCATCGGCAGATTAGTGCGGGTTTTAGTTCATGATTTAATGCTGAAAACAGTTTAATGGTTCGCAGGTGATCATGGGTCATGGGTTTTCGATTCATTGTTGCACAACGCGGTAGAACCCTCCTGCCTTGACATCGACTGACTCGAAACACGTATTGAAGACTTGCTGTGCTGGTGGCTAGCTCCAACGTTCATCATTACGCTCAGAAGTTTTAGCATGGCCGTTTCTGCACAAAACGGGCGGGCTTTCCGGTTGCAAGCCACTGACCCAGGGTCTTATTTTCTCACTGGGCACCATTCCGGTTACATTGAGGCATCTGGTCCGACCGTCAGTCAAACACAATCGGGAAGAGGCATCTTTCGTCGCAGACGAACGTCTCACAAGCAATGAGTCGGCTGCACTTTTAGCAATTGAACATATTTTCATTCAGTAGAAGTTTCAGCAGGTCAGGAACACACAGATTAATTCGTTTTCTAAACATGAGCGTCGGAAGGGGGGGCCAAGGCCTCACCCTGGATTTTGAAAATTTCAGCAAAAATTTTTCGAGTGGGAAAAAAACAATTTCACTTTTGGCTCCCCCCTAGAAAAATCCCCTAGTGCCAGCCTGGAAAAAAACCTTCCGACGCCCATGTTTCTGAAGAAAAGGTCGGTTGGTGAAAAAGTGGTTATTTTGTGTATCACTTAAAAGGAATAGTAAATGTATTTCCCAGCAAAGTAACGTAGCTTTAAACGGCATTCTTTTTCTTGGCCTATTATTTCGTAGAAATAAGGTTGGCGACTGCGCCACATGTACTAAAAAGATGCGCAAAATTTTCGCAAAATTACAAAACAAGACGAAAACAAAACATGAGAAGAGAGTTATGTGGCTTTTCCAAATAAGGTTTACTTTTACTTTTGCGCCCACCCAGCAAGTGTTGAATTTGTATTTCAGAGTATGATACCATTGCTTGCTGTTTCCGTCGCAAAAACAAAAAATCCAACAGGAGCTTCTTAGTAACGAAGGAGCGGTAAGTTTTCCGTCCTGGTTGAAACCAGTGCGCCACACACCGCTCGCATATCGTCTGCGAACTTGGCTGGAGTCGCGCCACGTCCGTCGTCTCTTTTCATCCTTCAGCGCACAGCTCTTCAAGACCGCATTGCATGGAAAAAAGGGAAAATCACTCTTTGACGTCACACCGCTTGGTCTTCTGTGCAAATCACGTGACTCGATTTTTGCGCTGTTTGATTCGCTTTCGCCAGTCGTCGCTGATTGGTTCGAAGTTGGCGTTGAGCGCTGCCCTCCCACTATGTGCAAGAGGTGCACAGCGATTTAAAATAGCTTTGAAGTCGTGATTAAATACGGAAACAAAGATTTTGGCAAACAGTTGATACATAATATTAAAGTGTTGCGCGCAGATCAAGGACAAACGACAAAAGGCTCTCTTATTTGCAAAAAAAACAATATTGTTCACGTTCAAAATTCACTAACCTACAAAACCCAAACAAAACCTATCTTATTCACTTGACTATGAGACGCAACCGCTACACTTGCCAGAAACCGATGCACTAGCCACCTTCAAGTATAACCTTCTTCGAGATGCCACGTCAGGCTTTGGGTTACTACTTGGTCAACAACGAGAAAGGCCCCCGCGCCCAAAGGCTTGTATTCGATGCGCAGATCTTCAAGCACACAGGAACACAACTCACGTTTGCAGTTGCTCCTGTTTCCACTTTTGGATGCGCAGATTCGAGTCCAGCTGCTCATCCAGTTCCCGTTCGCTCTCGTTGATCAAGCGCTTCTCTTCGTCCTCAATCTCTTGCTTCGCTCGTTGCCACTTGGCGACCATGCCGAACATCTCCCGCGGGGGCTTCTTCACCGCACCCTTGTCCTTCTTGATCTGCGCGCAAGACGCAAAGCGTCGTTTGTTTGGTGAACAAAGCAGATCGGTGCCACAGAGTCTGTTACACTTATTCGACCTAAGATGATCGCAGCAGCGAAAAATACAGTGGGTCGTGCTGTTGTTGCCACCGAGCAAGTTTTTTAGTTTTTTTTACCGACAATAAATTGGTTGCCAGTACGACGTCAAGGGACTTAACACTGTTTATCAAACAATTTACGCCGTTTTGTATCGTTTTCTTTGGTTGATCCAAGGTTGATTGTCCATGTATGCTATCCTCATTGATTCAATTCCTTTGAATGGAATGCAACAACAAGCACTTTGATTTATCATATCAGCAGTATTAACCAACGCAATATTTCCTGCAGGAGTATCTTCCCAGAACGTATCCAGCAAAATTATATTCAGTTTCGCAAAATCCGCTCAAAAGTATTCCACCAGCAATCAAATTGAAGAAGGGACAATGTTGAGAGCTGGACATTTAACTTATGGAAGATAAGTGATCGAGATGATCTAATGGAGGTAAAACACCAGAGTTTAAGACTGTCAAGGATTGCCAATGACAAACCAATCAAGAATATTAAGATTTCCAGTGGGCGATTGTATAACTTGAAAGTTAAACATGTTGAAAAGACGAAATAAATCAGTTTGCTCGTAAAGTGGTTAGCCAGCAGAGTGATCACTGAAGTCACCAGCAAAAAGTAGAGTGAATGGAAGGTTGTGTCGATTGAATTTAAACTTGAGTCACGTAATTTCAACACCAAGTTGCTCACACCTGCGAGAGCAAAACAAATCGATTTACAGGCATGCCATTAAGTCGCCACCATAAGTGTTTCGGTCAAGAGGAAAAGGCTCCAGATAGCTGGGCAAGATGCACGAATTATCGACACTACGGTTCAGCCTACTTTCTGCGACACAGATTATATCCAGAGTCGTGATCAGATGCTATGACAGCTAAATCGAGAAGTTTGTTGCTACCCACGTAACAAACATTTAGGCCACGACCGAAGTACCGAGGGTGCATCCTGCACCCCAGAATGCTTAGGCCACGATCTATGTTTATTTCAGAGGCGATGAACCAACGAGACAACTCCCGCTCCAAAACGCAAATAATCATTTTGAACATTGTTCCCACGACAGTATCAAATTTGCACAAAGGAACACCTACTTCTGCAGATTTTCCATTTTTCACATAGTTTTGTTTGCAGACGCAAACCCAGCATCACGTTTTATCAACATTTCAATTCGTCCCGGCTTTTACCAAAGCAGAAGACGATACTGCCCAATCGAAAATATGTTTCTCCAACAATAAGACAGACGCTATGTACGATTTCCAGGTTATGCAAGACAAGAAACACTTTAATGAAACGTCGCTACTCGCATAGAAATCATCAGATTCTTCGTGTTCGCTTCAAAACATTTCTTTTGTTTTAATTGAAAAATCCCAAGGGCGTGTCTTGCAAATCTTCCCTGAGAAGAAAAACCTAGTATATATCTGAGTAAGTGCAGAACCGTCGCCAGAAACTCGACAAGGGGGCTTTGAGTTTGTGAAGGGGGGGCTTGACATTCAAAAATTTGACAAAAACTCCACTGATTTATAGTGTTTCATATTTCAATTTGGGGGGATAAAGCCACCAAAGGCCTCCGTGGCGACGACGCTGAGTAAGTGCCACACTAACGAAACATGAATGCTTGCATCACTTTAAGCACACGAACTCACTTTTTTGACCTTCTTGTTTTTGTCTGCGATGAACGAACTCTTCATCGCCGCACCATGGGGCAGTTCCACGTCTGCGCTCCTCATCATCTGAGCACTGCTGCTCAGTGGCACGGGGTCCGAGTGGATTACTGGCACACTGGGCGCGGCCGAGTACTCGACAGGACCACGCTTCAGTTCCGCGACCCCTTGGTGCTCTGCACGAATAAAGATCCACTAAACGCCAAGCTATGAACGATGTATTGCTGTGACGGCTGTCAGTGAGAAAGTGGATGTATAGTCAGGGGCGTAGCGAGGGGGGAAGGGGGTACAATTTCCTGGGATCCAAATCACTATGTGGGCCTCAAATCACTGCGGGGGGGCGCCGAAAAGTCCTAACAATGTCGCAAGTACTTTCTTCAACAGCATATTTGCTTCCGAAAGACCTCCCGATTCGAAAATGGGGGCGCCAAACTTAGTTCTTGCCCCGGGCGCCATCTAACCTTGTTACGCCCCTGAGTTCAGTGGAATGTTTCCACTCAGCGACATCTAAGATACTTATCCTATAAACTGGTTGTCACTACACTGTCGAAAAACCGATCAGAACTCACGGCATGAAAATTTAGGCACAAACTGCAATGTCGCCAAGCCTTGTCATCACGTTTCTCCGATCGCAATTAGGCAGACTCGAATCGCACGCACATGAATATAAAACGCAAATAAAAGACCGATTGGATCTTGTTCGAACCCACGTGCAAAAATAATTGAGGGCCGCTGCAATTTAAATCTTGTCTGTAACAAAACTTACCTTTGATGGTCCCAGTGTCTTCCACGTCACTAATGTCCATTTCGGTACCGTCATCCAAAACCGCGGGGTCGTTGGCGTCTGCCTCAACTGGCAGGGGAGGGGGGTGAGGTGAGGGCTCGTCATCACCTGGGGGCGGCGGTGGAAGTGGGGGTTTGTCGGCTGGATCCGGTGGTGGGGGTGCAACCTCTTCGCCTGGAGGAGGCGGAGGAGGGGCGTCGTTGGCCGGCGAGTGACGAAATGAGTCGTCATAGGCGGCCATGGGGTGCCGGTACGCGTAAGGCATTCCATATTGGCCAGACATGCCCCAGTATTGGTAGTTGTGCATGTTATAAGCTGAGTAATCCAGCATGTTCGTGGTACCGGCTTCACCAGTGCACGGGGTGACAGACGAGCCATCGGCTTCTTTGCCGGAAACCACTTCCTTTTGGACATCCTCCTCGGGATTTTCGGACTTGGCACAATCGGCGGTGCTGCCATCGTCGCGAGCGACCTGGTCAGAAGTGTTGGTTTTCTTTTCAGTGGCAGCCTCTGCAACGTAATAGTAATATTGAGTGTAATACCAGCACAGACAAAAGTTCAACCGTTTGCATGTCGGTCTCTTGGTCGCTCAACCTGGCAGAACGGAGCCCACAATTGAAATGAAAATTGTAAATCATACGTTTTGCTGCGCATTCGTCGCTCTCACAACGGACAGCAATCGAGCTATCAAGGGACGATCTAACGCTGGAACAGGATTAAGAACATATATGGCTGCCAGGCGAAACGTACAGTATATATTTAAAAAGGCCAACTGGCAAACGTTCACAAACCAAAAACACACAGACATTTCGGCTTGTCAACGACCGGCCGTCATCAGGGCGCCGAGCAAGACTCAGCAGTGTTGATGATTAAGAATAATCAGATACAGAGAGTATGGCTTGAAACAAATCAACGCGAATTCCTTGTGAGATGTTTTCTTTCCTCCTTAAGCAACCCTTTTCGACACAATTGACAACTTGTCGAGCGAACACCAATTTTTGCACATGAAAAATGCCTGTTTTCATGTCCGCATGATTTTTAGCGGCGCTGATCCGGAAAATTTTTTTCATGGTACTAAATAACGTTACAATTGTGATTTGCATTCAGTCTTATCCAGCGTTACTATTTCAGTTTGCGCTTTTATTTTTCTACGGCGTTAGGTGAAACAGTATGTTTTTCGACAATAACTTTATTGCAATGCGCTTTGAGCGTAGAGCAGGTGAAACTAACACTTCAGAGCAAAACTGGATTGAACTGAAAATTTTGGCGATTAATTTTTGGGTGCAGAATACTGAAAGTTAAGTGTCGAAAAGACAAGACGCGGTTTCACATTCGCGGCGGAGATCAAAAGCAAGCTGCAAACGGTTACTTGCAGCCACCGCCAAATCGACCAGAACTCAATTCATCTCACCTGGTTTGTCGCCAGTTTTGACCAAATCCCCTTCAACATCTTGCGATTCGGACTGTTTCGAAGATTCGGTATCGTGCGGAAACGCCCACTGTGTCTGGCCTGTGGCGGTGTTGACGTAGTAGTAGCGCTTGTACTCGCTGACGCAACCGCAAGAGAGAAAATACAAAAAGCAAAATGAGACGTGGAAGACGGGTCATGAGAGCGTAGAGAAGAGGCAGCGTTCACGTGACTTGAATGAAAACTCATCACAGTACAAACCTTGTCCAGTGTCCGGAACCTACCTTTGCGTGGAATGCTCAGCCTTGACACTTTCCAATACAAGTGAATCACCGACTGACGTGAGATGCGTTTAGACGGCAGAAGACATATACTTACGCTTGGCAGGCGTCAGGGGGGACGTTTCCGGTCGACTAACGGACCGTAACTTTATCTTTGCGCCAACTAGCGGGAATCCGAGTACATTCGGGTTAAGACGCTCGTTCCACAGTTACTAACAATGTCGTGGTGGTATGGTTAGACAAGGTGGGTGAGTAAAGTTTCTTCGACAGACAGCAGGGTGAATGCCAGAGTCGCAGGTCCAGCCCGCTCGCGTGCCGTACCTTTCCCATCTGCACGACCAGCCGGCGGGCACGGCGTGCTTCTCGTACTTTTCCAGCTGCTTGTTTGCGTCGTCGAGCCTCGCTTTGAAGTACTCGCCGCTCAGCGCACCCGCTTCGAAGTCGGACGACCGCACCTGCGCGGAGGAATCGCAACGATCTAACTCGTCATGCTCCGTGTTCGACGTCACTGCTGTTTTACGCAATGCAGTGTTTCAGATCTTTTTTTTCTGATGTAGCCCAAATGGCACGTTGCACTATCAAGTTAGGATTATGGCTTCATCCTGTAGGTACAAAACTAAAACATTCCAAAGTACGAATTTGCTCCTAAATACTTCTTGAATGAGACTTGATACTTAATATGACAATTGAATATACTGTTACTGTATTAGTGGTATGATCACTTGACTGTTTCACATTTTGCCTTCAAAACAAATCGGTGCAGTATTTTTGTTTTTCTAAGGAACTCCACAGCTGACTTGGGAACCACCCCATGGCCGAGCAGTGGATTGTTGAGCAATTTCCAATTAACATGCACAGTCCCTGGTTGGGAGGTGTAGTTCAATGCGAACGTCGAAGTAAAACCGTGCTGACATCTCTACTGTGGCCGTCGTGCAAATGACACTTAAGTACAAAAAATGTCTGCTTGTCCATGTGACAGTTTTCCACAACAATGTTTAGTTGAGAGAGGCACAAGCACAGTTTTAGGAAATTGCGATTAAAAAGCGAACACGAATCCAACGATGCTGAACTTGAGCAGGTCTTAGTCAAGACTGCAGTTGTCGGGTTAAAATCTTAAAAAACTAAACTCAGTCCAGATTCAGACCAACAACAAAAATTCACATACAAAAGATACAAACGCACATCGCAATGGAATTGAACTTGGCTTTTTGCATTTGTGACTGGGCACCACAAGGTACAGCATACGCTGTTGTTAGATCTAACTGAACCACTGTTTTTTTCGGTGAATTTTCGGTCATTGACCGATTAATACAATTAAGTCAATTCCGTCACAATGCCTTTTTCAGTCATACAAAAATGTCCTATAACGAAAAAATGACAGGAATTTTTTCAGCTATTTCGGGCAAATAACCGAAATCTCTTAACGAAGAAAACACCAGCTGAACCACACGCAGGAACTTTGACTGACGAGTTTAAATCACGAGCTAGGTTCATGAAGCTTAAATTTTAGTTCATAATTGGATTTGAAATTACGAAACAGCATTGAGATACAATGCAGAAAGTTAAAAAACGAAATATCTCCAAACAGAATTAAACTCTACATCGTTTGGTGATCTTCATAATTTGCAATCGTTTTGTGGTCATGAAGTTCACAGCGATACCATTTTTTGGCCGGTATTTTACTGCTATTCTGACATACTGTATTTTTACAGAGGTAATTTACTAACCAGTTTGCAAACTTCATAGAGTTAAGTGTGTCCAATGCTTGGCCAAAAATACTTAATTAAAGCGCGGTGTGTCAACAAAGAAAAGGCCGGACAGCTTTGATCGGCAGTGCTATGAAGTGAACAGCAGTAAAAAAGTTAAGTGTACAAACCTCGATTTCCATAAGCAATTTGTGAAAGCCTGTCAAGCTATTCCTCGAAATTTCCAGAAAAGCGAGTTTGTCCAACAAAATCGCACAGATGCTCTTGATTTCCCCCTGAATACCCAGAAAAATCAATTTCAATTGATTGCCTCGCTCCCAGAAGGAATTTTTTTACAGGGTCACGTCGCAAACATACACCGCAATTTCAAAAACTTACTGCAACTTACTTACTGCTCACAACGGCCAGCAGCCTTCAGACGTTCCTCGCTGTCAAGTGGTAGCTTAAAAACAAACCTGCTTCGTTGCATGGGACGAAAGTTTGTTAGCGCAGAAGCAAAGTTGAGGCCCGCAAATAAAATGAAGGAGTCCAGCCGGAGCTGTGTTGTTGAAAGTGCATCTCGTGAAGTGGTAAGTTTCGAGTGTTATACAGTTGGGGAATAGGACGGTACGCCAACATAAGTTGCAAGTGCAAACATGAGGAAGTATTCCTTAGAGTTTGACTGTTTTTTTTTTGTTTTTTTTTTTTTTTTCTC
>Ga0210059_1017478_pt1 | contig 10216 bp, 6 predicted proteins | sample Ectturendosymbi2_FD_188042 | JGI IMG/M metagenome (GOLD analysis project Ga0210059, IMG submission 188042) | Ecteinascidia turbinata endosymbiont from Florida, USA - Sample 2 (SPAdes) (version 2) | ecosystem: Host-associated > Tunicates > Ascidians > Unclassified | place: Key West, Florida...
TCTCGACTACCGGAAAAAACAAACGGAAACCTTGCTAATCAGCGAAAATACAACTTTTACAAACGATGACGTCATGAATTACGTCATAGGGGCCCTCCAGTAAAAATTGCCCCGGGCCCCCCTAACCTTCAATCCGGCTCTGACTGCAGGGGCCCTGAGGCCTGTGCCTCACGGGTCAATAGCTAATATGGCACTGGGTGAAGGGGGATATTTGTAGTGAAGCGACACACGCCATTTTCACTTCAAGTGTAGCGATCGCCATGGTGTGGTACTAAATGTCGTCTGTAAAACATCATCTAGCTGCACTTTCCCTGCTTTGCGCTGGGAGGTTTTCAGAAAACTAACAAACTGATATCATAGAGCTTTTTTTGAATGAACGTTTCTCAGGCGAATTTTCCAAGCAGTTTGTACAATGTAATGTATTTTCAAAACGCACGCCGATAATAGCAAGAAAAGCATTTCTATAGCAAAAAAATGAAAAGCACCTTACAAGCAAGCAATAGCAGGAAATAATTTTCAGATATAGACAACGGCCAACAAAAGCATGTCATAAACAATCACAAAAAAGTTTGTGCTTCAATCAAATGCAAGTGTTGGTAAATCCATTGCTCAAGACAGCATTAAAATGACAACAATCACATATCTAGTACAATCACAGATCTAGTAAAAACAAGAAACGCAAATAAAAATAAAAATTAAGTGAATATGTGGATCAATAACGTCGAAATTAACAACCGACCAATCATGGCCAGCTTTGCTAACTAAAGAAAACTCTAAACTCAAACAATCGAGTACAGGTGATGGAAGCTTTGCCAAAGGAAATAGATATGAGCACAGCACAGAAAGTGATAGTATTTTTTTTCTAAGAACTAGTCCGAACTGAGAGTTTGGAAAAAGATCGCTGAAGCATTTTCTGCGTTTACACCATGAACGACAAACTATTTTATCAAAACCCATATAAATAACATTTCTATGTTGGGTCAGATGTAGAAAAATGTAAACAATGCTTTCTTTCAAACACTGCTTTTCATCAAACTGCATGGCACAACAAAGTTCCGAATTAGTATACAGTAGGAAAGGTTTGTGAGAAAATGTGTGATGGGTATTTTAAACTTGAATAACAAAAGGTATTTTGTTATTAATATAAAACATTTTTTCTGTTGAAGAGGTTTCAAAATTTTCTTTCATTTACTTACCGGGTACTTCTACTGTACTTACTAAACTTCCAGTTTTTAATTTTTTATCATATGAAGCTAAGAACACTACGTCTATCCAAAAAAACAGCAAACTAACATACAGTAGTTAAGCGGCAACCCTTTCAACACAGGTTGACCACCAAATAAATTCAAAATGTCAAGGACAAAGTGCATTAGAAGCGGACCGACTTATTTCAGAAGTTTACAAACTAAAAAAACAAAATCAAGCGCCATATACCCGAATGTTCATTCGAGTAACTCACTGTATAAATGCAGTTTGTTTTGAAATTTGGTTGTTAGTTTATCCATATGCCAAGTCAAACACAGCGCGGTTCAATGAAATTTTGAGTTTTCTCTGTGAAATGATTCGATACGACAATCAATAGGCGCTATACCCATGGCGTCGGATGGCGGTAGCAGGGTTTTTAAATTTAATATTTTTGCATTTGAAACCTAATATTTTCCTATTAACCTTTTAGTACGGAGTTGGTAAAATGAAACTTTATCACTCTTGGCACCCCCTGGGAAAAATGTTTAGGCCACTCCCTGGAAAAATCCACTATTACCCCCTCAGCAAAATATCCTTCTGATGCCCATGGCAGTACCACAATACAGTATTAGTCGAAGTACTTTCAGAGATTGTGTTAGGGCTACAACAAAAACGTATGTTGTCTGACCTATGACAGCATTTTGGAAAATGAAGTCAAAAACAAATAATGATCATTTCATCATCGAATGTGGAAGAGACTTTTTCATCTCTTTCAAAACAATCTTTTTATCCTCTGAAAATCTGATATCAGTTTTTCCAGAAAAAGAAGTTTCTTCTTGGGATATATCACCTGATGTCACATTGTGATGCTGTGAAACAAGTTCGTTGACAGCAAAAGAACATGCTTTTTCATCATTTTTATTCTCGAGTGGTTTGTTTTTAAAATTTGCTTACACCCTCGGATCGGTAATTTCCTCATTAGGAAAATGTCCATCTCCTTTTGCATTTGAACAAAATATGTCTTTGTGGTTGGACAGTAACGCAACCTGGCGTTGGACGAACCCATGTTCTTCTTCCAACTGGAAGTTGTCAGTCGCATCGTTCTGTTGTTCGCCTAGATTTTTCCAAAATTGGCATTCTTTTTCCAGGGTGATCAGTTTTTGATGATATTGAACAATGGTGTCATAAATTTTCCAAGTAGGCAGCAAAGTTTACATGTTTGGTTTTTCTCTTCACAAAGCTCTTTTTAAAGTTGCTTTAGTTTGGTATTATGTTGTCCCATTTTCTTTTCCAGTTCACCCTTTTTCACAACAAATATTTTCCGTGAATCTGAAAATTTTCTCACGAGTTTTCAACTTCATGTCTTTTCGTGCGTAGTTGTGCTGTCAGCTTTTTTCCTCGATAACGAAGAATTTTATTGCGTTCTTTGTAACTCAGAAGCTTTTCCTTTGTTTCCTCACATTTTCAATTCAGTGAGGCATTGCTTGCGTTACATTTTTCCTGCAAGGCAATTAAGTGTAACTTATTTTTTCCCAACTCTTCCTCACGTGAACGTTTCAAGCGTTCCACCTCATTCTTCAGTCTCTCCAGCTCTATGGTTTGTCGATCGTTGACCTCAGTTAGTTTTATATTTTCCTTAACATAGTTTTCTATCTCAGTTTTTGGTTCTTCCACTGTTTTGGTCAGCACCCGTATACGTTCGTTTGCAATTGTCAGCTGTTTCTCGTTGTTACGAGCCTTACGATTCGCTGCTAACAAGTTTACGTGGAGATCAATATTTGTCTGTTTAGGGGTCTGAACTTTGTCAGGTAGCTGTTTGCTTTGACTCATGATTGACGCTTCGTTTCACCGGCGACCTTTCTCGAAAACCGAACTTCCTCCAGCCGTTTTCCCTTCTAAAAGCACAACTAGCTTTTTGGCTGTTTCAAGTTCTTCCTTCACAACTGCCATCTGCAAAAAAATTTAATTCATCAGCAAAGGTTCAGTTTTCAGTTGTAAAACAAGCAAAGAACGTTTTGAAACACCGCTGGAGTTGACTATTGACAATATGCGTAATTCAGTTTTCAAATAAATTTTAAAAACACTTAAAATACACTTCACTGATTCCCTCCGTAGCTGATTTTTTCCAAGTTTTCTGTCGAGCGGTCCTTTCAAAATATCCATAGGTTTTGTATTTTTGAGTAAGGGGTGGAGATAGTGCCAAGACGGCAGTACATACACCTCTCGTGTGAAAACAAAAGCTGTGCGTAAGATCCAGTGGCGTAACTAGAGGTTTGAGCCAGGGGGGATTTATCTGAAAAGAGCAAACTAGACAATATTCAGAAAAATAATCCTAGGGACCCGATTCGGGTCCCTAGCATTGAAAATCGGGTCCCTAGAATCAGAGAAAATCAGGTCCCTAGAATCAGAGAAATCGGTTCCCTACACGTCCATACCGGGTACCTAATATTTCCTTTTAAAAAACCCTGGCTATACTAAAACTCTGAATAACCGGAAACACTCCGAAAAACGCAAAAAAACAAGAACCTACTGGAAACCAATAGGATACTAAAGCCGAAACATAAGCTAAGTGGGATCCCTTTTTTCATTTAGCTTGCCAGGGGAGCGAATGGCCCTTTGCCACCCGTCAGTTACGCCACTTGTAGGGTCTGCAGTGCCATTTTAGCATAGCAAATCAGGCATTTTGACGGACGAGCAAGCTTTGTAACTGCCATCCGAGAGGGAATTCGCTTATAATACAAGCGGAGTCGACGGGGTGGCTCATGGTCAACCGCTAGTCCTAGGTTGTTCATGCTTAACCTGTAAAAGGAATTTTGCCATTTTGCCTCGAGGAACCTTCAGGGGCGTAACGAGGGGGGCAAGGGGGCACAATTACCCGGGCGCCAAAACACTATGGGGAATCACTGCGGGAGCGCAGAAAAGTCCCAACAATGTCGCAAATAGGCTACTTTCTTCAACAGCACATATGCTTCCGAAAGACCATAGGTTCGAACATGGGGGCGCCAAACCTAGTTCTTGCCCCGGGCGCCATCTAACCTCGTTACACCCCTGGGAACCTTGCGTGTGTCCCACAGATTTAAGAGGAAAATGTGTTTGTTTTGAAAAAAACACATCTTTTCAAATACAAGTTTGATTTTTCGTGTTAGATGTGCATGAGAATAATGCTGAGTTAGTGAAAAACGCGCCTGTGTTCGCAAAACGTTTGGAAACATTTTGGCAATTGTATATAATCAGTATATAGTCGAACATTATAGTCTGTAACATCTTCTTGTCTCATTCTTTGCTGAGAAAGGATTTCTTTCCATGGACAGTATATACACAGGTTTTTCTGGATACCTGAGCGGGTATGTATGATTTAAATATTAAATGATTTTGTTGCTGTGCAGCAAAGACTGCTAGAGAATATTTTCACTTAAAATTATTCTTGGTCACGAAAATTTTTCACATGTAGAAATTTCAAATTGTGATCTCAATTTTGTTATCACCAGAATACTGCACGGTTTCCGGTTCGGGATCTTCTGTGCAGAAAAATTTACGTGAAAATTCATCAAATTTTTTAAGCAACTTAAAGAAAAGATACTGTGCTTTACAAAGGCTCTTCAACATGACAGCAAGAGCAATTATTTTTTTTTACAAAGACATTTTCCACAACCCTTGAGGCATCTGCAATAAACTATTACGTTTTCTCGCTCCTCCTGTAGCTGGAGATTCAATAATCTTGATTCCTTGAATGCTTCATGTATAGCATCGTTCACCATCGCCCGACTCTGCACATGGAGTGTCTCAAGATATTTCAACAGATCATCTCGCTTTCTCCAGTAAAGAGCATCAGCCCGATCAGAAGCAAATGCGGCGCAAGCACCTGATTTGCTTTCCCTATCAACCTCGTGTTTAATCGAGCCTTGTTCCGAACGAGCAACTGAAAATGAATGGAAGCTAGTTGCATGATTTTGCTGCCAAAAGTTTAAAAGTAGTATTGGAAAAATCGAGTTTTGCTTGAATTTGTTGAAAAAATATTGAAGGAAAATTTCCTATTTAGTGTATTAGATGGAAGTGAATTTGTATTTGGCGGATTTTCTGTCAGTGGGCAATTTTTATTTGTATTTTCTAAAATCCAATGTCATATTGGGCTGTATAACAAGTTTCAGATATAACTACATTGTTACAACGTGTTAGCGCCTTTTCTTAAACTCTTTACCATGGTGCAAAGTTGATGTGCATGTAATAACAATTACAAAAATCTAATATTCAAGTTGATAGCCGTGTTTGAAGCGCTCTAAAGAAAAAATTAACCGTTACCTATCGATTCCAAGGGGATTTGGCTGCAACTACCCGCATAAGCCTGAACAGTCACCTGAACTGATTAGTTGTGAAACACTGCTACTTTGAAGAAATGGTTCTAGTTCAGGCCCGCAACCAGAGGGGGCAATCGGGCAATTGCCCCTCTCCAAAATTTCCACAAACGTATGTATTTGTTGTGTATATGTATTTGTTAGGTATGTATATGTATTTGTTAGGTATGTATATGTAATATGTATATGTATTTGTTTGTTGCAAACGTATGTATATGTATTTGTTAGGTGCAGCAACTGGCTTAAAGGATATTGTTAGGTGCAGCAACGGCCTTGAAGGACACTGGCTTAAAAGATATTTCATTAATCTTTGTGCTTTGCTTTTTTCTAACCGACTTGTTAGTTAATAACACTGGACAACTCTAATTAAAACAGGATTAGCAAAATGTTTGGTACTTACCCATGTCGTTAAAAGATGGATTCCAGCAGTACATGTTGAAGCGATCGAAATCGTTCTACCACTGTTCTCTCCGAAAAAATAGATTTCCTTTGCAAAATCACGAAATAGGCAGTCGATAATACTCCTGCTTTCACCCTCACCACTACTTTACATCATCTGCAAGTATTGCTGTAGCAGGTATCTATGCAGCTGCTAACTAGAGATTGTGTTGCGTCACAAGCCTGTCTATTACACAAAAATGGTGCAGAAAATGCTAGTTCTGAGGCAGAAAAAATTATTACACGCTGTTTTTTCTGCTTGTAGTTATGAACTCATTGAGGAAAACTTCTTTCTGCGAGTTATACAAACCGATCATAGGATATTAGGTCGTGTGAAAGTTCAACCCGTTAGTCTGACTCTGATATGTGTCTGAGTTGAAAACATCTATTCTCAAAAAATACCCGCTGGTGTGTGGCGTGTGTAGGCCTACACCCAAGCGTATTGTTTTTAGTTCATCCGGAAAATGACCAACAACAAAAATTAAAATATCCCCCTCTGACATCTCGTACTCTGGGTGTATATCAAGATACTTACAGTATGCACTAAATCCCCAGTCTATATCCTGCGGATAACTCGGACCTTCTCGTTTGACCTCTTCCAAGTTCATAAGTTAGCCAGCAAGGATGAAACTATGACCTGGAATAACACTCTAAAAAGGTTTAATTTTCACCAAATTTTATTCCTGTATCTGGCGTTTCTTATTACTTGACCATTGCGATGATATTGTACGCTTTCACCAATAAAACCACAACGCAAAATTAATGCGAAACACGAAAAACTAACGTTTCTGGTTAGAACAATTCCCGAGGAAATAACCCGATTTAAAGCACACACTGCGATGACAACCATTCTCTTGAACAACGACACACAAATAACAAGTTCACAATTGCACAATTCAAATACAACAACAATCACAATCAAACACAATCGCGCCTTTAGATGTTTCGGTTTGCCCTTTATTTTAAGTTTTAGTAAATTCGGTTAGGTTCTGGGATAAAACTTACCGAGGAATTAGGTCTTTGGCTCGCGCACAATTCAAAATACGGAGTTCTCCCAATAACTTTTTTCAATAATTGAACAGAACTTCAACAGAACCCCAGATTTAATCTCAGATGTACTGAATGCTTTGTCGGAATGCCAGATTGAATTTCAGGTAGAATGGAGACTTTGTCAGAATGTTGTTTGGGTGTGTCACACCGCTTAGTAAATGTTTTTTCTTTTCTAATCTTTTTTTCTTGCGAATTGCTTTTGCAAGCATACGTTGGTGACGACAGAGTCCCATCTCAGGGTGGCCAGTCCTCTGATTTCCGTCGGTCACGTCACCTGCATGACAGATGATGGTGTAACACTACGTTTACGTCATAATATATACAGCAATTCATTACAAAGGGTAAGTCTGGGCGTGCCCCCCGATTTAATCCTGCGTTGTTGACCGCGTTTTCGTAACGGGTTGGTAATTACACAACAGAAAAAAGATAGATCGAAAAGTAAATACACCACATACAGAATACGCTGCAACAGAATTTTGTACGTCATGCGCACCAACCACAATTTTGCCCATCCCCGTTGCAGTACACAAACTATAAAGTGTTGTCTTCTCACCGCGGTCTCCCACTTCACTTTGATGCATGGTCGTGTGTAACGAAAAAAAATCAATTTGCATAAAACCCTTGATGTGCGTTACGTTTGCAGAATGATGGACGAGCGTTTGCAGCACCCGTTCACGTGCGTTGTTGCAGGGCCAACCAGCTTCGGAAAAACCGAGTTCGTGGCAAAATTTATTCAGCATGTGAAACAAATGATGACACCTGCGCCATAAAGAATGGTTTGGTCTTACGGCGAGTGGCAGCGTCGCTTTGATTCTATTCCAAACGTGGAATTCATTGAAGGGCTCCCTCAGGGAGAAAACTTTGACGGAACACAAAGCACCCTGTTGATTCTGGACGATTTAATGAACGAAATTAACCGGAGTGTGACAGATTTGTTCACCAAAGGGAGCCACCACAGAGACCTCAGTGTCGTATACATCGTTCAAAGCTTGTTCAAAAAACGGAAAAGAACACCGCACGATCAGCTTCAATAGTCATTACATTGTGGTGTTTAAAAATCCCCGCGACGCATCGCAAATCGTTCATGTGGCAAAACAAGCTTACCCTGGAAAGGTCAAAGCCGTTCAAGAAGCATTTAAAAACGCAACATCTGCTCCTTTCGGTTATTTGCTGATGGACTTCAAGCAGTGCACACCTGACAAGCTCCGTCTTCGTACAAAAAATTTTCCAGATGAGACGACAGTGGTTTACGTCCCTTGTTGAGAGCAATGACGTCACGGTTGGACCGTCACGCATCGACGCTCAAACTTCTTTCCCGGGCGAATCAAAAGATGGCTCAAAATATCCTTAAAAGTGCAGGTGACGACCTCATCAAGTGTATTTGCGACTGCACGCTCAACGTACTCAAAAGAAACGTGCGTGTCTCGCCAAAGCAAAAGTCGAAGCTTAAGCGGCACAAAAAAGCTTTGCGAGATCTTGCAAAGAAAAAAGTCAGCCTCAAACGTAAGCGGTAGATCATTCAGAAAGGTGGTTTTCTGGTACCACTGTTGTCAGCTGTTATCCCAGCCACCGCCAGCTTGTTGACTGGTTTTTCGAGACGATAATGGGGAGTGTAAAGAAAATGATGCTGGTTGACCCGTGCGTTCTGGCCAACATGAAGGAAAGCAATACTCCGCAACCGCCTCTCGTCAAGGTCGTGTCAGACTTGGACACGCAAATGAACGAAGTTCTCGCTCGCACCGACCTATCAACTAGCGATAAAGTGAGGCTGTACGACCAAATCTTGCAGCGTTACATTATTTACAGGAAATGTTAACGGAAAAACCGGCACAAGTCGTTGTGCGCGAAAAGAAAGACTTTCCAGAGAGCGAGATACTGCGCGGTGTTACAAAGCAACACAAAAAGAAACCGAAGAGCGTCTGGACTTTATTAAGAGCAACTCATCGTTGGGTAGGAACGATTCTGGTGAGTTTGTTTACAACGACCGAGCGGTCCCCTCCAGCAACATCAAAGACCTGATCGCGGCAACGGCACGCAACACAAAGAAAAGTCGTTTACCAAGTTGGAACGAGTTTCAGAAAGCGCTTCAAGACTTTCAGGGTCCTCAACCACCTTCGACTTCTCGGAAACGCAAGCTAAAATGGGAGACCGTAAAGTAACGTACTACGACCCGAAGAATCCTGGAAGTTTTGGAGGTGTTCAAAGCCTGTCAAAAGTCGCAGACCAACCGGCTAGGGAGTGGTTGTCCGGTCAAGAAACATGCACTTTGCATCGCCCTGTTCGTCGTAATTTCCAACGTCGTCGCATTATCTTCAGCGGTATCGATGATCAATGGCAAGCTGATTTGATCGACTTGACAAAACTGACAAAGTTCTACAACGGTAACACGTTCGTGTTGATTGTCATTGACGTATTTTCAAATTTCGCGTGGGCTGAGCCGCTGAAGAATAAAACAAGCAAGAGCGTCCGCAAAGCCTTTGCAAAAATTGTAAATAGGAGCGGCCGGAAGCCGTTGCCATTATTTTTGTACACGGATCGCGGTCTTGAGTTTACCAACAAGCTTTTTCAACGCTGGCTGAAGAAGAAACAGATTCATTTTCTAACTCCACAAAATCAAGAAACAAAAGCTGCCATCGCCGAGCGAATGATCAGAACGCTTTTGTCTCGTGTCAAAAGATCCGTCGACGTGCTTCCAGACTTTCTGCGCTCCTGCAATGCCAAATACCATCGCAGTATAAAATGAAGTCCGGATTCTGTATCACCGGAAAACGCAGGAAGTGTCTGGCTTGCACTGTACGGTGACGAACCAACAACCAAGCAGCCGACTATAAAAGCAGGCGCTCTGGTCCGAGTCAGCAAAGTGCGAAAAAAATTGGCAAGGGTTATCACTATCAGCCAAACTGGAGTCAAGAGCTGTTTGTCGTCGATAAAGCCGAACCGGGTGCACCACCTTTGTACAGTCTCAAAGATCTCGACGGGGAAAAACTCTACGGGCGATTTTACGCAGAAGAAATACAACAGGTTGCAAAACCTGAAGAAAACATTTACAAAATCGAAGCTGTTTTGGGCAGTCGCCGCAGAGCTGGAAAGCAACAGGTGCTAGTGCGTTGGCGTGGTTTTCCAGCCAAATTCGATTCGTGGTTGAACGCAAAAGACGTCATCCGATATGCCTGAGTGGACTTGGTGCTGTC
>Ga0210059_1017479_pt1 | contig 10216 bp, 9 predicted proteins | sample Ectturendosymbi2_FD_188042 | JGI IMG/M metagenome (GOLD analysis project Ga0210059, IMG submission 188042) | Ecteinascidia turbinata endosymbiont from Florida, USA - Sample 2 (SPAdes) (version 2) | ecosystem: Host-associated > Tunicates > Ascidians > Unclassified | place: Key West, Florida...
TTCATGCATACGTCAGCCATGAGCGGTGCTATAGGGTGAGCCCATAGCAACCCCATCGACCTGTCTGATGATGATAACAGGAGTTATCGAAACGTTTGCAATATGTCGTTTGTATCGTTTTCATTGGCCGTGATTTTCATTATAAGACTTACCGTGTATTTTCCAGGTTTACGACAAGCTACAAGCCAATCAATGCGGTTTCCAGCAGCCATGAAAGTTCGATGGTCGCTTTTCGTTTGTTTCCGCGGCTGGTCGAAGTATACACCATCGGCTGCAATTTCCCGGACTTCGCAGGAATGCTTATCTCTGCTGTTCACCAATTCGATCTCCAAGTTAGCATTCCCTCCGGCATTTAGCATTCTTTGGAAAAATAACTTTCTTAAAAAGTCATCAGTTCATTTTCGCACGAGTTAAATCCTTGTAGAAAGCCTCAAAGCAACAGTTTTTAACATATTTCGCAATAATGAAATTTTGAAAACATTTCACAAACTACAGCTTGGTCAATAAAAACATTTTCGTTAGAATAAAGCCGTCGACTTGCAAAGCATCACATTATATAGTAACTAAATCACACAGATACAGCTAAATAAAAAATATCATGACCATTGGCGTAACTGACAGCGGACGAATCGCTCCCCCATGGGAAGTTAATGTAAAAACCGGACCCCCACTTAGCTTATATTTCGATTTTAGTGTTATTTTGGTTTTTAGTAAGTTGTTGGCTTTTTTGCGTTTTTCGGAGTATTTTCCGGTGATTTAGAGTTTTACTAACCATCCACATCCGGATTCACCACCATTTCTCTTTTTTATGAGTGTTGGCCATAGTGGGACCCCTGCAGTGGCCAATAGGCCCCTTTCAGCTACGTTTTACCCCGGCTCAAACCTTTAGTTACCCCACCGATCTTGACGAGAGACAAATTTCGTTCCCAATGTTTTCACTTACATAGTGCGGTTGCTGATCCGTGGCAGACACACACCATCTTATTAACAAGTGGACTTTAAACGTGCACTTAAAGCAAACCGACAATAAAGGCCGAGTGATCTTTCGCGTAGTTGCAGTTTCTATGTTAGACGTTGTGTTTACTCACACAGGTCCAAAGATTGCCGAGTTATTTTAAATGTAACGACCGTAATAACATCTGTTTCGATAAATGCTAACGAGCAGGCTTACTTAGCCTCACCTGAAGCGTTTTATCTGGCCACTTTTCATCTTGTACAATGGATGAAGTTGGCCATTAGTTGTAAAATAGTCAATTCCGTTTGTAGTGTTCACCATCCACTCCTCAAAGGTTGTTCCAGCCGACGTGACATTGTACTGAGCGAGGCTGAAAAGACGTTGGCTGTGTTAGATCCTTTTTCAAGGTCGTTTATTTAAAACACACACCTATTACAGTTTTTGTAAACACAACTTTTATTAATTGAATCGCAAGTATCAAATATTACAGACAACACCTACAAAAGCTTTGGGCCAAAAAGCAAGGCGACAATATTTAAGTTTTTGCCAAGTTTGCGAGATACAGCCAGCGTAAGACAAACACTGAATTAAAAACAACAAATAATTTTTTATAATAATGGTATTCAGTGTTCCCTCTAAGGTGCGCAAATGCGCAGTACCACCAGACAATTTGCGCAATACTATTTCATGCTTGCGCACTTTCAACATTCTAAATTTAATGCGGTATGTCACATAGCCCTTTCAACGCTAGGAACGCTTCACTGTGTGTGTGTTTGCATGGTTAGGCAGTTGCATACGCTTAGTGCGCAACAAAACAAACATTTGCTCAGTGCACAATATTCCTAGAGGGAACACTGATGGTGTTCAACTTCAGAATATTCCTGTTGGGTGACGTTAGAATTGCTTGCGTTCTGCCATGTGATAATAACATGACATACTCCTGAAAATACCATGTGCTGTAAAAAGCGGGTGGAAGACAAACATATCACATTGTGTTAGGTACATCTAAATGCTAGCACGGCTGAAGTCCCAATGGGACACACTGTCCAGTGTCCAATCCCATGGGTCAAATCCCATTCCCATGCACAAGCCTGATTCACAAACGGTCTCTACACCAGAAATAGTTTTGCAAACGATCAAGCAATTAGAAAATTTTTTTAAAAGTTAGGCTGTCAACGCAAAGTGATGCCAACTGAAGAAGGAAAAGAAACAGTTATTTTCGACTAATCGATGGATTGGTCAAATAAGCAACCGGACCACACGTTAGTCAGCCTAGAAAAAACTTTACTCGGGGGAAAACCCACTAAAATCCAAGCTAACATTCGCACTACAAGATTACCATCAGGAGAAGATTATTATCGACCTGACTGTTCAAACAACAGCTGAAAAAACTAATCAGTAGTAGCGTCAGTGTTTTTTTAACGTTTTTGAAAGGGTGTTGTGGTGGAGCTTTAGAGTGTCAACACCATTTTCACTTCTATGTCTAATACTTTTAACTCACTTTCACAAAAACGCAAGTTTCCGTCCACATATGCTTAATTATTTGAATACGACATTCACTTTTGGCAAACAAACTAAAGATAATTTCATAAATAGAAAGGTTCAATGTAGGCCTGCGTACTCATTCATTTTCTCATTTTCGTGCCCGCTTTTCCTTTCGGGAGAGTCGCGGGGACTGCAGCCCTAGGAGGACCCGAAATACCTCACGATCAACAGAAATCTTAGATAGTTCTGCTGGCTCCATACCAAGAAGGGACCAAGAAAGGTCGGAGATGTAGTTACGCCACCTGGTCCTTGGACAAACTTTGGGCCGCTTTCCCGTGGGTGTAGACTGAGCCTGAAGGACATAGTTCGCCATTCTTTCCTGGGACAGTTTGGACACATGGCAGAATTAACATAGCTGGGATCTAACCATTGGGGGAAGTGGCTTGACATGCTGGCTTTACAGATTTCAGACCTGTGCCCTCTGTCACGAAGTGTCACACCGAGAACTCTTAGCAAAATCCAATCTCTGCCGTTTATTCTTCACCTAAGATTCATGACCACAAGTGAGGATCGAAACAAAGACAGATTTAAAAACTGAAAAGTTTGCCTTGTTTGAAAGCCCCTGTTTCGTCACCACGGAGCAAAAAAGCTCACGCAAAACTGCGTTTGCTTTACCAATCCGTGTATCAACCTCTTTGTTCCGACTTTGTCACTCGTGAATATCATCACAAGGTACTTGAACGTCTCCACCTGCTGCAGTATATTTGTGCTCACTTGCAGGAAACACTGCCTTGGACGTCTGGCCACTGCCAAGGAAACACTGCCTTGGCGAGACATATATAATACCTCAATCTTTTAGAGCTGATTTTCGTTTCTTCTTGGTCGCACGCAGCAGAAAACCGATGAAATGTGAGCTGAAGTCCCTGTTCCGAAGATCCACACATGCAGTACCAATTCATCCGCAAAAAGCAAACGGTTCATCTTGCAGGTCCCAGCAATACCACCCTTGTCGACGCGTGTGTGACTGTCTATCCAATTCATATGGACAAAGGCTCTTCAAATTTTTAGGAAGATACCATCAGCTATTGCACAACAGTTCGAAGGCCAGACATCTTGCGTAAGGTGCTTTTTCGGGACATGTTACATTCTACCAAATCAACACATTTTTCGTAAATGTGTTATTTCTTCATTATTGGCAAAATGTGTTTTGTGGCCGGGTGAAATGGCTTCGTAGGTCGAATTTGGCCCCCGGGCCGTAGTGTGGAGAACCCTGATATAGAAGATGAAGAGGAGTGGTGACAGCACGCACCATTTTTGGAGTCCAACACTAACACTGAACGATTGTGAGTTAACTCCGTCGACAGGGACACAATCTTCTGAACAGGAATACAGTTACTTGACGTCCAGCAATAGGCACCCGTCAACACCGTACTCCCACAACATCAACCCCAAGCTTTTCATGGGGAACCCGGCCATATGTTTTCCCGAGGTCGACAAAACATGTGTAAGTCTTTGGCATGTTTCCAGGATTTCTTGAAAAGTTTGCTGGAGAGTAGAAATTTCCTCTGCAGTGCTACGGCCGCGACAAAAACCACACTGGGTGTCATCCAGCTTTGGTTCAATTATTTTCGCGGCATCGTAGCATACACTCTTCTTGGAAGCATGGGCGTCGGAAGCATTTTTTCTGAGGGGAGGCACTCGGGGAACTTTCCTAAATTTTTCCAGTGGTGGGCCAAAAGTGGTGAAATTTCATGTTTCCCACTCAAAACTAAGAAAACAACCTTTTTTGTTGAAAATTTCAAAATCCGGGGGGCCAAGGCGCCCATGCTTGGGGGCTTAGCAAAGAGATGCCGCGGTAGTTGGTTCATTCACTCCTGTCTCCTTTTTGTGTATGGGGACCATCAATTTGCTAATCTTTCGGCACCGTTTCAAAACGCCATGCCACTTGACACACACGAGTCAGCCAAATCATCCAGCTTTCCAAGTTTCCCTAATTCACTATCGAACTTTTCACAATTAGCTTTACGCTCGGATTTAGCATGGGCGCCATAGAGCTTTAATTGATGCACAGTTCTACGGAAGCTCTCACCTGTGCAAACTGCAAAGTCAATATATCCCGCCTGAAAAACTTTGCTCAATTCTGTCAGGTGAAGTGCCAATGTTGACGAAAGGAACGTACCATGATGAAATTTTTGTTTTTATAAGTCGCAGTGAAACAACGCACTTTGAATCATTTTTATTTCCTGACAGCCACTCCAGTGCTGCCCAAAAAGCCAAAATCTCACTCATAGCTCTCACTGTTGCCTCACTCGACAACCACCTTGTTTTGCATGCGCGTTGCAACTGCCGACCTTTTGTCTTCATTGTAGTCTGATGCATCACCAGGCAAACCGATCGCAACGGTTTCACAGTAAAACACTTCCACAATTGCAGTAAAGTGCTTTCGCAGTTTCGTATCCCATACTGTACAAATCTGCAGCAGTATAGTAAGAGGCTGAGGTTGTACGCATGATTATGCACAGATACCAAACTTAGATTTTCGCTTCCAAATTCTGCGCCTGAAAACTGAGTCGGCCTATAACATTGCAGCCGTCTGTTGCAATAGCCATGTGCAGGAAAACATGCTTCTCTCAAATCGTTTTACTCCGATGCAAAGCAAAACCATATCTGACTTGCAGAATTCAGGGTGTCATTGCAAAATTTTAGGGTGTCATTTTGACACCCAAAAACGGCTTAAAAAACGTTACTGTAGCGTTATAAAATATTTGCTACGATTTAAGAGTTGAAGTTTCATATCAGTGTAAAGGCTTTTTCTAAAACAACTTTCTTCTATACGTGTTGTGTACAAAAAATTGATGTTTCAAACCTCAAAATTGTTCAGACTGCACCGATCTGACCACTCTGCGGAAGGTTTTTGTAGACACCCAATTTGCTACGTTACCTTTTGAAGCCATTGGATTTCACCGCGTTATAATACCTGCTAAATTCGCAGGATGCTGCATTTGAGCACTGTATCTGACAGCGCAATTTTTGCTCCATTGATTACAGGAATGTTTCGGAACTCCACATGATAAAAAAACATGGTCGAAAATTTCTGATGCCATCTGTAGCTTCAGAGTTCAGATTAGATTGGTATACAATTAAGCCAGGATTTTCCACATTCTGCTTATATGTTAATTCAGCGGTACTTTTTTGCACTACGGACCGATCTAAGCCTGGAATTATTTTGTGGACTGACCCTCAATAAAATAACGAATGTTTGTTGATGGAAATTTATTACAGCTCGTATATCAGCGGTCCGGTAACAAATTCCTCATGGACCGGCGCCGGGCCTCGGCCCGGTCTTTGCCGACCCACTGTGTTAAGTGACCGGTTTCCTGATCGCAGCTTATTTCGACTGATAGCACAGTTATGACTTGCTTCATCAAATCAGTGTTGTAAGTTACATTTAAGGAAGGGCGTAGCACAGTAGGCTACTTAACCCCCTCCGTCCCGGCCGACCACTATTTGCAGAGCTTTCCAACACCATAACTCGCCAGGCGATTGATCTCGAGAGCTGTTCAAACCCTCCAAAAAAACAGATTGCGTACAAAAACCTGAGGGATTTCCTTAATTAATACAGTACTTGGTTATTTTGCCAGAACTTTTGAACCAGCGCTAGAAACTCGATGAAGGGCTCTAAAGACTCGTATTATAGCCTAGAATCCAAAAAGCTTTGAGCCACGAAATCAGCTAGATTGGTCGACTCCCAGGGGACAATGACGTCATCAAATGTAAACAAATATGCATAAACAACCTCCCATTATGTAAACATAAACAAAAAAACGACATCCCAAGCATAAAATTTTTTTCTGTCTAATCTAGAAGACTTTCCCATCTGTAGAGGGCTTGAACAGCCCTCTAGCTCAACCTGCTGGCGAATTATGGTCATATTTAATATGGGTATAATATACTCAGGGTCAGCGTTTGTAAGGGTATAATTTTTTACCAATATTTTGTTTTTGAGCCATAATTTTGACTCCACATATGCTAGAAAGCCAATCAAGGGCTTTAAAGACTCGGATGATAGCCTAGATTCCAAAAAACCTTTGAGTCAAAAATGGTTCATTGGGTTGGCCCACAGGGCCAGGTCACCTCAGCCAAAAAGGCGCGAAAACATGACCCCATTAAGACGTTACCCACAGAGAACCCCAAACCCGAAACGAACAAATTTTGTTTTCAATCTGAACTAGAAGACTTGCCGAATCCGTAGAGGGTTGAACAACTCTCTAGCTCAATCAGCTGGCGAGTTATGGCGTTGCAAAGCTTGGTCAAAATTGTGGCCGGCGCGGGACTTGGTATGAATGCATCGAGTTGCCTTACCACACCTGATACTCATCAACCTGAAAGCAAACAGCTTCGTGACATTGTAGGACTTGATTTGACTAATGACTTTTTCTTTCTTATAATAAATACTACGGCCAAAGCAAACGATACAACTTTTCTTTCTTAGTCTTGACATACTATAGATCAGATGTCGGGAACCTTTTTGGCTAAGGGAGCCATGAAACCTACATATTTTTAATTGTATTGCCATAAGAGCCATATAATATTTTTCAACGCTTAATGCAACTAACTTACTAACTAACATGTGCATTTTAAAGCAAAACCAACAATTGTGAACAATGGTAAATGTCTGAGGTTTCTCTTTAATAACATGCTTCTTACTGTTAGTGCGACTTCTGGTGCTGCATGGTGTTGCTGATGGCTTTGTTGTCTAGTAGATGGAAAATTACAGAAAAAGTTTCATTCGTAGCAATCGTGTCAAGAAAATATCAAGCGAGCCAGATGCCGTCATCAAAAGAGCCACATCTGGCTCGCGAGCCATAGGTTCCCGACCCCTGCTATAGATTCTCAGTTCGTTGTTGTAGACTTGTCCGTGAGTAACAATTCAGTGAAATGTTTCAACGGTTTCTATTTAAGTGACCCAAGTATTAATCAGAAGCCACAGAACTGCGCATACTCTATCGCGAGATTAGTTTTAAGCACCTTGTAGTTGTACAATAAAATATTAATATTATGCATTCGGGTAAAACGCCTGGGATCGTTTCTGCTCTTGAAGCACTATCAGAAAAGTAAATAACTTTCTAGCCTACCATTGCAACGCAGAAAATATTGGCTTGAACATATGTTGATAGCTTAAAAATCATCCTGTCAGCTTAAGATGTCTCTAATGAAAACAAGTCAAATTATACTGGGCGTACAAAGACAACAGTCGATGAACTGAGAAACTACTTTGTTCAGTTGCTGTAATACATTGCATACAACAGAAATTTTTAAAAAGTTTGTGTCCTAACAGGCCTTTTCCCAAGAACTCGCTTACAGTTATGTTTCGTTGAAAAAAATCATGAAAAACAAATACACGTACTTTTGAACGCGGTCGCCAATTTTCTGCTGCAGCTTGGAAAACGACTTTCCTCCAGTACCCTTTTCTGCGTATACCAACAATGGTTGAAATATTAACTGCAGGTCATGCTGGCAATTCCACGGGCAGGAAACACTGCGAAGTTGTTCAGATACTTCTTTCTCTTCATCTTCCACTATGATCATACCAGCCATTCCACTGTGCAGCTGCAATCAACAAGAAAAAATGCTTCAGTTTCTGTACACATGCCACATGCTTGCAGTATCTCACTGGAGACGTCTACGAGCTGTTAATACACATCAGCAGGAACTGGCGATCACAGGCTAGTGCAGGAGTTCCCAACCTGGGGTACATGTACTCCGTTCTGACGTGCTCCACTGTACCTTCCGTTGCTACATTCGTTGCACAGCATGTAATTGTGATACTTCTCAAGCAAAAACCCCGATATAGTACGGTAATGCAGCTGCGTAACCAGCGGCATGAAACATCATAAATTTTAAAATTTCTCTAATTAGTCGTTGTTTGCTGTTGTAACTTAATCGAAGTGAGAAACTCACGAGGGAGGCACGTGCTTGGATCAGTTTCGGTGTTGATTTGTTTACGTTAATTTGCTTTTATATAGTAAAAACGTCTTTTCTTTGACATATCAGATATCCTATGCGTAAAGACTAACAAAAGTAACGATATAAGGGTATACTATTTTGCAACAGCCATGCCCACTTTTACAAGCGCAACCAAATCACTGTACTAAATCAGCCACAAGCCTACTGTTATTTTACGCTTTTGTAACAGAATGACCAGCACGATGAATTCACGACGATGAGACAGAAAATACTTGAAACAAAGTAGACCCATGAGCGTGCGGATGAAACCAAAACGTTCCAGTTGGGTGGTCTTGACCAATCTTGAATGTGTAAGTGTAATTTTCGCCTGGCCTCACTTGTAACATAACATCGTCCGATGGTTGCTGGAAAGCAAAATATTAATCTGCAGTAATAATAAGATGGAAAGTTAACAGTTACCAACTAAAAGAAATGTAATTTGTGAAAATAAAGTTGGTTTTGCAACCTGAGATGCAGAGATTGACAACTTATTTCGTTTTGCAGGTTAAAAGAACAATTTTTCTCCTCGGTTTGTACATGAAAATTACCTATAATTAAACATAGCGCTTAAGGTTTGGGGCTGTCAATTGCTGTTTAAGTTTTGAGATACAAGTCTCAAGATTTGAATATTGCTGAACTTGAAGCTAACTCTGCTTTCATCAGTTCCATCCAACATACATATCCTCTAATATTTGCTCCGATACTATCACTCATGTGACATTGGGCATGCTTGAAAAATCTACTCTTAAGAACTAACTGCCTTGTTTCATAGTTGATCTAATGTTTTATATCTAAAGGCAGCCAACTGACCGCGAAATATTAAAAAATACGATCGAAATCGTTATTCTACAGACTCTAAGCGGCAATGGTCTTTCAGAACATGTTTTGCTCTGAGTGGTCTTTACGAAGATCACTTGTTTCAAACAAGGCTACTAAACCATTAAAAGTTATAAAAGTGCACTAAATCATTAAAAATCGTTGTTTAACTACAAAGTAGCACTGGTAAAAATCACGTGTCTCATCTACATAAAGATAATAATAATTGCAAACGCTACTACAACGACAGTTCAAAAAAAACAGCAAAGTTTCATTTTCAGATATGATTGTATTTCACCTTAGGACTGACGTGGAGTCCGTGTGTGTGGATGTTGGTGGTATTTGGAAGGCGCAGTGAGTTGAACGGCTCCTCTTTTTCTGGATGATCCAAGTTGTTGTTCTGCGAGTAAGAATTAGTAATTCAAATATTTCTGCCCCAGTTGTGTCAACAATCACATACTCCTTCCAATTCGTATCATAAGAATCAGTAGGTGCTCACAGTATGTTGCACTTCATAAACTTGCGAAACGGCTTCACCACCATGAAAACCAATCCACTAATCCGCTTAGGCAACAACAAAATTGCCATGTAAAGCACTGTTCCAAATGCATTTATTTTGTGGCGCATCAAACGATCACATGTTCATGGGAACGTGTACATCTTTCAAGTTACATCATGTTATGATGAAAAAATCAGTATTCCAGAAATATACATACACTCACCAACTGCAGTTGAACCACGTCACCCCTTTTAACTTTCCAAGTTGAGCTTGGTATTATTCCATTATAAGTTCTTCGTTGGAGAGTCAGCCAGTCCACAGTAAAATTGCCAACCTCAACGTTCAAAGTTAAGAACAGAGAGCCGTTCACTGATGCATTTGAACTTGGTCGTCGCAATGCTTCTCCGCCTAAAGAGAACAGCAAAAAATGCACGCACTGACTACAGTTCCAAGCA
>Ga0210059_1017480_pt1 | contig 10214 bp, 9 predicted proteins | sample Ectturendosymbi2_FD_188042 | JGI IMG/M metagenome (GOLD analysis project Ga0210059, IMG submission 188042) | Ecteinascidia turbinata endosymbiont from Florida, USA - Sample 2 (SPAdes) (version 2) | ecosystem: Host-associated > Tunicates > Ascidians > Unclassified | place: Key West, Florida...
TTGCGGTTTACATAGTTTGTGGTTTCGTAATAAGATTTTAAGGGACGTACACGAACGTCGACGTTAAACCTGACTAAACCTTTTACCTATACTTGCTCTAAATATGTTGCCTGAATGATATTACCACTGTTTCAAGTCTTTTATAGTGCTACGATAAGGAGTAAAAGGGACTCTTACTTCAAATCCTGTCCCTGGCGTGGTGTTGTTCATGCAATTTCATTTTCACAAAATATCAATAAACAAGAAGATAAATATAAGCGCAGTTCATAAATGATTGCGTTTTAAAGCACCTGAAGCTGCAAACCTTACTTCTTGGCGTCAAAAGTGTGCTGTTTGGCGCATGTGTCAGAATCAGGCCAATTATTTTGCCGAAACACAGATATGGTGGTGTTTTTTTCGGGAATTATAGCCGCCGTTAAGGCCAGTGACTGCAGTTATAATCGCTCCGTTTCCGAACAGCACTGTTGCACAGATGTACGCTTCTCTAACCCACTAAGCACCAGCGAATGTCGAACGATTTATAGCCGATAGTTTGGAGGGACGCCTTTCTTGTCGAGTATTCAGTTACTGCGACGATGAGCAGCCCTTCGGTCGGTGACTCACTTGCCGCACTGAGGCGACGAAACGCATTGCACAGCAGGGTACAGGGCGTATGGTACCGGAGTTTTCATAAAAGCAAATAACCCACTGTTTGAAATCGGTGCAAGCGATGAAAACCAACAAAGTGTTTCATTCATTCAAAGCCAGTTTGCGAGTTACCGACATCGTACAGTAGGTGTACGAAATGGGGATGTGGGGGCGAAATGTAGCACCACGTTTGTTTGAACATAACGCCTATTTCAAAGGCAAGGCCAGCTCTGCTGAATAGACAGAAATAGCTGCGACGAAACCAAGTATAGGAAATCGAAACCTGTCTAAACGGGGTGCATTAAAAGTTGTGTTTCGAAGATATGCAATAAAAGAGCCTATTTAATTAAAAATTTCGCCTTTGGAAACCCAATCATATTTTTGTTTTAAGCGATTGCAGAAACAGTCTTACTTGTGGGCAGTTTACTCAAGACACTGGATCTCTGTTGTATAGAGACAAGCAAGTAGATGTAAATTATTGCGTTGGTCTTTGTAAATTAGTGGGTATACTAAAGTGCTGGTGGATGACGATATTCATTTAAGGCAGACCTCTCTGTCTATAACACAAGTGCATCTTGTGTACGGTATCCCCTCTAAAGAAGAAGCATTTCGGGTACTTCCTTGACAAAGGGCAAAGCTATTCTTGATTACAGTGTGGTTTATTAACACTAATCCGAAACTTGTGGTGCTTGGCAAAGTTTGGGAAATTGTTTTGATACCGGGTTGTGTTTTTTTTTCAGTACGTTTTGAAAATAAGAAAGATATCAACCATCTTTCCTTATATACAAAGCAGGATGTGCTAGCTAAATCTTCAGGTTGAAGATTCTTTTTGTGAGTTAGTAACAAATCAACGTTGTTGGTGAAATTACAATGCAAAACAGGGTACCCGAAATGCTTGGTGTCTCCGGTTGTTGGACCTTTGTTGGTTTTAAGCAGCACAACTGAATATAAATATTTTCGTCGAGAGGTTTTGCCTTTGGTCAGAGACGAGCATTGGTATGCGTTGTTTTCGCAAAAGTGCTAATTGTGGTGTACTTGAAATATACTTCAAAATCTTCCAATCAGTTGCGTATGATGTCATTTGTACTTGGCGTGCGTTGTTTGTGGCGTCATAATATGACGTCATATTCATGCGCTGATCGGCCATAGCAGACTATTGTGTTTGGATAAAGTCAACTATCGCATAACGCAATTTTAAACATGCGTAGTGGGCAAAAGGTCTGCAAAAAGTGGTGAGATGGTTTCTGGATGCAGACGATAACCCAGATTCCCACCAAAACCTAATTATTACTTTTTGGCTCATTTACAATGCACCTTGAAATTTGTGTGCAAATTCATTCCGTGGTATTTGCATTAAAACATTACGTCGACAAATTAACAAGCAAAAAGTATGCGAAAACAATTAATCGCCTTTGCGCAGGAAATGACATTTTTGTAAAATGTCAAACTCAAGGGGAGGTGAACCCCAACCGCCCCTTGCGTACGCCCTTGCTTCCAATAGCAATGATCACACTGCGCATGTGAAACCTACCGTCATGAAAACGATGAACAAACTTGGTGAATTCCCCTTAAAAATTTTTGAGTTGTTTTCTCAACAAAAACTGAATTGTCTCCTATAATGTGCAATTGCATTTTACTAAAAATACTTTTGTTATCGGTAAAAACGCAGTGACGTCACAACAAGCTCATTTACAAGTGACTACCAGTCCATATACGGAAACGCTAGTGAACACACGGACACCTTGTCCAGGGTTGATCCCACTGAGGATCCAATCGACGTGAACACGATAGAGACATACTACGGCGAGTGGAAGGACGACAGCCGAACAGGTGAAGAGCATTATCTTTCTACTTTCATTGATCGTTTGTAACCTTTTGTATCTGGTTGCTGGAATGTTGTGTCTCCGATCGGAGGAAACGCACCTTTAAAATTTTTTACTGAAAAACAAAGTTGAAGTATTGCCAGATTTTTGTGAAGTGTAGTTATTGCATCAGAAGAGCTGAAATAGGTCAATCTTAAATAGGATTTTTTTTGGAAAAAAATTGTTTCGCAGGTGGTTCGTGATTATTATTCCGGAAGCGAAAGATCTTGGGGAAATTAGCCGTAAATCGGAATTTTTAAATAAGGATTTTGGGATGCTGCTCCCTAAATCGCAATTCTTAGATACAGGTTTCTGTGCGCAAAGTATAGATCTTTTTTGTTAAACAACAATACGGACTCACATGTACACGAAATTTACAGCCGAAACTTAATCAATTCTTCGGGAAATTACAGGCTAAGGTTCTCTTATTTTGCGTCAAGTTTTTGATCTTTTCCTGTGCAAAGATTTCCTTCACCTTTTAGTGACAATTTTGAACACAAAAAAGACACTTCATGGTTGCAAATATGGCTTCGGTTAACTTTATGATTGCAGCATGAAAAGGAAATGTTGTGATAAAAAGGGCTATACCTGTATATATTCCGTCCCTCATGCATAAAACAGAGACATTTGCACAATTGTTTTGATGGTGCTGGTGAGATTGATTTTAGAAAATCCTTTTTGGTAGGTATAATAATAGTGCGCGAGGGGTAAAAATTCCTAGATTTTTCGCAAATATAGCACTGCAAATGAATAAATCTTTAAACGGCTAAGGTCGATTCTGAAGCAGTTACGTTGATTAGTATAACGAGCATATTATGTTATTCAGTAAGCGCGAGATGCTATCTTTAAATAGCTGTTCGTATTCAGGTTATGGCGTTTGTGAAAGGACTGATGGGTTCAGGTATGAAGGAGAATGGCTGAACAATCAACGTTGCGGATACGGTAGAACCACTTTCCCCGACTCAACACAGGAAGAAGGCAAATATAAATTTAATGCAATCGTCTCCGGAGGAAAAAAGAACAATTTAATTGCAATTAAATTAAGCAAAATAAAGACCAAAGTGTCTCAGGCCGTGGACCAAGCACAAAAAGCTAAAGAAACCGCCAAGCAAAAAGCAGATATAGCATCATCAAGGTAAGTACATTTCTTTTACGTGATAATTTATTCTTTTTGTTCGTCACGCTATGCTGTGTCTTCTCGCTTTGGAGTTTTACCCTTGAGTAAGAATGTAAGCCGAAGATGGGGCGTTGGAACGATTTACAATCAATTTAGCTGTTCAGACGAACATTCACTAAACTGGAAAGTTGCTATGTTCCCAAAGCTTGCACAAACGTTTCAGGATGTGTTGTTATTTTATATTGCCGCTGGTTGCCTTCCGTTGGTACTAAATGCCATTAGCATTGTATCTCACCTCAAAACCAGAAATCGTGTCACTTTTTAGAACTTTTCTAAATCAGTTTTGTATTTTTGTTACACTCTGCTGCGGTTTTACCCTTGTTTGTGTGTTATTGTAACTTATTTTTACTAACTGATTTCTTGCCGGGTATCTCAACTGATTTCTTGCCGGGTATCTCAACTGATTTCTTGCCGGGTATCTCAAGTTTTCTTTTTTTCCGTCAGAACCACACATAGTGTTGCAAAAGCCAAGCAAGCTGAACTAGCAGCCCGAAGTGCTCGAGAAGAAGCAAAAGTAGCACGATGCGTAGCCAGAGATTTAGCTCCAGACTTCTATCAACCAGGTAAAAATGGTTTGTGCTTTTTTTTAATATTGCAGAACTATGACGCAAACAACGCATTTGCATGTCGATATTATCATTCGCTAATATTCTTTATGAAAACAATAAAATACGCACAAATTTGGTGATGTTCAACTATAGAAAGATGACCATGTTTTCTTTTTGCTGCTGACTCGAAAGCCGTCGTGTTTTTAAAATATTTCGAACAGAAATCCATGAAATGATATGATTTTGAGGTGCGTTCCACAAACAATATGGCAAAGGCATTCTGTTTTACCTCAAAGGTAAACTAGCATAGTGTTACTCTTTATTGTGGCTATGTTAAATCAAAACATGTGTTGGCGCCAAATTCAGTTGTACCATATTCTCTACAAGTCCGTGTACCTGTATTCCTTTTTCCCACTCTACGGAGTTTTTAGTTAAATAGTCACATTTCAATACTGCTGTGAATTTGACTATTAGGAATTTCAAAGCGTTTAATATACTCTCTTCGTTTTATGCTGTAAAATATCTCTTAACTACCTGTGATATATTTTGTTTCTGTACTTTCAAACCGTATACTCCAGTAATTATTGATAACGCCATTGTCACGCTGATGCACTGGTGATTATGGAGGTTTGTTTTTTTAACACATGACTCTGCTTTTCTATCAGGCTTGCAACACATGACGAAACGAGGTGAGGATCCCTTCAAAGAAATGGAGAACGCGGAGTCCATGTATTTGGCTGACAGAGACAGAAACGATGTCGCTGGCCCTGAAAGCTATCACCAGTTTGTGTAAGGGCTTACAAGCTTATTTAAGCTGGTGTGTTGCAGCTGGAAAAACTCCACATACAGTGAATGTTCGTTTGGTTCAAACTTGCCCCAATCTGCCAGTTTCTAGTAAAAATAGTTTCGACGTATTCGTGGACCGTTGCCAATATCGCCATTCGCAACTTCACCGTCTCGCACACATCACTGTAAAAAATTGTTATGCGCTACGTCACAACCCCGCAATGCGAAGTGCCGTTGCTCGTTAAAACCTTTACATTCGTCCCTTCACCGTGAAAGAGCTAAGAGAGAGAAAATTCCAAGAATTTTCATAAACTTTGGCAATAAGCAAAATTGATTTCAATTGTGTATGAAATAAAGATAATTCTAGGATTCACATTTGTAACTAGATATTTTCGAGAGAGCTAAAATTATATCCTTGCATCTTTATCAAATAAGTCATAGGTCCGACACCAATATCCTGGCTTCTCTACTTCAAATGAAGTTGTTTGTAATATCTCAGTGATGCATTCACTTTAATGTGGCACCTTGGCGCTGGGTTTGCAAAACTTCTTCGAAATAAACACAAACTTTTTTGAAAACTTTTGAATCAAATTTGAGAACCAACTGTTTTGTCAATCTTTTGTCTCCAGACTCAGTTACGTGCTTTTGAAAGCATTGACGCAATTCCGTAGAATGTGTCGCTGCAAGTTTTTTCAAGGAACAAAACAGCACTTACTTAAAAATTTTTGTTTTGTAGAACCGATACGAACCTGGTTGTCTCACCTGTTGCCAGTCGGTCAGGCAGTATGGACGCCAAGGCCATGAACCTTAAAGGGTTGCAGCCAGTTTCGCACAATCAAAGCAACCTTTCAAATGTTCACCAAAGAGATACTTATCAACGAGCAGAAATGAAAAGAGCAGTCAGCGACACTAAAATTGATCCAAAAGAAGCCATGCTGTTTCAAAATGAACCAAGCGTTTTGCGTCAAAGGTAAAAGAAGCAGCATCTTCTTTCTCTCGTTAAGATATTGTTGAAAATCAGAGGAGGGTCGAAGATAAACTGCGAGAGATGTTGATATCTCAGTATAAGTCATTTTTTCTGTTTATACGATTTGTTCGAACATTTGCTTACTTTTTATTCGTGATTTGCCAAAACTGTAATTGTAAGACGTTAGACGCGTTTGAACAGTTATATGCCAAAACACTTCTTTTGCTATTTGCATAACCTTGAGGTAAATTTACAATAAATCATTAATTTGTTGGTCAGATGGCAACGGCTTACCGGTAATGTTTTAGGAAAAGACTGAAATATCATACGCATTTTGCAAACGCACTGTGTTATGAACTGAAAAATCTGTAACAATACATACTGTATCATTTATAAAATTGAAAAATCTCCAGCGTGGATAGACGAATGATTTCTGAGCAAGATGTATTCCAACTTTGCTTATAAAGGTCTGTGGGACTTTTGCAAGCAACGTGTACGCACAGAAAACAAAGTGCGATCTCCAATGTTTCTTTATATCTTGCAAAGTTAATTTTTTCTTTCTGTGAAGTCCATTACTAAACTGCAAAAATGAATTGTTTGTTAGTTTGACAGCTTAGCTATCTCATAAATTTATGTTCGCTCTACTAAGGTGAAGGAAAACAAACTTCGATAATCATATTCTCAAAAAAACTTAAGTAATCTTGAGAATTTAGAGATTTATTAATTTCACGTTTGGCAATGAAATCATTGAACCATTGTTACACTTATTTTCAATGAAATGTTCTGCCTGAAAAGATTAAATTTCGCTGAACAGATTGATTTACTGATTCCAGCATGGGCGCAATTTTGTTGTGAAATGTAGGGCAGCTTGGTGTGAAAGCAATATAGTTATCCGGTCGATGCAGAAGCAAAGTGTTATAAATAAGATTTCCGATCTTGTTTCTGCAGGTGTTTCAAAGTAAGAATAATTACGCTAATACATCAATTGGGTTTTATTAGAGCTGTCAGTTGGAGTGCACCACATGCTCAATCGCATTCGTCGCACGTGCACATCAATATTATAGTAGAAAACATCAATTTTCATGCATTTTATAAGGAGTGTGGGTTATTTGAAGTCTTGTTCAAGTTGCTTAACATCACAAGGACGATAAATATTTTTCTTGCACATATCCGCTTTTTGAAAAAGCTACAAATCTTTTCACAGGAATGCTACTGGAGATCATGAATGCAGCCCCACCCCTACCAAAATCTCAATTGATGTCCTCTTACCAGCAGCAAAAAAAGTTTGGTCTGAAATTAGCGTAGCCTGCTTTACAAAATGATTTAGTCTAATTTCACTGCTGGTGGGTGGAGCATGTATCCTTTCAATCTCCCTTTGTTGGCCCCTGCATAAATACCCACATACCCATCTAGTCTACAATGTAATTACTGCATACCTAATCGTTTGGTGATTGTTGTCTTGAGACTTCTGTCACTGATGCCACTGAGCGCGGTCTTTTCACAATCAAATTTTTCAGGTTTAACATCAGATTTTAATAGATGAAATTAATGTCAAAACCTTCATTCTAAGAGTTCTGTTTGCATAACGACAATATATTTGAGATTGAACAGAAATCAAAATTCACAACGGTGATCTGGTAAATAAGCATCACGTTTTACTAGTATTAACTCGAAAAAAAAGTCCAGCAAAACTAGGTGTAATGTACCTGTAAACAGGCCCGTAGTTGGGTATTAACTTTTTGGGAGAAAACACATTTTTACGGGAGCAAGATTTTAGTTTTTATTATATGTTTAAAACATTTTTCTGGGTACAGAAAAATTTGGGGGACACAAAAAATGGGGGGAACTGCCCCCGAATGCTCCCCGTGGCTACGGGCCTGTCTGTAAAGCAAACGTTTCACACTTCGATGGAAACATTGCTGCGTTGTGTTTGTGGTTAAACTCAAGTAAATCAGACGACTTAAGAACCAGTGCATTCAGCATAAGCACAAAGTCGCAAATGAAAGAGTCACGAAAAAATATCGTTTGGATTTGTTGGTTACCACTGTCGCGACATTACAAGAAGTGAGGATAAATGTATATTTTATTGTCAATTCTTGTTCAAGTCCGTACGTTTTGAGCTATAGGTCAATATAGCTAGGTAAATACTTCTCCAACGTTTTGTTTCAAATCCTCTTTACTAATAATTGAAGACAGTCTTTTGTAAAACTACCCATCCGAAAACCAAGTCTCCACAATAGTGCTGCTTTTTTTCTTCGGCAAAAGCTTTGCAGAGATTCGCCCTGAAAATCTAACTTTCTAACATTATGTACACTAGCGTCATTAAATTGTTCGCTGTCGGTTTCTGAATACGTGACAACCAACGTTACAGCAAAGCCAGTTACATTTCTGCGCGAAACAAATCATGGCTGTTCAATGGTATCTCACACGCGCAGCTGTAAAACTCCCACTGTTTCCAGATAATAAGCTATCTAACAGTAGCCTATACCATACAGGGTAAAATGTCGTACAGAAGCAGTTGACCATCTTTTGCGGTTTCAAGAAACTTGAAAAATGCTGAAAGTCATTTTATTGAAGCTAAAATGTATAAACTAACAGTATCAGTGATACCACACCAAATTCTATTTTAACAGCAATTTGGCTACGTGTGGCCTACCATCTAACATGAAAAGTTCTTCATACAAAAGGTGACAAACATCACTGTTATTTTTGAAACCTCTCCAAATAAAAAACCTAAAGAAAAAATGTGGGGGTTCATGGCATATTATATCCACACCCTCCGAAAAAAGGGGGGGCACGTCTCCCGTGTCCCCCACCAAATTGCGCCAATGGATTCCAGCATTACAAATTAATATCCTTTTTAATAACTGTTCGATGCAATGCATATTGCCAAAAGAATACTTTTAACCACTGTTATTAGCCCTATTTGCAAAACATAGCATGGTTAGGTAACTCGTGCTGGTAATTACAGACCTGTTTGTCTTGCAACAGATATCACCAAACTATTTAAACATTCCATTTTCTCGTGCAATTCACCTCATGTTGTTACCACTCAAAACCAGTTTGGCTTCAAGATATATAACAGTGTGGTATGTGTGTATTTTAACTCAAGCAGACTGGGTCGGTCTTGTGTAAATAAAAGTTCTTCGGTGCTGTCAACATTTTTGGGCGCGTCTAAGTCAATTGACAAAACTAACCATAACCCGCTGTTCAAAACCTAATTAATTTCAAGATACATTCGCGCATGGTAAGTAGGGGCGTCGGAAGGGGGTGCAAAGGGGTGCTTGGCATCCCTGGATTTCGGAGTTCGGTATTTTCCTATCAACCTTTAAGTAGAAAAATATTTTTCTCGTAGTTTCTAATTGTTAAAATGAAATTTCACCACTGTTGGTCTCCCTAGAAAAATTCTTTTGACCAATACCTGGAAAAATCCAATATTGGCCTCTCTTTGGCAAATATCTTTCCGACACACATGCTGGGAAGAGTGTTGGTGATGATATGTGTATGTTTGGCCCACAGTTAGCGGTTTTCAACACCAGCAATTTTCTTGTGACTGTGCTGTTGAGAATACATTTGTTTTAATTGTGACAAGAGAGTTGGTATCGAGTTTCCCCACAAAAATTATAAAAACCTGCAGCAATGGTGCATATCTCAATGGTGTACGCGTTGCATCTGCTGAGCAAGCGTGCATCTTGGTGAACGGTGTTACGTCTCATTGAAGCTTGACAATGGCATTCAGAAACAAGTGAAATCGTTTTATCACGCAGGGAACACTTTGCACAGTGCCGAACTGCAATAAAACAAACTTTATTTCGTGTTTACTGCATGCCAATGTGTGCCTTCCGATTATGGAACATGCACATACATACTGTTGTTAAACGACTGCCGTCAGTGGTCATAGCGGCTGCCGAATTTTACATTACATTCCTAAAAGTGTAACTGTTTGTCAGGATTAAATTGCATATTTCATCAAGACGATATTGATGCCTTGATTAGAAATAATTTGTACCCATTTTTTCAGTAGTATACATCTTCAATTAACGTTCTTATCCGCTTAGTTCAAATAAATGCTGGGTGCTGTTGACAAGTCTTCAGACGTTACACAATACAATCAATTAACCCTTCGCTTTTCTCCAGCAATGCAAAGCTTTCGCATGAGACGAGTGGCTACAGCATTTGCTGGAGCGAATGAAACAACACCTCCTCTGTGCAATGTTATGATGAAACGTTGTTTAATCTTGTATATT
>Ga0210059_1017481_pt1 | contig 10214 bp, 4 predicted proteins | sample Ectturendosymbi2_FD_188042 | JGI IMG/M metagenome (GOLD analysis project Ga0210059, IMG submission 188042) | Ecteinascidia turbinata endosymbiont from Florida, USA - Sample 2 (SPAdes) (version 2) | ecosystem: Host-associated > Tunicates > Ascidians > Unclassified | place: Key West, Florida...
TTCTTCATTATAATAATCATGATGGCGTCTTTCATGCGCGTGCTTTAAAAAGTGTCTGAAAAAGCTTGTATTTCATCAAAGTACAGTAACTGCATTAGCGCCATCAAGCGTATACTCTACCGCCATGTATACATCCTGGTCTTCTTTCGTGTACTTACGTTTTCTTTTCTCTTTACTGCGATGCATGTTAAAAACCTAGCGCTTTGCGTGTGGGAGTGAAGACGTTACACAATACACAATACTGCACTAGATTCAGAACTTAAAAGTTGGCTCAATGCCCTCTGCCTACCTGCTGATTCAAGAAACGCCTTTTGCGAAGTTTGAAACAATGCAATCAGAGCGAAACACTTGTGAGCTTGAAAGGCATAACTGGTAATAAAAGCACTCAGATAGGACTAAAGAACTTTTTGCATGCCCCCTAATGTAACACAAAGTTTTAAGTTACAAAGACCAGATTTAGAAAGTTCTAGGGCTGAAGATATGCATTGATTGTTTATGGCTGAACACATGGGCGCAATTTTGTTGTAAAGCATAGGGGGACAACTTGGTGTGAAACGAATACCGGTATAGTCATCGGGTCGATGCAGAAGTGACGAATACTGATTCCCAATGTTATTTCTAGAGGTGTTTTGAGAGCAACACTAATCACGCTTTCAAGTCGCTTAATATTACAAAGACGTTAAATGTTTTTCTTGCACACTTTCGTTTATAAAAAAAGCTACAAATCTTTTTAACGCAACTGGGCATCATGCAAGCAGCCCCACCCCTACCAAAATCTCCACTGATATCCTCTTACAACCAAATGATTTGGCCTAAAATTAGTGTAGCCTACTTCACTCAATGATTTCAATCTATCTTTATTGTTGGTTCGTGGATGATGTATCCTTTGAAACTCACTTTGTTGGCCCTGTCTACATACCCACACAGAGTTGTAAAAGAGCCTCATTTTGAAGCCTGAACCTGGCCTGAGCCCGAACTAGGCTCGAGCCCGACATTAATTTTTGAAGCCCGATTTAGGCCCGAAAGCCAAATTTACCGAGGGAGTTAAGATATGCGCAACTGTGGAGAAAGCAAACAACGTTGTGTGCAGGTGTAGTTGCAGATACACGGTTTATCACACCGAAAATAGCAACCACCGTGACCAAAATATTGGCTTAACCTGGTACAAACGTAGCATGTTAGTCAGCGATAATACTGCTGAGTGTGGAATATAATGTGTGGCAAGAAAAAACGGACCTATCACGAAACCACCTACGATGACGCTATAGGCACAAAAGAAACTTTCTAGGATAGCTTTATAGATATGAAAAGCCGGTTTGTAGGCTTCTTAGGACAAGCCAAGAATCGTCTGAGTGATTGATCTTTTCGACGCAACGCCATCGCGTGCTAATTTCCTCACCGCTGTCGCCCTCTCAAAAACAGTGTGAGACTAATCCCAGCAGAGAATAAAAGAACGCAGATGTGTTTGCATACAGAATTAGCTGAAGAAAAATTACAATCACTTCACTTACAGAAGTTACCGCAATGAGCACAGCAAATCTACGTCAGGAAAGAAAAAAGTCGTTACTCTTAATGTTACAAAAAGGTTTTGTATGCAGGCCCAAAATATTTTTGACAAACTTAACCCCGAGCCCGGGCCGACCCGAAAAGCCCGGCCAGATTTACAAGTCTGCACCATGTCAAAAGTTTCATTCTCAGAGTTCTAATTGCATGACGACACAAAAATATATTTGAGATTGAATCAAAATGCACAATGGTGAAATGGTAAAAAAATTACCAAGTTTCACCTTCAACACGAAACGAATGTCCAACAAAGCTAGGTGTGATATATCTGCAAAGCAAATGTTTCGCACTTGAATGAAAACATTGCTGCTTTGTGGGTTTGGTTAAACTCAAGGAAATCAGATGAGTTACGAACCGCACAAGCACAAAGTGTAAGAGTCAGGGAGAAAATATCTTTTGGATTTGTTGGTCACTATTGTCGCGACATTTCAAGAACTTAGGATAATTGTATATTTTATCTTTATTTCCAAGTCAAGTCCCTACGTTTTGAGCTATAGGTCAATACACAGCTAGGTAAATACTGTAGGCTACTTCTCCAACGTTTTGATTGAAATCCTGTTCAGTGATGTTTGAAAATAGTTTTTGCTAAGCTCCCCATCGCAAAAGTAAGTCTCCACAATAGTGCTGCTTTTTGTCTTCGGCAAAAGCTTCGCAGATATTTGCCTGAAAACCTAACTTTCTAACATTTGTAGACTAGCATCATTAAATTATACACTGTCTGTTTCTGAATATCTGACAGCCAACGTTACAGCAAAGTCAATTACATTTCTGCACGGAACAAATCATTACTGTACTGTGGTCTCTCACATGTGCAGCTGTGGTACTCTCACTGTCACAAGAAAATAACGTTTCTAACAGTATACCACGCAGGGTGAAATCTCGGACAGAGGCAGTTAAACATCCTTCACCGTCCCTAGAAACTTGAAAAATGCTAAAAATTATTTTATCAAAGCTAAAATTTACAAACCAACGGAATCAGTGATACCGCAACAAACTCTGTTTCAACATCAACTTGGCTATGTGTGGCCTACCATCTAACATGAAAAGCTCTTCACACAAAACGTGACAAACATAATTTCTTTTTTTGAAACCCCTCCAAATACAAAACCTGAAGAGAAAAAGTGAGGGACATGGCATATTAGGTCACCCCGTCTTAAGAAGTGGGGGAGACACGTCCCAAGATCAGCATCTTCAGTCAATGCTCATTGTGAGCGAGTGTAAGACGAAAAATAACTTCAATAGGCTTCTTTTAATCATCTTAAAAATAACATGTTCTTTTACCGAATTTCACTGCTTTTAGCAGATTTTAGCTAAAAACTTGTGACAAGAATTTAGCAGAATCAAGCAATTTTTTGTGACACCATTTTGTGGATTTAAGTCACAACCATCTTGAAAATCTGGCGGTCAGCACCATACACTCAGACTGTCATTTCACGATGTGAACTGGAGGGAGCATGCAGAGAATAAAACTAGTGGCACGGATGCCTTGCCCACACACTTTGTGTTCGATGCGGTTTTTTTTGACGTAGGGCCCCGCGCTCTTGAAATGCTACGGGTCCCGCGCTACCTTAACCCGGCACTGCTCAGTGATTGAAAGAACGTTGCAATGTTCACTTCACGTTTCAGTAGTGATTTAATCCTCTCAGAAGAATATATAAAAGGCTTCAAACTTTAACTCTGTAGGCACTTGCGCGAAGCCCTCTATAGGTGCGCGGACCCATTTTGAAAAAATATTTAATCAGGTTAAAACCGGCTATGGTTGACAAGTGCTGGCTTGCAATCTTCATCGTGACTTGCCCACTTGGTTTAGCTGTTGTGTTGCACCTCTTCCTATTACATGTGCATAGTGTTATTCCTTGCCTTTATTCGTTACCAACAGAACCATCACCAGAAGATCTTCTATTGGGGAGATTTACCTTTGCATAGGGAGGATTGACATTCTAAAATTCGACAAAAAATTCACTGATATGGTGTTTCACATTTCACATTAAAGGGCCGTGGAGCTTTGTTTCAGGAAGTAAGCTCACCAAAGCCTTCCGTGGCGACGGGACTGGTTACCAGCAGACGTCTTTCCAAAACTGTATTGCCAAATCATGCCAAGTGGGAAATAGGTCTCTTTTATCAATTTTATTTGTTTGTTTCCAGACACGGAGTCCAGAGTTCAAACACACACTCCCTGCACAACTCAGATCGATAAAAACAGACAAAGCAGAACTTTGGACAACGGCATTTCAGCAGGTGGAATCACAGGTTACAGACACCAGAGGCGCAGCCAGAATGAGGCTGAAGAGGCAATGCCCCACCCCGAAAAAACTTGTTAAGATTTCAATCTCAACTGTTCGAAAACAAACGGAAGAAACAGTTGCACTCATAGGCGGACGGGGAAGGCAATTTAATGGGAGTCGGAAAAAATTTGCCCTGAAAATAACAATTTGCCCTAAACATAAACAGTATGCCCCGAAACTAACTTTTTTATTTTAATCCGAATTGGGCCTGAAAACTCTTGTAAAGCTGTTCTACATAGTTGAATTCGTTTACAACAAACTTCGTATGTAACGTCAATTCGCCTATAACGTTGTATTTTGTTCGGTCCCGATGGCATCTTCTACATCAGGAGTTCCCAAACATTTCCCATCCGTGTACCCCTTCAGCATTTCGATAGATGACCGTGTACCCCTAAACATGGGCGCCGGAGGGATTTTTTCCAGGAAGGGGTCAATAGTGGATTTTCTAGGGGTGGGCCAAATATATTTTTGCAGGGGCGGCCAAAAGTGGCAAAATTACATTTTCACCACTCGAAACTAAGAAAACAACCTTTTTGCAAAAATTGATGGGAAAATGTCAAATTTCAAAATCTTGGTGCGGCCTTGGCCTCCACTTCGGAAGCCCATGCCCCTGAAACTTCTTATGATACAAAGGCTGAGGAAGATAACAAAAATAAATTTGCCAATAAGCATGCTATGATTTTTGAAAATAATCTACAATTATTTTTATTTAAATCTTTGAACCAGACATGAAGCCCATAGAGCACAAGCACGCACCATCTGCACAACACAGATTTATAATAACAGACACAGAACATTTTTCGCTCGCCACGACAGGTTGTACAGAGCCCTGCAACCAAAGTTATAGGCCGCACGCAATCAGGGGATATATGCTTTTCTGAAATCACACCAATAATTATGATGCATAACACATGGACCTACAGAAGGAACGAATCAGTACATTTTTCACTGCGTTCGAACATCGGAAAAAAGAAGCTCGCAGCTTGTTCACTGCTTTATATTGATAACGCATTTGTCTCTGAATGTCTTTGTCATCTGAGAGCTCAATATCTAATACAATCCACAAATGTTTGTAGCAGGAAACAGATTTTACTTTCAGTACACGCAGTGTCAGCAACGCGATGGCTGTGCTTTTGCACTCTTAGCCTTAAACATCATACAAACAGTTTTGCTGCGTTGAAAATAATTTCATGCAATCCTGCATCAGCCTGACACGCATCTAGTATTGTTTGCAACCCTCGTACACTTGGACAAATCACACAAATGTCATCAACAAACGTCAATTGGGTCAATAAGAATTCACCAATATAACACCCAGCATTAATGTTGCTTGGTTCAAGAGATAAATCATGTAAACATACAGCAAAAAAGGATGGACGCAATACTCCCCCTGGTCTAACCCCATTAGCAGCATGAAAAGGTTCGGACAAATTCATATTTCAAAACAATTGGAAATGAATAATGTACAAACATATCTTTTTCCTTCTCTTGCTAACCTTCAATGTACTCTTTCAGATAGGCAAATGTACCACAAGGGGCACATGTACCTCAGTTTCGGAACCGTTGTTGTGCATGCATTTCAATTCGCTTATAACTTCAATTCGGCAATAACGTTCTTTTTATACTGTACAATACCCTGGATGTGCCGTTATGGGCAAACTCTGTAGTTACCTTGCTTGTTAGCTCAAGGGGTTAAAGTTTCTTGCGTGTTGTGTTCTTCCAGACAAGAAACTTCACGGTAATTGCCTTCACTGGCTGAATATGCTGTATTGAAATTGTTTTCAACTTGCCCTGCAAAACAGAATTTGCCGTGAAATTTTCCACTGCATTGAATATATTTTTTACCATTCAGGATTTTTGAGCAACTTGCCATTACCCTGAAACCAGAGTTTGCCCTGAATTCACCGTATTGAATATACATTTTTTTGCATTCAGGATTTTTGAGCAACTTGCACTTGCCCTGAAAAACATGAGTTGCCCTGAAATGTTTCACTGTATTGAAATCTTTTTATCATTCAGTATTTTTGAGCAACTTGCGCTTTTCCTGAAAGCAGGACTTGCATTGAATTCACTGTATTGAAAATATAATTTTAATCATTCAGGATTTTTGAGCACATTGCGCTTGCCCTAAGAACAGGGTTAGCCCTGAATACACTGTATTAAACATATATTTTTCATCATTGAGGATTTTTGAGAAACTTGCACTTACCCGGAAAAACACGAGTTGCCCTGATATCTTTCACTTTATTGAATATATATTTTTGTCATTCAAGATTTTTGAGCAACTTGCGCTTCCCCTGAAAAACACGAGGTGCCCTGATATCCTTCACTGTATTGAAATATTTTTATTATTCAGTATTTTTGAGCCACTTGCGCTTTTCCTGAAAACAGAGTTTGCCCTGAATTTACAGAATTGAATATATATTTTTTATCATTGAGGATTTTTGAGCAACTTGCTCTTGTTCTGAGAACAGGGTTTGCCCTGAAATTTTTCAAGCCGGAGGGGGCGGCCGTCTCCTCGCGTCACCGCCTCGTACGCCTATGGTCGTACTCATGTAGCTCAACAAAACAAATTCTAGCTTTGCAGCCAGCTGTTTGAGGAAATCTCCAACCTGGTCTTCCATCCCTTTGCAACGATTCAAGCTTGCACAAAAAGCATTTCTGAGGCCAAAGTATAGAAAATATTTCAGACAAATCTGCAGATTAAACAGAAACTGAATAGCAGACGAAACACTGGACGATGGTCTCCGACTTGCTGCTACTAACACTGGTATTGCTAAAGGAACGATGATAGTGTCATAAAAGCCTCGACTATACCCGCTGGCCGGATCCAGGAATTTTTTAGAGGGGGGCTCAAGGACGAGTACATCCGGATGTGCACTGACTGCATAGCAGTTGTAGCAGACACATTATAATGGTCTCTACGTATTAAGAGTTGATCTGATTAAAGAAACAAAGTCCAAGCATCAAGCAACAAGAACAAGAGCTACTGACTCCCAGTCCAAATGCTGTGATCAGTCAAGCATGAAAAACGTGACACACAAGCGTTGCTTTCAACAGTCCGACAAAGATGGGAAACATTCAAACAATGACGTTATGACAAAATCCCAGGAACGGACTGTGAATAAATTATGTCAACAAATGATTAATATGAAAAACCGACGAACATAGAATAAATGACGTTATGGCCGAAGCTGAAGAGGCCATGAAAAAATGATGTCATGGAAAAGTACTGGAAATCAGCCAAAAATGATGTCATTGAGAATCATGAAGAAAAGAACCATTAATAATATGATGTAATGTTTTATGGGGAACCAATAAATGATTAATTAGGGATTTTCCAAAAGATCTGGGTATAAAAAGGCTGATTTTGGCAACTCAAATCAGTTCACTCTTCGACTCTGAACTGAGAACTCCTTCCTTGGTCTACGCCATAATTTGGTTTAGCCATTGAAAAATTGAGGCTCTGCCTCGCAGTATTCTGAGGCTCGGAAGGAATGCTGTGAGTGCTGTTGCAAGTATAGTGGGTTACACCAGGGGTTCTCAAACTTTTGGTGCTATGGAGCCCATGAAGAGATTGAACATAATTTACGGAGCCCCACAATAAATTTTATTAATGCCGTTATTGCTTCTTTGGGCAGTTGCAAAATTAGCCAATTCAGTATTTTAATAAGTAAACGAATAACTCGCGGATCCCCGAGGTTTCTCTCGCGGAGCCCTGGGGCTCCGTACGGAGCACTTTGAGAAACTATGGGTTACACGACTACTTAGTCAACAGCTTGAGTCCTCAGACTAAAAGCAATGTCAATGACTTGTTTTTTGGTCAACACTCGTGGCTTTGCCTGGGTGAAGTTCTGCCGCTCAAAACTATAAAATTGGCTTGCCCAAATTGACCTCTGCCACACTATTTTGGCTTTGTCAAAGGCAATCTTTATTGTCTCATATGACAAATTGGCATTTGTCCGAGGGAAGCTCTATCACCCCTTATTGAGATTGCCTTTGAGAATCTCTGTTACCCCATGTAACAAATTTGGAGTTATCTAACATGATGTTTGTTAGATGCCCGGCAACATGTTTCGAATCTGGCCTATTCTAACTTAAATGAACTTGCCATTCGACTAACTTTGAATAGCATTTTTAGTTAAGAAATTGCTATCATCACAAAACTAAATACGTGACAACATTTGCGGAAATTAGACCTAACATCCCTCTCTAGATTCTGAGAAACCCTTATCACGACAAACAGTGTACAAAACGTGTTCACCGAACATGGCACTTCCTTTTTGAAAGTTGCTAACCTAACGAACAGGTTCAGAGTTGAATAGCTAGTTGAGAACAAAGTTAAGGACTGTAAGATTGGTTTCCAATTGAAATACTTGTGTCTGTGACTCTGTTTCGAGAAAGTTCGGATTGTTTCATGTCCTGCATGAAAGAGTAAGTTCTTGACACTTTATAGCGTGCATATCTTGTGAAATAAAAAAACAATACAACTAAACTCTTCTAGTCTGATTTATTAAGTGTTCTTAGCTAGGCAATCAGGAACTTCAGGGAGATCAAGCGGGCTTTTGACTCGGTGAATATCGTCCTTGTTACATCTATGATCGAACCCACGCAGTGAATTTACGGATGTAACTAAATGCGGCAATCTAGGACCTAAATGACTTAGAAACCCGTTATACAGTGAAGACCCAACTGCACATGTAACTTTTTTTAACAAACACGGTTAATAACCATACACATTTTGGATAAATCAAATTCTCGCCATTAGCCGACGGTTCTGGAGCAGAAGCGGCCTTCAAAAGAATTTAGAAATTATTGTCAAACTTATCTCACCTTAAAAAGTAAACTTGCTGATGTTGAAAAGTTTTATTACTTGCAAAACAAGCACAGGTCCACGCCGAAAAATTCTGCACGAAGAAACCTGAAACGCTGCCAGTTACGTTTGCTGGCAGTCTGTGCAAGGTCCATGCCGTGTTTTGTTCGAAAATTGCAGATGTTCATGAAATAAAAGTTCATGACCATCGGACTTGAATTTTTTTTCGGAAACTTTTCCGATTTTTATTGCACAACACCAGAAACGTAACCAGGGGGTAAGGGGGAACAATTTCGCGGGCGCGGAATCACTATGGGGGACCAAAAAGTTACAACAATGTCACAAGCACTTTTCAAAACAGGACATTTGTTTCCGAAAAACCTCAGGTTCCAACATTGGGGCGCCAAACGTGTTTCTTGGCCCAGGCGCCATCTAACCTTGTTACGTCCCTGCACATCACGATTCTCTAGAAAAATGGCGAAATTTGTTTACAAAAATACCTGCCCATCAGTGGCAAACTATTAATCAATCACAAATTATTTAAAAGAAAATGCTGTTGATTATCGAAGCCATTTGGCCATAGAAAATATCTTGAAGGTCGAAAAAAAGGTATAGTATTTCGAAAACACGCACAACTTTTCCCTCCCACCCCAAAAAAACGCTTGGGGTACGTGTAGAGACAAACATACCAAAAAACTCGAAAGCAATAGTTGTGCTGGCACTTCGCCCTGGAAGGTGTTTTTTGCATCACAAGGGCATTGGAAATGATCAGACATTCTTTCCACATCGCAGCAGGAAACGTGAAGTTTGCAGTGCGTCAATAACCAAATTCTCATCCATTTAATTTTTTGTACGAAACGCGACAACATGGCAGTCACGAAATTTTAGAAATACTGTACAGTAGGTTCAAAAAAATAAGTAAAGACAGCAGAATGTTGGTCGACAAAAAATCATCTGATTTCGTGCTAAGCTGAACTTTTGTCTAAAAACTGCTGCTAGCAGGCAGGGGTGTATTGCTGAAAAGAGGTGTGGGAACGCCGTTCCCACATCAAATATAAAAGAAGACTGATTCGCCGACAAGAATTTCCACACTGGATCTTCCTGTTTCACTTTAGCGCTACGGTGCTATACACGAGATGACTTGTCATTTATGCTTCTCCAGGCGCTACACGTAGAAATTTAAATGAAAAATCCAAATATTCAAGAAACGTTACGAGTGAAAAAGGTGTGGGAACGCCATTCCCAAGCATCCCAGCCCAGTAGACCCCTGTTGGCAGGCCTGGTGCTAATCGGTAGTCATCTTTAGTTGAACATTTGTCCTCAGTCTGCTCAGTCCCGTCGCCACGGGAGTGGGGCTTTTGTGGGCTTAGCCCACCTAAACAAAGCTCCAAGCCCCCTGAAATTGAAACATGAAACACTATTCAAGCCTGTGTGTGGCTTGAATAAAGCTGACAAAGCATGTGGCACTAACCTGCCCATCAATGACTCTAGGGTAGACAAAACTGAACAGGAATGTGATCAACTGCATAAATGGACAACTGTAGTTAGAAAGA